>WNFV01002050.1_pt1 | contig 27147 bp, 19 predicted proteins | sample 5400101 | NCBI WGS metagenome assembly WNFV01 (sample SAMN13153361, study PRJNA577476) | soil metagenome | isolation source: 115 cm soil or saprolite under grassland replicate 1 | place: USA:California | collected 2016-06-15
ATTCCGGCGGCACAGATCGCGTTCCGGCGCCGGATGAAGTTCGCAACTGTTCCTCGTGGATGGAAAACGAGATCCGAATCTTAGGGCCGCGTCTTATCATTCCAGTTGGCAGACTGGCCATCGTGCAGTTCATCGACTGCGCAAGACTGGAGAAAGTGATCGGTCGAAAATTTCGCGTTGAGCGCGCGGGACGCCGCTTCGATATGATTCCGTTGCCACATCCCTCCGGCGCGTCCCCATGGCACAAGATTACGCCTGGGAAATCACTGACTGAGCGCGCTCTGAAATTAATCGCGCGGCACTCTGCTATCCGTGAACTCACGAATTAAATCTGGAAACCAAGACTTGAGGGAATCTTGCAGGACTGGTTGACTCTTTTCTTGGCTTCCTGGTTTCCAGACTCATCTTGTTACTGAATGTCTTCCACTGTCCCGACCCGCTCTGAAGTTCATCGCCATCGTTGACCGGGCGGGACACGAAGTGCTAGTTTGCCTCTATGAAACGCCGGCAAAAAGCTACAGGTGTGAAAGAGCGTGAGCGACGCGCTCGCGTTGTAATCACGGCGGCCCAGCCCGGCACAATCCCAAAAGGAATGAAATTCATCTCCTTCCGCAAACTGACGGCGGCTGAGCGGGCGCATGGGAAATCGCTGGGCGGCCGTGCTGCCGAACTGCTGGCGCGAAAATCGGACAAAGTCGCGGTCTCTCACTAACTTGCGCTAATGCCTGAATACATCAGGCAAGTCGTTCGCGAACGACGCTTTGAAGAGGAATTGCGCGAACTGATTGCCGAGGCAATCTCAGCCGATCAATTTGTCGAAGCCGCCGAATTTCTGATCTCCCGCGATCCATTGATTGGATCGCAAACCGAAGATCCACGGGTTTGGGCTATACCAATGGCGTTGGTTGAGGGCGCGCAGGTTGTGCTTTACTACACGTTTGACAACAACACGGTCTGGTTGCTGTCGATTACCCGCATTTCCAATGAACACTGAACACGTTCCAACGCGCTCTGACATCCCCGAATCCGACAAATGGGACCTCTCTCATCTTTTCGCTGACGTGAGCAAATGGCAGGAGGATTTCGCCTGGCTCCAGCGCACCTATCCGAAATTTCAGGAGTGGAAGGGCAAAGTAGGTGAGTCGGGGCAAACGCTCGCCGCGGTTCTTGAGTTTGAAAAATCTCTCGAGTTAAAGATGGAGCGCGTCCATCACTACGCGTCGTTGCAACTGGCGGAGGATAGTACGAACAACGAATACCTCGCGCGGATCGGACAGGTTCAGAACCTGCTAACCAAAATCGGTGAAGCGGCAGCGTTTGTTGTTCCGGAAATCCTGGCGATCGACGACGAAAAATTCGCGCGGTTCATTGCTGATTCGGGATTGAAGGATTGGCGAATTAAGTTGCAGAAAATTCGGCGGATGAAACCGCATGTGCTCTCAGAGGCCGAGGAGCGCATCTTGGCGCTGGGCAACGTTGCGCTCAGCGGTTATGACGACACGTTTTCACAGTTGACCGATGTGGACATGAAGTTCGGCGCCCTGGTCGACGAGACGGGGCGCGAGAGACCGCTGACGCAGAGTTCGTTCAGCTCATTCTTGGTCAAGCGCGATCCGGAGCTGCGCAAACGCGCTTTTCATCAATTCTACGCAGAATTTCGCGACCATGAGTACACACTTGCAGCGTCGCTTGTGTATTCCGTCAAGGCGGATGTGTTTCACGCAAGAGCAAGGCATTATTCCACTGCGCTTGAAGCGGCGCTTTTCCCGGACGATGTGCCGATCGGAGTCTATGATGCATTGATTGATTCAGTCCGCGCGAACTTGCAACCGCTCTTTCGGTATTTCGATCTGCGCCGGCGCGTTCTTGGTTTGCACGAGCTGCATCATTACGACACGTACGTCCCGCTCGTTCCAGAAATTGAGACGCGTTTTACTTTCGATGATGCCGTTGAAATGGTCTTACGCGCGCTGGCTCCGCTCGGGAAGGAATACGTCGACGTCCTGGCGAAAGGTTTGCGCGCGAAGCACTGGTGTGACAGGTACGAAAGTAAGGGCAAGCGAAGCGGCGCGTTTTCGTCTGGAAGCTACGGCGGGCCGCCGTACATCCTGATGAATTACAAACAGGACGTCTTTGCGGATGTTTACACGTTGGCGCATGAGGCTGGTCACTCCATGCACAGCTGGTTCTCGCAAAAATCACAGCTGTTTCAGGATTACGAGTACCCGATTTTCCTAGCCGAAGTGGCCTCGACATTTAACGAAGAATTGCTCACGCATTATCTGCTCGAGCCAACGAGCGACCCGAAGATGCGGGCTTACATCATCAACCGGCAAATTGACGACCTGCGCAGCACACTTTTCCGGCAGACTATGTTTGCTGAATTCGAAAAAATCATTCATGCCGTCGAGGAAAGCGGCGATGCGTTGACGCTCGCAAGTTTCAAATCCGAATATCACAAACTTCTTGAAACTTATTTCGCCGAAAATTTCGTACTCGATCCCGAGGTCGATCTCGAGTGTCTGCGCATCCCGCATTTCTACCACGCCTTTTACGTTTACAAATATGCGACAGGAATTTCCGCGGCGGTCGCGCTTTCACAGCGCGTGCTTTCCGGTCAGCCGGAAAGTGTCGAGGCTTACCTGAAGTTCTTGCGTTCAGGCGGCTCCAAATTCCCGCTCGAGACATTAAAAGCCGCAGGCGTGGACATGACAACACCCGCGCCCATCGAGAGCACATTGCGTTTGTTCGACCGCCAGCTCGGAGAACTGGAAGCGCTATTGCTGTAGGGCGTCTGTGTCAGACGCCATAATTCGGTGTCCTACGATTCCGTAATGCAACTGCAAAGCAGTTCACTTCTTCAGCGCCTGAAACCGCTGTTCCGAGAGAATTTCGAGAAGTTTGGCGAGCTAGGTGCTGCGGTGTCGGTTTGGCAAAATGGAAAGCCGATCATAGACCTTTGCGGCGGATCTCGCGACGCGCGTCGGGAACATCCATGGACGAGCGACACACTCGTTTTAGTCTGGTCGGCGACGAAAGGAATCGGCAGCGCATGTCTCTTGCATGCGTTGCAGGAACACAAAATCAACCTCGACCGACCCGTAGCGGAGTTCTGGCCCGAGTTTGCACAGGCTGGCAAAGAAAAAATTACGCTCGCACAGCTGCTTTCGCATCAGGCGGGACTTTGCGCTTTGGATCGGCGAGTCGATGTGTTGGATTATGACGCAGTGATCGGAGCACTGGAGGTGCAAAAACCGTTGTGGCCACCAGGGACTGCTCACGGTTATCACGCGCGCACGTTTGGATTTCTTCTCGATGAGCTGGTTCGTCGAATCGCCGGAAAGGCGCTGTCGGATTATTGGCAGGAAAACTTTGCCAGACCCCTCCAACTCGATTTCTGGATCGGTCTACCGAACAAGGAAAACTCGCGCGTGGCAACGATGTACGCTCCAAAGAGCGGAAAGCCGCCCGAGCCGAAAAACCGCCAGTCCGGCTCGGACTTTTATCTTGATCTCGTTACGCCCGGCACTTTGGCGCGTAAAACGTTTACCTCACCGTACGGCCTGCATGTGATCAGTAAGATGAATAACGCCGCGATCCGTGCGCAACCGATCGTCTCATTTGGCGGAATCGGGAGTGCCTCGGCAGTGGCTAAATTTTATTCGATGCTTGTGAATGGCGGAAAGGCCGATGGCCAGACATTCTTCTCGGGAGAAACGCTCGAATGGATGATCGCGACCCTCACAGATGGCATCGATCGCGTTTTTCAGATACCAACAGCGTTTTCGGCCGGGTTCATGAAGGATTCACAAAACGCAGCGCGAAGAATGTTTGGCCCATCCCGAACTTCCTTTGGACATCCCGGCGCAGGCGGCAGTCACGCCTTTGCCGATCCGGAAAACAAAATCGCGTTCGCGTACGTGATGAACCAAATGGAGCAATCGCTTCTGCCGAACGAAAAATCGCTGCGTCTGGTGGACGCGCTTTATGGGTAGGGCAATTGACCTCAATCGCCTCCGCGAACGTTCGGTGAACCGCCCCTACAGCTATTCGCCAATAACAGTGAGGCAAATCTTTCGCCGGTGTGGCGCGCGCCGATGCTCAAACAGAAAGATGCCCTGCCACGTGCCGAGCTGTATTTTTCCATCGACAACCGGCACCGTCTCGCTGGTGCGCGTCAAGACCATGCGGATGTGCGATGGCATATCATCGCTGCCCTCGAAACCATGCCTGAAGTAATCGGCGTCCTCAGGCACCAGGCGATCGAAGAATTCTTCCAAGTCGTCTCGCGCAGTTGGATCGGCATTCTCCATGATGACGATGCTACAACTGGTGTGTTGAACAAAAACCGTCACTGTTCCGTTTCGCACGCCGCTCCTGTCGATTTTCGACTGCACATCATCGGTGATTTCGTACAGTCCTTTTCCTTTGGTGCGAACTTCGAGTTGCTCGTGGCAGATGCTCATAGATAAATGCTCCAACATGCTATTTTGTCATTCCGACCGAAGTGGAGGAATCTCTAGCTTCTTTGGGTAGCCGTGGGAAATGTCAGAGATGTCTCGACTCCGCTCGACATGACATAAATAAGCGATGCAGGAAGATTATCTACAAACACGTCGCGCCTACGTGCTGAACAACGCCGGAATACTACGATGAAAGTGCGGGTGAAGTTTTACGCGCAACTGCTCGACCTCACTGGAATGCGCCAAATGGAGGTTGATCTTCCCGAAGACGCGACAGTGCGTAACTTGATCGAGACACTTTATTCGCAGCAACCTGCGCTTCGCTGCTATGACAAGAGCATTTTGATTGGCGCAGGTGTGGAATTTGTGGATCGCAATTACAAGCTAACAGCGGGCGAGGAGATTGCGATCATGCCGCCGGTGCAAGGAGGGTGAGCGGGTCATCCCGAACGGACGTGAGGGATCTCCCATTCGCTGGTTGATCACACTCGTCACGTAGCGTGACGAAACGCGCGTTGGAGAGATTCCTCGCCTTGCTCGGAATGACAAACGCGCCGGTGCAAGCAAGGTGACTGTAGCCGTCGCCCTGTGGGCGACGCGCACGCTTCGCACAGCGAAGCGGCTGCAGAATCAATCGCGAAAATTTTTGAAATTCGTGGCGACACCGAAGTCGCGGCTGCGCACAAATTGAATCACTGCCTGGAGTTCATCTTTCTTTTTTCCCGTGACGCGAATCTGCCGGTCCTGTAATTGGCTTTGCACTTTGAAGCCTTGTGACTTGACGGCCTGGATAATTTCTTTTGCTTTGTCTCCCTCAAGGCCCTGCACAATTTTCAGTTCCTGCCGCGCATGTCCGACTGATGAGATAGCAGGCTCTCCATGTTCGATATTGCGCAGATCGACCCCGCGCCTGGACAATCTGCCGATGACAATGTCTCGCAATGCTTTCAGGTGTGCCCCATCGTCAGCCGTCAAGACAAGCTTGTCCCTTTCCGAAACGATTTCCGTTTGCGCATCCTTCAAATCGAACCGAGTGGCGAGCTCTTTCCGCGCCTGATTAATCGCGTTGTCGATCTCCTGCTTGTCCACTTCTGAGACTATGTCGAAGGATGGCATGCCGATTGCGGATTTTAGATTGCGGATTTCGGGTTGATCAAATCAGTTTTCCTGCGGGTTGGCTTTGACAATTTTGATGTTGCCGTCCGCTACCCGTATGTCGATTCTGACATCGTCGCCACCATGCACCAGTGTGTCCGCTTTCGTACCGGCAGCCGCTGCTGATTCAGCAACTACGGCACTTTCAAAATCATTGCCGATTTTTCCCTGTGCTGCTTTGGCAAGTAGATGGAAAGCGGCGTCGCCGGGAAGATATATCCATGCGTTTCCCTCGGCGACATTTGCCTCAGCGGAGAACCTGCTCTCCTCCCACCAATCATAGGAGACGATGAGATTGCCGCGCCGCACTGCGAGGTCCAGGTTGGTAAAACAGTTGTGAGTAAACATGTGGCCTTCACCTAGCCGGGCGCGCGTCATTGACCCGCGCATTCCATCCAGCACAATTTCGCCGACATCCAATTCTAGTCCCGAGATGGTGGCCGTCGCTGGAACAACGATGGTGTAATCAACCGTGCCAGACCTGTCGAAGAAACCCCACTTCGGTTTGGGAGGGAATTTGGTGGTAATGGAAACGGAGCCCGGCTTCGTGGTAACATCGATTGCGATCTGCGTCAGCCGCGCTCGGCTGTACGCTTTCTTGACGGCGTCCACCTGTATCTCGTTCACGTTTGAGCCATAAACCAGGACGGCTCCATCACCGTTCTGAAGGGTTATGTTTGCCGTCGGCTCAATCGTGTAGAGCCGTTCGAAAGACTCTTCGAGCACGCGGTCGATCGCGCTGTTGCAGCCACCGAGCGAAATGAGTAACGCGCCAAGAATTGGGCAAAGCTTTTGGCAGTTAGCAGCGGTCAATCGCACGCGCAAATTCTAGTCAGTCGTCACGGGTGTGCGAGTCATACCCCGAGATTGCGATCGAACCTGCGATGCTGGCAGTTTACTTTCGACCTACTGGGTGGATTCCTTCGACTGCAGCTCCTTCTCGAAAGCCTCCTGCTCTCCTCGCTCGGCTTTGCTCCAGGGACCTTCTTGATCGACAAACCAATGCTTGGCGATGTCGGCGCGGCCAATTTCGGTTTTCGAGCAGCGGCGCTCGATAATTTGCATGTATCGGTTCCCTGTTTTCTCATCTCGATCTTTCACCCAAAGACCCGCTTGATTCACGACGTCGGCCAATTCCTCTGAATCGGTAGGCAACAGCGCCGCAGCTTTGATCGCGAGCGCGCCGGCAATGAGGCGATAGTGAAAACGGATGTCGGGATTGATTTTGTTCGCATTTAACCGCCGAATCTCCTTTGCTGAGGCCTTCAACACGACCGGCAGATTCTTCTTTTTCTCGTTGCCCTCTTGGTCAAAGGAAACTGTTTGATAAACGCCGGATCGCCGTTGTTTCGCGATGTCGGGGGTTTCGAATTCGCCGCCTTCCGCGAACGCGTCCGGCGCGATTTCCGTCCCCATCAGTTCCATTCCGTCATAGCGCGCAATCCATGCGGCGGTAAACCCGGCGTGCGCACGTTCGGTTTTGGAAAGTTTTTCGTTCGCGCCGTCCTGCAAAGCCTTTACGTATTTTTCAAGCACCTTGTCGTAAGGCTTTGGCAAGTAAGGCGCGGCTTCGGCGTAACGGTCCTCTCGAACCAAGCGGCGCCCGAGTAAATACCTTAGCTTCGCATTATAATCTTCGCCCTCTTTGGGCGGCGGAGTTGCGGGCAAAGCATCGACATATTGTTTCAATTCGTTCGTGGTCAGAACGCGTTCGGCAACAAATGCGGCATCGTTCCAGAGATGCCCTTTCAAAAATGTGTCGAGTGCCTGCACAAAATCTCCGCGGACAAGACGAAGTCCGCCGAGATCGCCGTGCGAGCTCTGGCCCCAGCCCCAATGATAGCCTTCCGGAAAAAAGTCGTAATCGGTCCATGTTTCGTCCACTCCTCCGGGCGCAGTGTATGCGGCTGAGCTCTTCAACAATTCCACGGCTTGCGCCATCGTGTTGGCCGCGTCCGCGAGTTTTCCGGCGCGACGTTGCAACTTCGCTCGCAACCACAAGGCAGCGCCGCTGTCGCCCTTGCTCAATTCCAGCCAATGCGCGGCGCCTTTGTAATCGCCGTTATTGTAAGCGACCCAGCCGAGATACTCCGCGTCTTCAACTTTCCCGATGTTGGCTTGTTTGATGATGTTCAACCATCGCGCGCAACGATTCACCGGCGCAGCGCTTGAATCGCCGGAATAAAGATCGGGCGAACTGGCCGTCGCGAGGATGTGAACTGTGACCAAGCGGCGGAGCAACGGATCCCGGGCCGCCGCTTTTAGTTTCGAAATTTCCTTTTGCTCCTGTTCGCGTTTCTGTTCCTCGTTCCAACTCTCTCGCTCGTCGGATTCCGGACCGTAGTTCAACAATTCTCGGATCGGCTCGCGATCCGGAATCAGTGCTTTGAGGGAGACGACCGCGCTCGCGTCGCCCAGTGCAAGCTGCGTCAAAAACAGTGGTGCCGCTTTTTCCGGGTGGTCCTGTTTCCATTCGCTTCGCCCTTCCCAACCGTAGCTTTCCGCCGCCAGGCCTAACGAGTCGGCAAATCCGGCCGCCACCAATTCGCGCGTTCGCTGGAACCATTCCGACGCGCTTTTATAATCGCTCGTCTTGAGCGCAAGTTTTCCGAGCATAAACGCAGCCCAAACGGTGCGATAATGTCGATCTTGCTCCGGGCGTTTGAGCAAATCTTCCCACGCCTTGCGGGCTTGATCCCATTGCTTGTTCAGATACGCGGACGCGCCGCGGTGATAATCCGCAAACTCCGAATCGAACTCTTCGACTGGCGAGCTGCTCGTGATCGTGTCGCGCGCGAGTTTGTTCAGCTCTGTCGCTTTCTTCGGGTCGGGCGGCTTGATCCGTCCTTCCTTCAACGCCGCCTCAAAATCTTTCAGGTCCGCGGCGTCAGTGTCTTGAGTGCCGTCCTTGTTCTCTGACGTCTCTTCGTCGCTTTCGGGCTTCGGTTTTTCCAGCACAACGAGTTTCTCCGAGGGATGAAATTCTTTCGCGAGCCGGCGCACTTCGAGTCCCCAGTAAAATTCCGGCGTGCCATCTACATTTTTGCCGCCCTGGTCCAAATAAACCTGCGGCTCAAAATAGCCGGTCGCGTGCAATCCGCCCGCGAAGCAGATGGTCGCTCCAACTGTCGCCAGCAATTTAGCGAAGCGGCTCACTTTGGTTTGAGAGTTCGGCCCGGAGATTAGTAGTTCGGTCGAAACGAAGCCAGCCTATTTTCCGCGTTCCGCCCGGTGGCAATCGCACGCTTTTTGATGTGGTCACATTGAAAATGGCGCGGCCATGTTCGGATCGAAGGCTCCAGTCGGATAACGCGTCCGAGGCGGTCAATTCTGTGCCAGTCCACGTTGCTTTCACGCCTGCATTCAATTGCTCATCGGCTTCGCCTGCGTTGAAGATCGATAGATCGATTGGGTTCTCACCCTCCTGTAAGACGTTGAGTTTGTGTTCGGGACGCCGACCAGCCATGACCGCCGATAACGTGACCCAGCGCCAGTTGCGCATGTCGGTTGCGATCGGAATCCGGTACCAAAGTAATTCCCGTAATTGCGGCGGGCGCGACTGCTGCCACTCGTTCACGAGCGCCGCAATCTCGTCGGGGTCTGCGCCAAATTCCAAGATCCGCGTGCCGGGGGGCCACGCCGGCTGAACGCTGTCCATTGCTACACTTAACAATTTTCCATCAGCACCGTAGCCGGCGCTGCAATGATAGGTCGGCAGTGCGACCGAAAATGGCAACGCAAGTTTTGCTGCCTTGGATATCCATAGTCGCGCCAAACGCGCGTCGCACAACGTCACACGAGTGGATGAGATTGGAATTGAGTGGACCTGCAAGACATAACTGTCCGCTTCCCGAATGAGCGCAGGAAAGTCAGGATGGTCCAACCACGACGGCAACGCCGTGATTACAAAACGAACCGGATGAACGACGTCTCGCAGCGTTCGCAACCACCCGCGGTAATCTCGCAGATTGCTTTGTGCGCAATCGAAATCCAATTGGAACTCTTCGATCTTCACATCGTGGGCGTGGGCTTCATCGAGAATTTGCTTTGCAAGATCGACAATCGCTCGCGCGGCTGCATCGTCTTCGCGAAATGGCCCGGCAAACGGCGCAACTCGAAGCGCCACCGAGCAATGCTCGGTTTGCTGTTTCACCGCTGCCCAATCGACCGACGCTCTGGCGATTTCCGGTTTTTTTGCGGCGAAACTGATTTCCGCGCCCAGAAGAACGACGCCGTACATCCTTCGCTCAGCTTCAGCCAGCGAGTCGATCACCGCTGGAGTCCATTCCCTCTGCCAAATATAGCCGCGTTGCCGCAAAGGACCCGAAACCTTTACATCAGCTCGACTGCATGCTGTGAGAACGATCACTGCTGCGCAAAAAAGTTTTGCCGCCTTCAAAGATGACTCCTAAATCCAAAGTGTGCGATCGAACGTGCGATATTGGATAGCTTCACTGACGTGCTCAGGTGAGATGTCGCTCTTGCCGTCGAGGTCGGCAATTGTGCGCGAGACTTTTAAAATCCGATCGTAAGCGCGCGCGCTTAAATGCAATTCATTCATCGCTACGCGAATTAACTCCTGCGAGTCCTGACCGAGTTGGCAATGTTGTTTTAGGTGACGCGTCGCCATGCGCGCGTTGCAGTTTACTTTCGCGGCATCGCGGAAACGCTCCTGCTGAATATGACGCCCGTGAATAATGCGCTCGCGGATGGCAGCAGAAGTTTCCTCAGCGCGTTCGCTGGCCACGTCGCGATATTCGACTGCGGGCACTTCAATGTGCAGATCGATTCGGTCGAGCAACGGACCAGAGACGCGTTGGCGATATCGCTGCACCTGAAGCGGGCCACAGCGGCATTCGCGCTTCAAATCGCCAAAATACCCGCACGGGCACGGATTCATCGCCGCCACGAGCATGAACTCCGAGGGAAAAGTGACGCTGCCTGCCGCGCGCGACACGGTTACCTTCCCGTCTTCGAGTGGCTGGCGCATGACTTCCAACGCAGATCTTTTAAACTCAGGCAGCTCATCGAGAAACAGAACACCATTGTGAGCGATGCTCACTTCACCGGGATTTGGAAAAGTGCCGCCGCCGAGCAAGCCAATGTCGCTGATGGTGTGGTGCGGATCGCGAAACGGTCGGATCGAAACAAAAGATTTTTCAGTGTCGAGCAAGCCGGCAATGCTATGAATCTTCGTCGTCTCAATTGCTTCCTCGAGCGAGAGCGGTGGAATAATAGTGGGAATGCGTTTGGCCAGCATCGATTTGCCCGAACCAGGCGGACCGATCATGAGGACGTTGTGACCGCCGGCGACGGCCACTTCGATTGCGCGTTTTACATGGCCCTGCCCCTTCACGTCGCTAAAGTCGACGTCGTAACTTTGATGCGTGGCGAAGAACCTACTCAGATCGGCGCGTGTCGGCAGAAGCGCAATTTCTCCGCGCAAGAAGGCGAATGTCTGCCGCAAATTTTGCACGCCGTAGATGTCGATTTTATCGACCATCGCCGCTTCGAGCGCATTGGCTTCGGGAACAAACAGCGCGCGCTTGCCGCGTCGGCGCGCTTCCAACGCGACCGGTAGCACGCCTTTCACAGCGCGGACGGAACCGTCCAAGGCAAGCTCGCCCACGAAGCTAAAATTCTCGAACGGTGAACTGTCTAGGTTTTCAGTCACAGCGATCATTCCAAGAGCGATCGGCAAGTCGAAACTTGGGCCCTCTTTTTTGATATCTGCCGGCGCGAGATTGATCGTGGTGCGACCGCGTGGCCAATAGTAGCCGCTGTTTGCGATCGCAGTGGTGACGCGGTCCCGGCTTTCCTTTACTGCTGCGTCTGGCAACCCAACAATCACGATGTTCGGGTCGCCACCCGCTCCGTTTACTTCGATCTCTACTTCGTACGCATCCACGCCGTAAACCGCCGCGGAATAAATTTTCGCCAGCATCGCCACACCAGAGTCTCAGAAAACGACGTTGGCGGAAAGCGTCAAATAGCCTCAGACCGCAATGCTACTGACGCAGCGGCGGTGCTATAGTCTCACGCTCTGCGGTGTTCCTCCGCTGCCGAGCACCCACTCATAAACTGTGCGCATTTGTTCCCCAATTCGCGGCCATGAAAATTTTGTCGCGACCAAAGTGCGTCCACGACCGCCCATTGCTTTTCGATCATCATCACTCATTTCGGTCAGTTGTTTTAGACCAGCGGCAATTTGGTCTGGCATCGTTCCAATTTGTGACGCCGCTTCGGCAGTGAAGCCTTCGGGCAGGTTGCATTCAGGTGTCATCATCACCGGCTTGGCATGGGCCCATGCTTCCAGCACTGCCATCGGCAAGCCTTCGCTCAATGAAGGCAGAATGAAAGCGTCACAGGCGCGATACGCTGCGTCCTTCTCTTGGCCGAACAACGGACCGAGAAATCCGACACTGCCCTTTAATCCATAGTAGCTCGTCAATTTCTTGAGTTCGCATTCGTATCCAGCCTGACCCCAACCGGCAATGGCCAGCACCCATTCCTTCCGAGTCTGAGGATGCGCGTCGAGGGTTTGCTTCCAAGCACGAATCAGATTCGCCACATTTTTCTTTGGGTGAAGTCTGCCCAGATAAAGCAAAATTTGTCGGTGTTCGGCAAATATGCGAAACATCGGCTTCTGAGTTTCCAGAATTGAACTATGGACCGGTTCCGGCAAATCAACGCCATTTGGAATTACACAGATTGGGTTGCGCAGTCCGTAGGATCGGATCGATCGCGCTTCCGCTTCGCACAATGCGCGCAGGCACGCCGCGCCGCGCAAATGTCGATCTTCATAAAGCAGCGCGGCAATTCGTTTTTTCCACTTCGCATTTCGTAACGCCCATGACTCTAGCATTCCCTCCGGGTGCACGACGTAGGGCCTGCGTGTCCCCCGATGCCATTGTCGCGAAGCAACGGAGCAATACTTCCACAAACCGTGCGTGGATAGAATGTCGAGATCAGCCCTGATCAAAGCAGCTACCAGTTGACTGGAATAACCCCACGCGCGGAACTGCGGTTCAAACGTGCGGACAGAGGCGGGCTGCCAGTCAAGCATATCCAAGGCACTGTTTGGATCGCTGATGCCAAACACGCTCGAGTTCACATCTTCGGATATGACGGCTCTGGCAAGTCCCCGGACACTCTGAAATAACCCACCCGCTTCACGCGAAACGCTGCTGACCAGAAAACCGACTTTCATGTGGTTAGATCCATCTCGGGCTTGATTCCCGATGCGCGTTCTGTCGCCTCTCCCCTTAGAAAAGGGGAGAGGACTGAGGTGAGGGGTTCGGGCGCGACAGCTATCATTTGCTCAGTAAATCATCACCCTCACCCTCCCCTCTCCCTTTCGAAGGGAGAGGCAACGCAATCGAGCGCAGCTGCGTACCGTTGCCTGGACATTCAAGTGACAATTAGCCCGCACTACCTCGGTTGCTACATTCGGCGTTTCACGCTGGCTCAATTTTGTCCGAGCAAGTAAATCGCATCCGCTCCATGCCGGCTCGCCCACTTTTGCAACCGCGTTTCCAGTTGAAAGTTCGCCCACGGCCAAAGCCGGTCTCCAAACGGAATTCCCAAGCTATGCCGCCGCATCCCCACGATCCGCAGGCCGGCATCATGACACGGGTCGGCGACATCTCGTTGCGAAAACCAGGAAATGCGGTACCCGCGCTTCGCCAGCTCACGCTGCGCTGTGAGCGCTCGCACGATTCGCGTTCCAACGTGATCGGTAAGTGTCGTCTGCAAAATGATATGGCCGCCCGGCGCCAGCATTGATTTCAAATGCGGCAGTAAGATGTCGAGCCGCCCAACATGAGCAATCAATCCGAGGCAAAGAACCAAATCGAAACCGGAGTCGGCCGGCTTGAAGTTGAATACGTCCGAACGAATAAATTCGAGTTCCGTGTTTTGCGAGCTCAGAAGTTCCTTTGCCCTTTGCAACATCGCCGGCGAAATATCGACTACCGTCGCATGAGAAAATCTGCCGGACTTTAGCAATGCGCAGGTTATTTCGCCGGTGCCGACTGCACAATCGAGCAATCGTCCCGCTGACGCGCTAGCCAATTCGCACGCCAGTGCCAGGCGCTTTTGAAAATAGAAGCTCGCGCCGGAGGCCTGTTGCGCGAACTGACGCTTGTGAAGCTGTGGAAGCTTTTCGAAGTACGCAGCGACCGGATCGCTCATTTCATCGTCCACAGGTTGCGGCTGCGAGTAACAGCGCCCGATCGATTACTCCAGGTTTCTTTTGCGGCAGCCTTAACACCATCGCCGCGGCCTGTTCCAATCCTTCGCCGAACCGGTCTGGCGCGAAATTTGCCGCAATCCTGTAGCTGGCATCTCCGAGGTGTCTTCGTTCGTCAGCTGATAACGAAGCCATTTGTAATAGCCACTCCGCCAATTCGCTCTCGTTCGCTGGATCAAAAGTGAACCCATTGTCTTGCACGAGCTCCGGTACGCATCCGCACCGGTTCGAAACAATCACCGGTAGCCCCGATGCAACGGCCTCATTCACAACCAATCCCCATTGTTCAGCCGTGCTCGCATGGACGAATGCTCTGGCCAAGCCGTAGTAAACCGGCAACTCGTCGTAAGGCTTGAAGCCGGGAAGGTGCACGTGGGCGTGTAAGTTGAGAGTTGAGAGCTGAGTGTTGAGAGTATCGCGCATCGGTCCATCACCCAACAGCACGAGATCCCATGGAGCGTCCTCGCTACTGACCTCTGACCTCCGGCGATATTCCGCGTAAGCCCTGATGAGGATCGGGAGGTTTTTCTTTTGGATAAAGCGCGCCGACGCGAGGAAGTAGTTCTCCGGTAGCGCATGTTTTTTTCGAGTTTCGCCCGCCTGAGGCGGATTCGCATTCCGAATCTCGAGAGCCCGCTGCTCAAAGTAAGCGTTATCCACGACGTCGTATCCGGTAAAGATGCGCTCACGCGGCATGCCGAGTTCAACGAGATATTCAACGTGACGCTGACCTCCTACCAGGGCGGCCGCATAAAGATCGACAATCCGCCGCTTAATAATTTCCTTCCGCCAAGTGCGCGGTTCATCCCCGCGAGCGCTCTCTGACATCACGACCATGGGTATCTGACACCGCACGCAACAATCCGCGGCAGCCAGCGATCCGAAATTGTTCCAGCCGTTGACTGCCACTACGTCAGGGTTTGCCTGTTCCAACGCCCAGCAAAAGGCTTCCCGGCGTCGGCGGCTAGCCGGATACTCGTCTGCTGCTTCCGAAAAGAGAGAAATCTTGTGATAGCGCGCAGGAGCCTCCGCTGCACCCCATGCGTCATATCCCTTGGCTGACCACTCAATACCGGTAACCGGTAATCTCTCGGCCGCCGCATTAAGCCGCGCATGGTGATACGGCCCAATATGATGAAAAATAACCGCGACAGAAGGCTTGCGCTCCATTCCTTGCCGAAAGATTAACTGCCAGGATTCCGCAGAACCACTTGTTTTAGTGATTCTGCAATCGGTGCGCCGAAACAGTCACTGATCCGCCGCCGGCAGTCAGCGTAGCAAACCGCTAATCCGTGGACAGGTTTTCGCCAGCATTCGACGCACTGGATTTAAGCTTCTCATTGGCGCTGATCTTAGCTGGTGGTGGTTCGATTGGCTGTTGGCCTTTCGCCTTCAGCGATTCGTTTAGAGAGGGCAGATCCTGGGCGAGCAGTTGGTCGAATTCTTTCGTCACGTCTTCGAGTTCATGCTTAAGCGAATCGATGTAGGCGATCTGGTACGCGCCCGGTTTTCCTTCATAGCTGAGAATCGCTCCGTAAAGCTGGTCGGTGTGTTCACGCAACCGTTCCTCTCCGGTAATTGCACCTCCCTCGGTCGTAGCAACGATTTTCTTTCGCACTCCGTCCACCTTTCCGTCGAAGTCGGAGACGTTTTTGCGAAGCGGATCGCCTTCGGGCAATGCTGCGCCATTTTGCGCCAACGTTTTTCGCAACCCGACAATCCGATCCATCAGCGCGCTTTCTTCGTCGAACAAGGAATGAACTCGCATCGCCGCGTCGAACTGCGCTTTGCGGTCCGCTTCGGTAAACTTTGCACGCCGATCCAAGCCAACCGTCAATTTCGTTTCCGAAACTTTACCTGCCTTGGTGAGGCGCACCGTGTACATACCGGGCACGAGCCGCGGACCGCGAATTCCACCGGCTGCGATCTGCGCGGCAGGCGGCACACGCGGCGGCTTTGCACGCATTGTCCAGGTCACGCGATTCAGACCCGGGCGTTTGCTGGCCGGCAATTCATCGATGACGCGGCCGGAAGCGTCCACGACTTCAAGTTTCATTTTTCCAAAGAGATGCCGCTCGCGCTGGTAGTAATTGATTACGGCAGCGTCAGGGGGATTATCGCCGACGAAAACCGCGTCGCCATTGGCCCAGCCGCCTGTGCCTTCGATTCGCTGTTGCACCGGGCGCGCTGAAACAAAGGCAACATCCTGGTTCAACAAATCCGGCGTCAAGGCGCGCAATGGCGTGATGTCATCTATGATCCAAATGCCACGACCGTGGGTCGCGAGAATCAGATCGTTGTCACGCGCGTGGACAGCGAGATCGCGGACGGCAACAGCGGGAAAATGGTTGCCTTTGAATTGCGCCCAATTTTTTCCTCCATCGATCGAGACCCAAAGGCCAAATTCGGTGCCGAGAAAGAGGAGATCGGATTTGACCGAATCTTCCTTGATAATGTGAGCGTATCCACGGACACCTTTCGAGTCCTGCGCGGTCACGATCGGCGTCCAGGTTTTGCCGTAATCCGTCGTTTTGAAAACATACGGCGCCATGTCGCCAAAGGTATGTCGATCAAATGCGGCATAAGCGGTGCCCGCGCTGAAGTTGCTAGCGTGGACCCAGCTGACCCAGGAATTCTTTGGCAAACCGGGAATGTTACCAACAACGTTTGTCCAAGTCTTACCACCGTCACGCGTGAGCTGGAGGTTGCCGTCGTCCGTGCCGACCCAGATCAGTCCTTTCTGTTTGGGCGATTCGCTGATCGAATAAATCGTGGTGTGCATTTCTGCCGACGAATTGTCCACCGTGACGCCGCCGGATTGTTCCTGCTTCTGTTTTTGCGGATCGTTGGTGGTCAGGTCTGGCGAAATGCGTTCCCAATTCTGGCCATGATCGCGCGAGCGAAAAAGAAATTGCGCGCCGACATAAATCGTCCCCTTGTCATTCGGCGAGAGCGCGATTGGCGTATTCCAGTTGAACCGGAGCTTTTCCTTATAGTTCGGTCGGGGCTTGATGTTGCGAGCTTCATGCGTGTAGCGATTTACCCGGCCAATTTCGCCGCCTTGATACTCGGCATAGATGTAATCGGGATCAGCCGGATCGGGAAACATCCAAAAGCCATCGCCGTTGTACATGTTTTCCCAGCGCGCATTGGTGATGCCACCAGGGTACTGCGAGTCGCCTACCCAGGAACTGTTATCCTGTAAACCACCGTAGACGCGGTAAGGATCGCTGTCATCGACGCTGACGTGGTAAAACTGGGACACCGGCAGGTTTTCGCCTTTCCACCATTTGCTGCCGCCGTTGTAGGAGTACCACATTCCGCCATCGTCGCCGACGAACACCACCTGCGTGTTGGTTGGATCGATCCACACATCGTGCGCGTCACCGTGAGCTCCCACAAAACCGCCAACCACCGCAAAACTTTTCCCTCCGTCTTCGCTGACGATCAATGATCCATCAGGCTTGAAGACGCGGTCCGGATTTTTTGGATCAACAACCAAGTTCGCAAAGTAGAACGGGCGCCATACCATCCATTGGCTCTTGTCACGCTTGTCCCACGTCGTGCCGCCGTCGTCAGAAACGAACAACGCGCTCTCGGGCGATTCGACAAAAGCATACACGCGTTTGGCATTCGAAGGCGCTATGGCCACCGCGATGCGGCCATATGGTTTTTTGGGGAAACCTTTTTTGGTCTCAGTCGTGATCTCTGTCCATGTGTTGCCGCCGTCCGTGGACCGGAACAATCCGCTGGCGGAAGGCGCGGTAGGACCTTCGCCGCCCGAGCGGTACTCCCAGCCTTTGCGCCGGAAATCCCACATTGCGGCAAACATGATGTCGGGATTGCTGGGATCGATTTTTACATCGGTGCAACCTGTAGAAAGATTTGCTCCTTTGAGAACTTGGTTCCACGTCTTGCTGCCATCGGTCGTTTTGTACAGACCTCGATCGGCCGAATCGCTCCACAACGCGCCTGGGACCGCGGCGAAGACCGTGTCGCTACTTCTGGGATCAACGACAACTCGCGCAATGCGCTCCGATTTTTGCAAACCGGCGCGTGTCCACGTTTCACCACCATCGGTCGACTTATAGATTCCGTCGCCGATCGAAACGCTGTTGCGTGTCCACGATTCCCCTGTTCCGACCCAGACGTTTTTCGAATTCTTCGGATCGAGCGCAATGGCGCCGATCGATTGCACAGGCTGTTCGTCAAATATCGGTCGAAATCGCGTCCCGCTATCATCAGATTTCCAAACACCGCCACTGGCCGCCCCGACGAAGAGCGTGATTTTACCGGACGGCTCGCGTGTACCCGCAATCGCCGAGATGCGCCCGCTCATTGTCGCTGAACCAATGTTACGTGCGCCCAGGCCGGAGATACTGGCGGAGTTGTATGGCGCGTCCTGAGCGTGAGAGAGGACAGTGCAAACAAACAAACATGAAAGCGATGCGAAGACACATCGCATTCCCAAAGCACTTCGTGTGAAATTTCTCGAGATGTTTATCCGGTTTTGCGAAAGCTTTCGGAGTGCGCGCGCGTCCTCGCGTCGCTTTCGGCTGCTTAGTATTCTCATCTGCCTAGTGTCCGGTGTGGTCACAGAAAATTATTTCGAAGCCGGAAAATGAAATTTCGCGTCATCTACAGGCACATTGGCTTCGACTTTATCGATAATAATTCTTTGTTTGTCCGGCGCTCCCTTGCGTCCGGAGTCGATTGACGTCGGAACGAATACGCCGCCCGCTTTTTCGTAGTCCCCCAGATCTGTCTCCACCTCTTCGTGCGCGCCGTGTCTCATGCGTTGCGTCAGAACGCGAATCTCGAGGAAATGATCGGGATCCAGATAAACAAAACTCACGTCCCCATTCTTCCGTACCACTTTTAGTTTATGTGCGAGTGTTCCCTCTACGTCCTCTGTCCCAAGGTACTCAACGGCGCTTCCCTTCGCCTTCCAATCAACCAACGCTCCATCGATCTCCGTGTCCTCAACCAGCGCCTTCACATCGTCTGCGGACATGCGTTCGGGATCTTTGCGTCCAAAAAACGGGGACACCTTCCATCCTTCTTTGCCGTCATAAGTCTGGATTTGTGTCATTCCCTGAAGAGAAGCCTCCGTGCGCACTTCATCGGGCCGCTTCTTAATTTGCAGATAGGCCAGTTCGATCTGTCCCCCTTGCTGCACCAACAGTTTGCCCGTCAACCGAAGCGATTGCAGATCGTGCAGCGCAGTCGCTCCGCCCTTGGCTTCGATGTTCTTTGAAATCAGTTCATCCGCACTCGGCTGAGTTTTGTCTTGCGCAAAAATTGTCGGCGCAATGAGCGCGGCAAGAATGAGAGAAATTACGGAACGGAAATGCATATGAAATTTAGGACAAGTATCAGACAACGCAGCGCCACCGATATTCAAAGGAATTCGCAAAGCAAGCTTTGCTGCAGGTTTTGTCGCGTGACGAATTCATTCGTAACGGAGCGCTACGATTGGATCAACGTGTGTGGCGCGCCGGGCGGGTAATAAGCATGCGGCCAAGGCAATGGTGCCGAGTGCGCCACCGAGAAGGACAGGGTTGTGGGCTGAAACCTGATAGAGTTGCGACGCAATCAATCGACTGAGCGCGAAGGCCGAGGCGATCCCGATCGCCAGACCAATGACAACCGGTTTCATTCCCTGATTGATAACCAGGCGAAGCACGTCGCGCGTTTGCGCGCCGAGCGCCATCCGCACGCCGATTTCGCCGGTGCGCTGTTCCACCGTATAAGCGACTGCGCCGTAAATCCCGATGCTCGCGAGCAACAACGCCACGCCGGCAAAAATTCCGAGCAGCCACGTCATCAAACGCGCCTGTCCGAGTGCCTGCGCAACGACAGCATCCATCGTTTGCGGTATGGCAATCGCCAGGCCCGGGTTCACTTTGTTAATCGCGGACTGCACGGCTTTGGTCGCCGCATCCAATTTCAAGTTCGTCCGCACGGTCACGTTGACGAACGGAAAGTTTTCCTGCGCCAACGGCAGATAAAATTCCATCCCGGGCGCTTCGTTCACCCGGACCGAGCGAACATCGCCTACGATGCCGACGATCTGGTACGGCACGCCGAGACTGCTCACGAGCAAGGTTTTGCCGATCGGGTTTTCATTCGGATAAACTTTTTTGGCGCCGGCCTGACTGATCAGGCAAACTTTTTGCGAGTCGGCGGTGTCGTGCTCATTGAATTCGCGTCCGGCCAGGAGCGGAATTCCCCACGTTCTGAAATAACCGGGGGCGATGTCGTGGCTCGGCGCGTTCGCGCGTTTTTCGATCAGCGGGACTTCACGATCGCCGCGCGCGTAGAGTGTGCGATTGCCGCCATTCAACGGAATATCGCCACTGATGGTCGCGCTTTCGATCCCAGGCACATCGCGCAACGCATCGAGAGTTTGTTCAGCGAAACGCTGCCGCGATGGCGCGTCGGCATATTGTGATACGGGCAACGTGATTGCGCCGGTCCAAAGATTCTGAGAACGAAATCCGACGTTCTGTTGAGTGAGACGAACAAAACTCGTGATCAGCAAAGCCGCGCGTGCTAACAGGGTGAGCGACAACGCGACTTGCGCGCCGACTAGAATTCTGCGGAACCGTTGCTGCCGCATGCTGCCGCTCGTTCCGCGCCCGCCTTCTTTGAGTCCATCCACCACGTCCGCATGCGAACTTTGTAACGCCGGATAAACTCCCATGAGCAGACCCGTCAAAAGTGACAACACAATTGTAAAAAGGAGCACTGGAAGCGAAACACTCGTCGCCGTGTTTGCTTCGAGTGGCAAAAAATTTGAGGCCATTCTCGGTACGAGCGGCACCAGACGCCAGGCTACGAATGCTCCGACGACCCCGGCAATTGCGCTTACCAGCACGCTTTCGAAAACGAAAAGTCGCACCACACTCGCGCGCGACGCTCCAATCGCCATGCGCAACGCAATCTCGCGACGACGCCCACTGAAGCGAACAAGCAACAGATTCGCGACGTTGCTGCATGCGATCAGCAAAACGAAACTGACCGCTGCAAAAAGCGTAATGAACCCGGCCCGAAAGTTTTGAGTCACATCCTCGGGCAGCGTTCGCACCGTCGTCACCAGCGAGCTATCGATCTTGTTCGAGTATTGCGTCCGATAACTTTGATCGAGCGATGGCAATCCTGCTTTGACCTGCGCAAGCGTCATCCCGGGTTTCATCCGGGCAATGACACGCAGAAAACTGGTGCCGCGCATCATTCGCTCGTAACTGAATCCGGGAAGTTGAAACGGTTTCGTCGTCCACACTTCGGCAATCGGATTAGCTCCGAACCAGGTCACCGGCATGTTCGGAAGGACACCGACAATCGTGTGTGCCATACCGTCAAGCGTGATGCTGCGCCCGATTACATTTGGATCACCGCCGAGCCGTTTCTGCCAGAAATTTTTCGTGACTACAGCAACATCGGCACCCTCCTCTTCCTCCGGTAGAAAATTCCGGCCCATGATCGGACGGACACCGAGAAGATCGAAATAATTGGCGGTCAATCTGCCGCCAAAAACCTGGACCGGATCGCCCAGGCCGGTCAGAGTAAAGGCGAAGAAATTTTCGCCGGCGATTGATTCGAACAGAGTCTGGCCTTCGCGATAATGCATGTATCGCGGTGCCGAGACCCCAATGTCGACCAACTCGCGCGATTTATCGCCGCCGTAAAGATGCACCACGCGAGAGGGTTCCTTGAATGGTAGTCGGCGCAGGAAAAGATCGTTGACCAAACTAAAGATGGTTGTGTTCAGGCCGATCCCAAGCGCGAGTGTCAGCACCGCGATGAATGTGAAAGCCGGTGATTGTCGAAGTTTACGAAATGCGAAACGAATGTCGTTCATGGAAGTGTGAGGTTGGTGTGTCAGGTTGAGGTCATTCGGTGCGCAACGCGACGATGGGATCGACCTTTATCGCACTGCGCGTCGGCAGATAACAGGCGATCAGTGCGCTGACTGTGACCAGTACCGCAACGGTCACGAACGTGAAGTGATCGGTCGGAGTAATTTGATAAAGGCTCGCAGACAAAATCCGAGTAACCGCGTACGCACCGAGCAAGCCTGCCACTAAACCCGTGCCGATCAGGCTTAACCCGTGACCGAAAACGAGCCGCAAGATATCGCCCGTGCGCGCTCCTAGTGCCATGCGCAGCCCAATCTCGCAGGCGCGTTGGCTAACTGAATAAGCCATCACGCCATAAAGCCCCACGATTGCGAGAAGCAGGCCAATACCGGCCAAAGTTCCCATCAAGATCGAGTTGAACCGTTCCCGCATGAGAACCTCCGCGAGATACGCTCTCATCGTCGTGATGTTCGAGATCGGTTGATGAGGATCAATTGAATGAATGGCGTTGCGAATTGAAACGATCACATCCGATGGACGCTGACTGGTGCGCACCATCAGATATAAAGGATTGCTACTCTCCTGCTGAGCATAGGGCAGATACCACGCCGGCCTGTCTGTTCTGAAATTGAACCGGTCTTCCTTAATGTTTTCGACCACACCGACGACGGTCATCCATGGAGAGCCCGTGTCGTTTGGGCCACCGCGTCGGATGCGTTTGCCGATCAGTTCCTCCCCGGGCCAGGCCTGCCGCGCGAGCTCCTTATTGACTACGACGACCGGCAGGCTTTGCGCGGTGTCTTCACTCGTCAGAGCGCGGCCTTTGAGTAATGTCGCGCCGAGCGTCTTGAAATAATCCGGGCTAACGAGGCGATGAATTGTCGCTGGCACGGACGTATCCGAAGAGCGCAAACGTCCTTCAACCGTGTAGGGTGAGGCGGAGTCGAACAGTTCTAGCGGAAAATTCGTGGTGGTTGAAGCCGAGACCACGCCGGGCAAAGCTCGCACTTGTTCGAGCATTTGCTGAGCAAACGCAACGCGGTGGGAGTGCTCGCGGTACTTATTCTGCGAGAGCGCCATCTCCATCACTAGCAAATTGTCGGGCTGGAAACCGAGATGAATGCGCTCCAGATTATAGAAGCTTTGGACGAGTAGCCCGGCAGCAACGAGCAGCGTCGCAGCCACTGCGATTTCGCTTATGACAAGCACGTTGAGTGAGCGGGCTCCGTTAACAGCACCACCGATTCGATGTTCTCGTTGCTTGATCACTGCGATCAGATCGCGCGATCGAATCACTTTGAGCGCTGGCACGAATCCAAAGATCGCTACCGTCAGCACCGAAAGGATGAAGGCAAAGCTAACAACATGCGCATCGATCCGGAAGTCGCGCAGGAAACTCGCAAACGACACAGCCTGGACAGGACTCAACCTGCCGAGCACAGGTGCAATCCAATATGCCAACAGCAAACCCAGCACGCCTCCGAGCAAGGCCAGGAGCAAACTTTCCGTCAGTAACTGGCTAACAATTCTGGAGGGAGCCGCACCTAAAGCAAAACGAATACTGATTTCCCGCTCGCGCACGACTCCTCTTGCTAACAAAAGATTTGCGAGGTTGGCGCAGCAAATTAACAACACGAACCCGACAGCCGCAGCCAACGCATAGAGTGCTTTTCGCGTCGTGCCGCGTAAATCTCCGATGAGATTTTGCCGAAGCGAGATCAGCTTGAAACTCCAACCGCGCCTGAACTGCGGATACTCCTGCTCGAGGCTCGCAGCGATGCGTTTTAGTTCGACATCGGCCTGGCTGAGACTCACATCCGGCTTTAGCCGCGCGACAAAATCGTAACCGCTCTGGAGACGTTCCTGCGGCGGCAGAGCTTCGATATTGAGCTGCAGCGGAACCCAAACATCCGCCGCGAATGGCATGTTGAAGCCGGGCGCCAAAACGCCAATAATAGTGTACGTTCCCTCCTGGAAGTTTACTGATCGCCCGATTACGTCGGCATCTCCGCCGAACAATCGTTGCCACAGCTCATAACTAATTGTCGCCACTGGAGACCCACCGGGCCGATCTTCTTCCTGACGGAAAAGACGGCCGGCAGCTGTCTTGACGCCCAGGGTGCCAAAGTAATCAGCGTTAACGGCAGCGCCGCGCAAGCGTTGCGGTTCGCCACGCCCGATCAAATTAAGAAATCGCTGACTGCCAATGCCACAATTTGTGAAGGACTGACTTCGCTCTCGATACGCCGCATATTCCAACAGTGATGTTGTGTAGGGATCGATGCCTTCGCGCATGGCATAACCGGAAGTTAGCTCGTTCGGTTTTTCCACCGGCAGCGGCCGAAGAAACAATGCATTCAGGGCGCTGAAAACGACCGTGCTTGCTCCGATGCCAATAGCCAACGTCGCGACAGCCACGACCGTAAAGCCCGGCGCTTTCGCCAATATGCGAAGAGCGAATCGCAGGTCAGAGATCATCCCTCTCCTTTCACGATCCAGCCGTCGCGCAGCTGAATAATGCGATTGCCATAGGATGCGTTTTTCTCCGAGTGCGTTACCTGAACGATGGTCATGCCTTCATCGTTAAGCTTGCGGAACAACTCCATGATCTCTTCGCCCTGACTGGAGTGCAGATTCCCTGTGGGTTCGTCGGCGAGGAGAAGCTTTGGCTCGGCGATAATCGCTCTCGCGACACCCACAAGCTGCTGTTGTCCGCCGGAAAGCTGGCGCGGATACAAATCTTTTTTGCCGACGATTTGGAAGCGATCCAGCATGTCAGCCACCAGCGCGGCGCGCTCGCTTTTGCTGTAATGGCGATACGACAGTGGGATATCGAGATTCTCGTAAACCGTCAGGTCATCTAGCAAGTGGTACTGCTGAAACACGAAGCCGATCCGATCGTTCCGCAATGCGGATCGTTCTTTCGGTTTCAGATGATGCACTGCGGCTCCATCGAGAAAATATTCGCCAGTCCAGCCGTGGTCGTGCATTCCGAGGATGTGCAACAGCGTGGATTTGCCGGCGCCGGATGGCCCCATGATTGAAACGAACTCGCCTTCCTCAACTTCCAGATTGATATCGCGTAAGACATAAAAAAACTTCTCCTTCCCGAGAGGATAACTGCGTTCCAGATTTCGAAGCTTGATCATCGCCAATGAGAGATTCGATTCATTCCATGTGCAGCGGTGGCCGAAGCTGCAGGCTGTCAGCATGTGCTTCCTGCGAGTCATTGCTCGCAGTGCAAAGGCCTTTGTTTTGTCTCTTCAATTCTTGAGTGTTCATTAACGCGAATCAGCAATCAGAGGTGAGCAAATCAGAAATCCGATCATTCCGCACGCAGCGCTTGAATAACATCGATCCGCGCTGCGCGGGCCGCGGGTAGCATCGACGCGGCCACCGCCACCGCCAGTAGCACAAACGCAGAGACGGACACTGGCAAAACGCCAGGCATCGTTACGTCTGGGAAATAGCTGTTCGCCACACGCGCCAGGACGAATCCGAATACCGCGCCCGCCATGATGCCAGCCGCAGCCATTGCGGCGCCTTCCGTGATGACATCTTGGAAAAGACGCTGCGGCTGCGATCCAAGCGCCAGCCGAATGCCGAACTCCCGCGTGCGCGCACTGACAGAAAACGCCAGCACGCCTGCGACACCGACCACAGCAATCGACAATGCGACTGCGGCAAACACGCCAAACACCACCGAGTTCAAGCGCTGCGGGGTGAGCACTTCAGCGCGGGCGTCTTCGAGCGTAGCGGCCCGCTCAATTGGTTGATCCGCGGACATCTCGCGAATGATCCGCGTGACCGGCGCGACTAGTGAATAGGGATTTGCACTTGTGTGGATGAAAAGGCGGCCGCGATAGAGCGGACCTTGTTCAAAGGTGTTGTAAATGGTGACGGTCGGCTGCGGAACTAGATGCACGTCGTCGATATCAGCGGTGACGCCGATGATGCGTTGCAATTCCGGCGGACCCTTGCTGTTGGTTTTCAAGACCGGGTCGGTCCAGAACACGTGCCGATTGATGGGATCCTGATTGGGGAACATTCGCTGCGCCAGAGTTTGGCTGATGACCGCGACGCGCTCTTTGCTTTGCACGTCGGACTCATTGAAATCGCGACCCGCAATGATGGGAACGCCCAGCGCGGCAAAAAACCCAGGAGAAATGACACGATACTGCGCGCGCGGATCCTCTTCGCCGGCCGAGTGATCGTGACCATCCGCGCAAAATTGCAGAGTGGGACCGGAGCCGGCATCGCGCCAGGGAGCAACCATCCCGAAGGCGGTTTTATTCACGCCTGGAAGCGCATCAATGCGACGAATGACTTCCTTATAAAAATCGACAAGTTGCTGGCGTGTCTTTCCGTAAAACACAGCGGGCACGTTGATGGCGAGGACATGTCGCGAGTCCATCCCGGTTTGCGTCCTTTGCAGCGCAAGCAGCGTAGTGACCACCACACTCGCGCCGGCCAGCAATATGAATGATGCGCCGATTTGCGTGCTGACGAATATACGTTGGCGGCCCTTGCTGCCGGTGATTCGAACGCTGCCACTCGAGAGGTGCAGCGCACCAGAGGTGTCAGCGGGCAGGCACGGGACAAAAGCTAAAATCACCGCGGCGACAATGGTGAGCGCCACGCCCACCCACAGCAGGCTGGAATCGACTGTAAGATCGAGAGCGCGGACGGAAAAGCGCGACGCGTAACGCGCCAGCACGTCAATCAGAAATAGCGCACTCCACACCCCAAGCGCCGCGCCGGCGCCGCAGAGCAGAAGACTTTCGGCCAGCAACATGCGGCGGAGCGCGCTCCGACTGGCGCCAAGAGCGGTCCGCACGGCCAATTCCTGTTCGCGCCGAACGGTCCGCGCCAGAATAAGATTCGCGACATTGGAGCACGCGACGACGAACACGAGCACTGACGCGGCGAGCAAAACGAGGAGCACGGTCCTCGCGCCCGATGTGATCTGGTCGCGAAGCAGCTTGGCGGAAATCTGAAAGGCTCCCTGTCTCGAGTACGCCTCCGGATGATCCTTTTTCATCGTCGCGTACACGGAGCGCAATTCGACGCGAGCTTGTTCGAGCGTCGTTCCAGGAGCGAGACGCGCGAAAAGTTCCGTCATGCGATGGGTACGCTCGGTGACCATCGTGGCAGAAAGATGATGCGGGCTGCTGGCGACGTTCGCGATAATTTCGGTCTCCTGTGGATACGGGACGCAAGGCTCAAGCACGCCGATGACTGTGGCGGAACGCTCCCCAAGTTGAACGGTCTTGCCAATCAAAGAAGGATCTCGATTGAGGGTGTCCGACCAGAAACGATAAGTGAGGACAAGGACACTAGCGGCCTTCGGGCCGTCATCTTCCGGGCTGATGAGCCGCCCGAGAACCGGATGCAGACCCATCACGTCGAAGTAGCT
>WNFV01005192.1_pt1 | contig 27147 bp, 27 predicted proteins | sample 5400101 | NCBI WGS metagenome assembly WNFV01 (sample SAMN13153361, study PRJNA577476) | soil metagenome | isolation source: 115 cm soil or saprolite under grassland replicate 1 | place: USA:California | collected 2016-06-15
GCCGCACCTCGAGGGCGCAGCGGTGCTCGGCGGGGAGCGACGCGATGAACCCGGCGAGCACGTCGTCGTCGCGCTTCAGCGTCGGCGGCGTCTGGAAGAGGATCGGCCCGAGGCGATCGCCGACGAGCGCGGCGCGCTCGAAGAAGAGCGGCAGCGTCTCCGCGGGATGCTTCAGGCGGTCCATGTGCGTGATGCGCTCGGACGCCTTCAGCGCGAAAACGAAGTCCACTGGTGTCGCCGCGAGCCAGCCGGCGGCCGTCTTCTCCGTCGGCAGGTGGCGGAACGTGTAGTTCACCTCGGTCGTCGGGAGGCGCGTCGCGTAGTACGCGAGCAGCTTCGACGTCTTCACCTCGGGCGGGTAGAACTTCGGCTTCCACGTCGCATACGCCCAGCCGGATGTCCCGATGAACGCGCGACTCAGTTCGCGGCCTCCTCCGATGGCGCCGCGGCCGCCTCGTGCGCGCCGTTGCCGTTCACCCCGGGAAGGTGGCGCCCGAGGACCGCGTAGGCGATGGCCGTCGCGAACGAGTTGATCTGCCGCAGCGCGAGCAGCACGTCGAGGTGGATGCTCGACGTGTCGATCGACTCCTTCAGGCCCGCGTGCAGCCGCTCCATGTGCGACTGGCGGTAGCGCCGCTCGAGCGCGCTGATGGGCGACTTGTGGCGCAGGACCTTCTCCGCCACCGAGGTGTCACCGGCTGCGAGCGCGCCGAGCGCGAGCTCGAGGTTCTCGACGACTTTGGCGTGCAGGTCGTGGATCTCGGCCATGCCCTGCTTGCTGAAGGTGTGGCTGCCGCTGATCTTCTTCTCCGCGAGCTCCATGAGCTGCTTGTCGATGACGTCGCCCGTCGCCTCGAGATCGACGACGACGAACAGCAGCGCCGTCTCCCGCTCGGCCTGCTCGGGTGTCAGCGCCTGCTCGCGCAGCTTCGTCAGGAACTGCTTGATGTCCTCCTCGAGGCGGTCGATCTGGTCGTCGCGCTTCACGATCGCGGCCATGAGCGCGTCGTCGTTGCGCTCGAAGACGGCCATCGTGTCGCGCAGCGACCGGACGACGAGGTCGCCCATGCGGAGCGCCTCGCGGAGGGCCTGCCCGAGCGCCACTGCCGGCGTATCGAGGACCTGCGGGTTGAGGTAGATCGCGCCCTCTTCGGTCCGGCGCGTCTCCGGGATCATGCGCGTGATGACGTCCGCGGCGAGGTACGCGCCAGGGAGGAAGAGGATCGCGAGCGCGACGTTGAACAGCGTGTGCGCGTTCGCGATCTGCCGCGGGACGTCGCTCGAGGTCGCGCGGACGGCGTCCTCGAAGACGTCGGACAGCCCGACGATGAGCAGGAAGATGACCACGCCGAGCACCTTGAAGGCCGCGTGCGCGATGGCCACGCGCCGCGCCTCGACGTTCGCGCCGGCCGACGCGAGCAGCGCCGTCCCGGCCGTGCCGACGTTCGCGCCGAAGATGACCGGGATCGCGCCATCGAGCGGCATGAGCCCGTTCGTCGAGAGCGAGATCGCGAGCCCGATGACCGCGGCGCTCGAGTGCACGAGCGCCGTGAATGCCGCGGCGATGACGAGCAGCACGATCGGCTGACCGACGAGCGCCGCGAGGACGTCGCGAAAGAGCGGGCTGTCCTTCAGCGGGACGGTCCCGTCCGAGATGAGCTTGATCCCGAGGAACAGGAAGCCGAACCCGAGCACCGCGCGGCCGACGTAGCTGATGGTGCCCTTGCCGAGCGCCGAGAGGAGCCAGCCGACGAAGACGATGGCCGGCGAGACCGCGAGCAGGTTGAAGGCGAGGAGCTGGACGGTGACGGTCGTGCCGACGTCAGCGCCGAGGATGACGCCGATCGTCTGGCGCAGGGAGAGCAGGCCGGCCGAGGCGAAGCCGACGAGCATGACCGTCGTCGCGCTCGAGGACTGCAGGACCGCCGTGACACCGGCGCCGACGGCGAGCGCCTTGAACCGGTTCCCGCTGAGCTGCTGGAGGATCTGCCGCAGGCGCGTGCCCGCTGCGCGCTGCAGTCCTTCACCGACGAGGCGCACGCCGTAGAGGAGGAGCGCAGTGCCGCCGAGGAGCGCGAAGAGGACGCTGTTGGCGTCGGTCACGTTCGCGGCAGGATACGCGCGGAGCGCGCTACCTCGTCGAGACGGTGAGCGTCGCGCGCGCGCTGGTCCCGCCACCGAGGATGACGATCGCGACGTCGTCGACCTCGTGGTTCGGCGCGGCGAAGCCGATGTTCGCGATGCCGCTGCTGTTGGTCTTGTACGACCCGATCGTGATGACGCCGACCTGCAGCGTGACGGCGAGGTCGGCCTTCGGCTTCCCGCTCTCCGTCGCGACGACGCGGGCGATCACGGTCTCGCCCGGGCGCACCCTCGAGCGGTCGAGCGTCACCGTGAGCGTCGTCCCGGTAGCCGTCTGCGTGCTCTGCTTCACGGTGACGTTCAGCTCGACCTTCGTCTCGTTCCCGGCCTTGTCGCGCGCGATGACGCTGATCGCGAGCGGTCCGACGGGGGCGGTGAAGCGCTCCGTGAACGTCCCGTCGGGGTTCGGCCGAACGGCGCGCGCGTTCACGCTGACCTCCGCGCCGGCCTCGCTCTTGCCCTCGACCACTACGTCCGGACCGTCGACGGTCTCGTTCGTCTTCGGGCGCGTGATCGTGAGCGGCGGCGCCGCGCGGTCGACGACGACCGTCGCCGAGGTCGCCGCGACCTCGCTCGTCCCGTCGACGAGGCGCACGGTGATCGTGCTCGTCCCATCGGGGAGCGTGATGGTGCGGCCGCCGAACGTGCCGTCGCTCGCGATCGGGAACGTCCCGACGAGCTGGCTGTTGAGGATCACCTCGATCGAGCGTCCGGGCAGGACCGCGAAGCCCGGGACCTTGCCGCTGATCGTGACCATGTCCGTCTTCGTGAACTCGGGGATCGCGTCGAGCACGGGCGCGGCGCTGATCGTGACCTGCTGCTCGCCGAGCACGAGGTCCGACTCCTTCGCCTGCGGGAACGCCTTCACGATCGAGGTGCCGAGTTGCTCGAGCCCGAGGCCGAGCCCCGTCCCCACGAGCTGGAGCAGCGACACGCCGAGGACGGCGAACAGGAGCGAGAACGCCAGGCTGATCAGCAGGGGGTGCTCGTACCGGGGCAGCTTCCGCTGCGCGACCCGGACGTGCTTGGAGTACCGCCGCCAGTCGACCGGCTTGCGTCGGACGATCGCCCGCCCTTCCGTCCCCATACCCTCTCTATAGCGCCACGCGCCCCCGTGTTCCGGTGCCGCTCTGAAAGTGCCGTAGAAAAGCGAAAGGGCGCCGGCCTTTATCGCCGCCGCCCTCCGCTGGTGGGTGGGATGAGGGGCTGTCAGTTCAGCGCTCCTAACCGGAGCCAGGCGTCACTGTACCCTCGGTCGTCAGGCCGTCAAGTAGTCCTAATGGGGTAGTACCCGGTCCGTTCCCAGGCCCTGTGCCAGACTTTGCGCGTGGCGGAAGTGGCCAAAGCCTCTCCCCGGGGCCTCGAAGGCGTCGTCGCCGCGTCGACGGCCGTCAGCCTCGTCCAGGACAACCGCCTCATCTACCGCGGCTACAGCATCGACGATCTCGTCGCCCACGCCGAGTACGAGGAGGTCGCGTACCTCCTTCTCAACGGCGATCTCCCCGACAAGCTCGAGCTGCGGGACTTCAAGCAGGAGCTCGTGAAGCACCGCGCCCTCTCCCCCTTCGTCCGCGGCCTCCTCGCCGAGATGAGCGAGCACGCGACGGCGATGGACGTCCTGCGCACCGCCGCTTCGGCGCTGTCCGCCGAGGATCCGGAGCAGGGCGACAACTCCCAGGCCGCCGAGCACCGCAAGTCGATCCGCCTCACCGCGAAGCTGCCGACGATGCTCGCCGCGTACATCCGGCGCCGCGGCGGCGAGCAGCCGATCCCGCCGGACCCGTCGCTCGGCCACGCCGCGAACTTTGCGCACATGACGTGGGGCGACAAGGCGCACCCGCGCGCGGCGGAGATCATGAACGCGGCGTTCATCCTCCAGGCCGAGCACGGCATGAACGCGTCGACGTTCACAGCGCGCGTCGTCGCCGGCACCGAGGCCGACATGCACGCCGCGGTCGCGGCCGCGTTCGGCGCGCTGAAGGGTCCGCTGCACGGCGGCGCGACCGACGGGACGATGCGCATGCTCGACGAGATCGGCTCGCCCGAGCATGTCGAGACGTTCGTCGATAAGGCGATCGAGCGGAAGTTCAAGTTCTCCGGCTTCGGGCACCGCGTGTACCTCACCGAGGATCCGCGCGCGAAGCACCTGCGCAGGTTCGCGAGCGAGCTCGGCCGCGAGTGGAAGGGCCCGAACTATTTCGCGATCCAGGAGGCGCTCGTCAAGGCGATCGCGGAGCGCCGGCCGAGGATGTCACCCGGCGCCGCGGCGAAGGTGAACGTCGTGAACGTGGACTTCTACGCCGCGACGACCTACACGTACCTCGGCATCCCGGCGGACCTCGGGACGTCGATCTTCGCGCTCGGCCGCATCGCCGGGTGGTGCGCGCACATCATGGAGCAGCACGGCGACAACCGGCTCATCCGCCCCGAGTCGGAATACACCGGACCCAGCGGCAAGACCTGGGTCCCGATCGCGGAGCGCTAGCTCCTCACTCCACGATCACCAGGACCGTCGCCTTCCCGCGCGTACCGATGGGCACGTACTGCGCGCTGTTCTGACCCGGCTTAAGGCACGCGCTCACGTCCGTCTCGATCATCGATGCGCTCAGCGCGGCGGCGTCGTAACGCAGGGCGCACGAGCCGATGTTCACGCTCAGCCCCTCGAGGCCGTCCGACGGCTTGATGCGCAGCGTCCCGATCCCGTTCGGGCTGGCGAACGTCTGCGTCATCTGGCGCGGACCGCTCCCCGGCTTGAGCGCGATGTCGATCGGGTACGACGCGATGTCGGTGCCCGTGTAGTAGGCGTGCAGGATCTGGATGAAGCTCTGACCCGCGAGCCCGCGGCCGTGCGCGCCGAACTGGCTCATGCCGACGTTGTGTCCCCAGCCGCCGCCCTGCGAGACGATCCCGGTGAACGCGCCTGTGCCGTCGAACTGCGGCGTGATGACGCTCGGGTCATTCAGCACGAAGTTCGCGCCGATGGTCGACGGTGGATCCGCCGTGCAGTTCTGCACCTGTGACGCCTGGCTCGCCCCGAAGACGCGCCGGATGTTGTCCCAACCGCGTACTTCGCCGACACCGGTAGAGAACGTCATCCTCACCACGCCGGCGCGCTTCGAGGCAGCCATGCGCTGTGCGATCTCGACATTGGTGACGAAGCCACTGGTGTTGCCGGAGAGCATCGCGATCCGGCCCGCGTTCACCCCGGTGACACGCGTCTTCAGGGTCGCGCCGCTGACCGGGATCTGCCAGCGCGCGAAGCGGTTGTTCACGCGCGGTGTGGGAAGGGCGCAGCTGTCGAACGTCTGCGGCTGCTGCGCCGACCAGAACGCCGCGATCCCGGCCTCCGTCGAGAGGTCAGGCGCGCTGCCTTCGCCGTCATAGATGCCGCGCAGGTACGGGAGCGCGTTCGTACCGGGCAGCTGCGAGGAGGGAGAGTTGAAGATCCATTCGTTGTTCTCGGTGAAGCCGCCCATCGAGGATGAATAGAGCGCCTGGATGATCCGGCTGTCGTACGTCGCGACGAGGGCTTCCGTGGCCGCGACGGCGGCGTTCCCATTCGGGTGCTCGGAGCCCTTGCCCCTGTAGACCTGCGAGCTCGTGGTGTCGTCGAGGCCGTACGGACGGCCGGGGAACTTCGTCGTGCTGTCCTTGTTCGATAGCGCGTAGCCTCGCGCGGCGGCCGCCTGCGCCTTCAGCGCCTCGACGTGGAAGGTCGCGATCCCTTCGTTCACCACAACGCCACGCACGTAGGGCTCGAGCGGCACGAGGTTCACGAGGTTGACGAGGCCGGCGCCCGTCGCCGTGCCGCGCGTGATCTCGAGCTCCCCCTCGTACTCGGGGATCCCGAGCGCCCGGGTCGTCAGGGAGGTCCAGTTGCTGCGTCGGATGCTGTTGACCTTGAAGGTGTTCGTCGGCGCGCTCGATCGCAGCCGGACCGGCCCAGTGGCGGTGCCGACGACGGCGCCGTCGAGGCTGATCTCGTACGCGGTGCCGACGAAGCGCACGCGGACCTCCTGGCCCGCGGTCGCGGCGATGACCTGGCGTCCGGTCGAGAGATCGATGACGTGGAAGTCGTCGACCGTGCCGGTGGCGCGCACGTCGGCGTGGTCGTGCGCGGCCTGCTCGGTGATGACGGCGCCGGTCGTCGGGTTGAAGGTCGTTGTGCGGAGCCCGACCCGCAGGACGGTGACGACGTCGGTGGGGTTGCCCGCCATCACGGGCCCGAGCTCGGGCCTGCCGCCGCTCGCGTGCGAGGGGCATCCCTCCTCGAAGACCTGCTCGCAGCCGATCTCGTCCTCGGCGACGGGCGCGTCGGCGGCGATCGGCACCGACGTCACGAGCGTGAGCGCGAGGGCGATCGCGAGCGTGAGCAGGCGGTGCATCTCCGATCCCTCCGTCGCCGGGATCGGCGGAGTTTAGGCGGCCTCGACCGCCGGGATAGCAACGCTCGCCTGCGTGCTCAGCGTCCGGCCGAGGCTCGGGTGAGCACGCCTCCGATGATCGCGATCTGCCGTCGTGCGAGCGACGTGATCCAGTCGAGCGCGAGGCCGTCCGTCATCTCATCGCGGCGCGGCTGCGTGCCGACGACGATCCCGACGTTGCGATATCCCGTCACGTAATAGAGGACGCGCTGCCCGTCGGGGAACGCATACGTGCACGCGCGCGCGTCGTCCCCGCTGCGCGGCGGCGCCTTGATCCGCTCCACGATGGGCTTCTCGCCCGGCCACGCGATCGAGTCGCAGTCGTTCTCGGAGACGAACTTCGCGGAGGGGACGTCGGGCTCGAGCACGTAGACGCGCACGATGAACCAGCGGAAGTCGGGCGAGCCGTTCAGCGCGAACTGCCGCTCCCAGCCGCGCGCCGCGATGGGCGCGTCGCGCGCGACCTCGGCACCCGCGAGCGGGAAATCCTCGGGCGGGAAGATGAGCTGCTCGGGCTCGTACAGGACCGGGCCGGCGGGCACGGCGAGGCCCGCGCTCGGATCGGCCGACGGCGCGGGGCTGGGATCGACGCGGACCGCGGCCCCACAGGCCGGCGCGACGAGCAGCGCGAGACAAAGGAATAGGCGTAGCGGCATCGGGTGCTCCCCTGAGGGGGAAGCATACGGGCGCCCGGGTAGGGCCGATCAGCCCGGTCGGTAGGCCGCGCAGAGCATCCCGAAGTACGTCGGTGCCTCGTACGACAGGAATTCGCCGCGCCAGCCCTGCCCGCGCAGCGCGCCGTGGAGCATGAGCATCTGCCAGTAGCTGTCGGGCTTGCCCTCGCGGATGAGGTTCGGGTCGATCCCGAGCAGGTCCTCGAGCTGGTCGCGGCGGACGATGTCGACGACGCGCGCGTCGAACGTGCGCGCCGCCGGGCTGTAGCCGTAGGGACCGGCCTCGTCATGCGTGTGCGCGTGGTCACAGCTGGCAATGAGCGCCACGCGCTTGCCGGAGGCGTCGATCGCCTGCCGCAGCGCCTCCCCCGCCCGCACGTGCGACTCGAACGTCATCTCGCGCGCCGGCGCCACGACGACGACGGGCACTGGGGGATCTCGCCTCCCTCCCATGGACCAGAGCGGCACGAGGACGGCCCAGTCCATCGGGAACGTCGCGGTCGCCGCGTCATTGCCGCCGTAGCTCACGCCGACGGTCGGGATGGCCGCGCCGCGCAGCGCTTCGATGCATGCCTGCGCGAGCTCGCGGTCCGTCCGCACCTCGAGCGAGACGGAGCGCTGCCCCGCATTCGGATCGAACGCGCCGCGGCGCGCGCCGCCCTCCTTCAGCTCGCCCGCCACCTTCCCCGACACGACGACCGCCATCGCGCCCTCGACGTGGATGTTGTGCGGCGTGAGGACGATGACCGCCTCGGGCTCGGCGGCGTCGAAGCGGCGACCGAGCTCGTCGAGGCCGCGGCGCGTCGCGACCGCGACGTCACGGTCCTCGGGCGCGCACAGCTCCTCGATGGCGAGGCCGCCGTGCGGGGCGATGCAGGCGAAGACGAGGCCCATCGGCCCCAGAGGCTAGCCGTTACGCGAGGTCGAGAATGACGGCCGCTAGGGGAGATCGAGGATGAAGGCGAAGGCGCCACTCATCGGCGGGCCCTGGATGATCTGCATTGCGAGCTCCGGCCGGAAGATGCTGTCGCTCGTGTTGCTCGACTCGTCCGGCATGTAGAGCTGCGTCGTCAGCGTCTTCCCGCCCGCGGTCACCTTCACGTGGATGTGCGGCGTGCGCCCGGGGTACTTGCCGGGAACGATGGTCTCGATGCGGTACTGCCCGTTCGCGTCGGCGCGCACGTATCCCCGGAGGGTGTACCCGGTGTTGTCGTATTCGCCGTTCGCGTTCGCCTGCCAGATGTCGACCTTCGCGTCCGTGACGGGCTTGCAGCTGCGCGTGAGGACGAGGCCGATGAGCTGGATCTTCGTGCCGGTCATCCCGGCCGTCACCAGTGAGGCCTTCTCAGGGGACCCCGCCTTGAAGTAGGGGCCCTCGGTCGACTCGGTCGTGGGCGTCGCGGGAGCCTTGCAGTTCGCGGCAACGACGACGCCACTCTGAGAGGACCCCGGCGGTGACGCGCTGGCGGCGGCGCCGGTCGAAGGCGTCGCAACGGGGCTCGAAGCCACCGCGGACGTGCTCGTCGGCGAAGCGCCGGTGGTGCCCGGGGTTGGAACGGTGCACGCGCTCAGCACCAGAGCGCTCGCGAGGATCAGCCTGATCATGGCTACCTACCTCTGGCGATGAGGCGCGCCGCGATCTCCTTCACCGTGGCGCTCGACACCGCAAATCCCAGGCCCTCTTCCCCACTGCCGCGCACGACCAGCGTGTTCAGCCCGATGACCTGCTTCGTCGCGACCCACACGAGCGGCCCGCCCGAGTTGCCAGGGTTGATCGCCGCGTCGGTCTGGATGAGGTCGGTGAGCGAGCCACCGTTACGGAGGTCGGCGCGCGGGAGCTGGCGGCCGAGGCCGCTGACGATCCCCGACGTCACGCTGTTCTGGAGGAGCGATCCGCGGGATGTGCGGGTCACGGAGATGCCCGGGCTGCCGATCGCGACGACCTGGGCACCGAGCGGCAGTGCGGCCGAGTCACCGAGGGTGGCCTGCGCAGGGAGGCCACCCTCGACCTTGAGGACGGCCACGTCGTGCTCGGGGTCATTGCCGACGATCGCTGCCCCCTTGCGTGTGCCGTCGGACAGGATCACGTCGAAGAAGCGGGCCGGGTCCGTCGAGCGCGTCTGCTCGACGACGTGGCTGTTCGTCACCACGTAGCCGAGATCCTTGTCGATGACGACGCCCGACCCGCTGCCGATCTCCGTTCCGGTCGTCCCCTTGTTCACGACGGTGACGACCGCGGGCAGCACCTCGCCGACCGCCGCGACGAGCGGGCTCTCGTCGCGCGTGGACGCGATCGGTGTCGTCGTCGCGGCCACGGGCGTCGGCGGCGCGGCGATCTCCGGACGCGTCATGACGTTCGCGCCCGCCGCCCCCGCGACGCCACCGACCAGCGCGCCGGTGAGGAACATCGCGACCGCGAGCGGCCCGCGCCGCCGCTGTCGCGGCGCAACGGGTACCGCCACCGGTCGCGGCTCCTGTGGAGGGATGTCGTAGATGGCCATGGTCCCTAGGGGACCACGATCGTCTGCGCGGGTGGTGTGGATCCGCTAAGACGCGAGGCCGAAATGCAGGCGAAAGCGTGCGCCGCCGTCGCGCGGGTGCTCGAGGGTGACCGAGCCACCGTGCGCTTCGGCGACCTGCTTCACGATCGAGAGCCCGAGTCCCGAGCCGGGCAGGTGGCGCGCGTTCGCCGCGCGCCAGAACCGGTCGAACACGCGCACGGAGTCCTCGGGCGCGATACCCGGGCCGTGATCGCGCACGACGACCTCGCCGCCCTCGACGCTCACCTCGACGACCCCGTCGGCGGGACTCCACTTCGCGGCGTTGTCGAGGAGGTTCGTGACGGCGCGCGCGATCCGTGGGCGCACGCCGCGGATCGTCGTGGGCGCGAGCTCGCTGATGAAGCGCACGCGCGGGTAGCGCGCGTGGACCTCGTCGATCGCCGTCCCGGCGACCTCGTCGAGCCGGATGTCCTCGACCGGGAAGGGCATCTCCTCGTCGCGCGCGAGGTCGATGAGGTCGCCGACGAGCGTCGAGAGCCGCTCCATCTGCGCGACGAGCTCGTTCAGGAGCTGCTGCCGCTCGGCGGGATCCTCGGGGTGCCCGCGCGCGAGCAGCTCGAGGTTCGTGCGCAGGCTCGTGAGGGGCGTGCGGAGCTCATGCGACGCGTCGGCGACGAGCTGCCGCTGCTGCCGCAGCGACATCTCGAGCGCGATGAGCATGTCGTCGAAGCTGCGCGCGAGGCGCGCGAGCTCGTCGCGTCCCGTCGCGGCGACGCGGCGCGTGAGGTCGCGCGTGCGCGCGACCTCCTCGATCGTCTTCGTGAGTCGCGTCACGGGGCCGAGCGCGCCACGCGCGACGACAGCGCCGAGGAGCGCCGCGAGCGCGACACCGGCCGCGCTGACGCCGAGGAGGATGTTCCGGAGCTCCGCCAATGCCGCATCGATCTCATCGATGAGACGCGAAAGCTGCAGGGCCTGTCCCGCGCCGAATGGGACCGCGTACGTGCGTACGTGATACGTGTTGCCGTCGGTCCCTTTCACGAACACGTCGCCGACGTATGACTCGCGCTTCCCGGCCGCGACCTCCTTCACCTCGGGGGTCACGATCGAAGGGATCGGTCCGAGGTCGAACCGCAGGACATCGCCGGAAGCGGACACGACCTGCCCCGGCACGTCCTGACGACCGGAGATGAAGGTGAAGCGGCTGAACGGACCCGGGCCGCGCCGCGCACCGAGCGGCTCGCGGACCTGGCTGATCGCCTGCGCGATCGCCGCCGTCTCGGCCAGCGTCTGGTCCGCCTGGGCGACGAGCTGGCGCTGCACGACGAGGTACATGAGGGCCGACGCGCCGACGACGGCGACCGCCACCGCGACGGTCGCGAGCAGGGTGACGCGGAGCCAGTAGGTCATGGCTCCTTCATCACGTAGCCGACGCCGCGGACGGTCTGGATGAGGCGCGGCTCGCCGCCGGCCTCGAGCTTCCGGCGCAGGTACCCGATGTACACGTCGAGCGCGTTCGACTCGGGGCCGAAGTCGTAGCCCCAGATCTTGTCGAAGATGGTGTGGCGGTCGAGGACCTTGCGCGCATTCGCGAGGAAGAGCTCGAGCAGCTGGTGCTCGGTGCGCGTGAGCTCGAGCTTCCGCTCGCCGCGCTTCCACTCGAGCGCGTCGGGGTCGTATGTGAGGTCGGCGAACCGCAGCAAGCCCCGGCCGCGGCCCTCGCCGCGCGCGCGGCGCTCGAGCGCGCGCACGCGCGCGAGGAGCTCGTCGAGGGCGAACGGCTTGACGAGGTAGTCGTCAGCGCCGGCGTCGAGCCCTTCGACCCGGTCGGCGATCGCAGCGCGCGCGGTGAGGACGAGAACGGGGACGGCGTTCCCGGCCTTGCGCAGGCGCCGGCAGACCTCGAGGCCGTCGAGGCCCGGCAGGCCGAGGTCGAGCACGAGCGCGTCGAAGGGACGTGTCGTCGCGAGGTCGAGCCCCCGCTGGCCGTCGCTCGCGGACGTGACCTCGTGCTTCTGGGTCCGGAGCGCGCGCTCGACCGCCCCGCGGACGGCCGGATCGTCCTCGATGACGAGCAATTGCACGCGTCGAGCCTAAGCCGCGACCGGTAAGAGGAAGGTAAGGATCGTCGTTCCTTACGCCGTTCTCATCAGCGGCATGCCGCGCGGTCGTTCTCTAGGCAGCGACAGAACGCGAAAGGAAAGGAACGAGATGAAGATCACGAAGGTCACGCTCGCGGGCGCGGCGCTCGCACTGACGTTCCTCGGTGGCGTCGCCCTCGCGCCGAGCCTCGTCTCGACGGCTGCCGCGCAGATCGCCGGCAACGTCAACGCGGCAGCGGAGAACAGGGGCCCCGGCGGGGACCTCTTCCAGGCCGCGGCCGACTTCATCGGCATCACGGTCGACCAGCTCCGCACGGAGATGGGGACCGACAAGAGCCTCGCCGACGTGGCGGTCGCGCACGGCAAGACCCGCGACGCGCTCATCGCGGCGCTCTCGACGGCGCAGGCGGCGAAGCTCGCCGAGCTCGTCGATCAGAAGGGCTTCCCACAGGGTCCCGGCGGACCCGGCGGTCCCGGCTTCGGCCACCGCGCCGAGGTGTTCATGAAGGTCGACCTGCTCGAGACGGCGGCCACCTACCTCGGCATCAGGACGGCGGACCTGCGCACGCAGCTCCAGTCGGGTAAGACGCTCGCCGACGTCGCGGCGGCGACCTCCGGCAAGACGAAGGACGGGCTCGTCGCGGCGATCGTCGCGAGCGAGACCGCGCAGATCGACAAGGCCGTCGCCGACGGCAAGCTCACCGCCGACCAGGCGGCGAAGATCAAGACCGGCCTCACCGAGCGCGTCACGCAGATGGTCGAGCACAAGGGCCCGATGGGCGCTCCGGGCTTCGGCCCGCGGTTCGGCCGTCCCTAGCTAGACCCTCCTCTCCTCCTCCACAGTGCGTCGCGGCGCCGGGGTCCCTCTCCGGCGCCGCTGCGCGTCCACCGCGACGCGGATCCACGCGACGATGACCACGATCGAGACGACGGTCGCGACGATCGCGAACGCGACCGTGAACGCGCTGCGCGTGACGGCCGCCCACGGATCGGGCGCCGGGTCCTGGATGAGATAGCTCCACACGACCCAGAGCACCGCCATGATCCAGAGGACCGTGTTCCGCAGGAGGGCTGCGCGGTCGATCACTCGCGCTCGGTGGGCTGCACGAGGAAGATCCAGATGTCCCAGACCGAGTGGCTCACGATGAGCGCGCCCATCGGCGCGCCGAGCGCGCGCAGCGCACCCCAGTAGAGGCCCGCGACCGACGCCGCGCCGATGAGCGTCGCGTTCCCCGTCACGAGATGCGCGCCGCCGTAGGCGGCCGCGGCGGGGAGCCACCCGATACGCCGCTGCAGCCACCCGCGCCAGAAGAGCTCTTCGGCGGGGCCGATGATGGTCGCGAGCCGTGCCGCGATCTCCTCCTTCGGCCGGATCTCGCGCAGCGCATAGATCTCCTTGATCTGCGCATCGCCACGCGGCATCGCCTGGCGCGCGACGCGGTCGCCGGCCTGGAACACCGCGAAGAGGCCACCCGCGATCGCGAGGCCGAGCGGGACGTCGCGCCAGCGTGGCCGGACGCGCTCCGCCTCACCGCTGGCAAGCGCGAGCGCGCCGAGCGTGAGACCCGTCGTCGTCATGCGATGCCAGAACCGCTGGCGCGGTCCGCGGAAGGTGCGCGCGAAGTGCGCGAATGCGAGAGCGAGCCCGGCGAGGGTGCCTATGTTCGGAGCCTAGGGCCGCCGGCCCCACCAGACCGGCGGCCCCGGATCAGGAGCTTTCCCCCATCGCCACCCGCGCGCGAACGATGCACGCGGGGTACTAGTACCGCTAGTACTCGGACAGGGTCTCGCGCGGAGGTGAGACGCCGCCGACACAGCCGGCGTCCCGGATCCGTACAGGTACAGCGGCGCTGAACGAGGGCCTTAGCGACTGAACGCCGCGGTGTCTCAGCGGCCTCCGCCCCTGGCGATGATCTCGTCGGCGATGCGGCGCACCGTCGCAGCCGAGATGGCGAATCCGAGATCGGCCGCCGCGCGGATGGACAGCGTGGTCAGCCCGATCACTTGGCCCGTGGAGACGAGTACGAGCGGCCCGCCCGACATCCCTGCGCCGATCGAAGCGTCGGTCTGGATGAGGTCCGTGAGCGTCACGCTCCGCAGGTCCTCGCGCGGTATGCGCCGGCCCGTCCCGCTCACGACGCCGCTCGTGACGGTGCTCGAGAGGGCACCGATCGCGAGAGCGGACGATCCCGGCGTCCCGATCGCGATCACGGGGGAGCCCACGGCGACCGCATCCTTCGAGAGCACGGCCTGGGCAGGGAGCGCGCCGTCGGCCTTCAGCACGGCGACGTCCGTGTTGACGTCGTTGCCGAGGAGCGTCGCAGCGATCGTCCTCCCATCGGCGAGGAGGATGGTGACGTCGTCGCTCGCGCGTCCGCTCCCCGGCGGCTGGATGACGTGACTGCTGGTGACGATGTATCCGCGCTCCTTGTCGATGACGACGCCCGTTCCGCTCCCGCCGGCGCTGCCACCGACGAGCACCGTGACGACGGCGGGAAGGACGGCCCTCGCCGCACCGGCGGCGTCGAGCCGCGCGCCGCCGGGCGCGGCACCGACCGGCGCGGGCTCCGCCGGACGCTGGAGCGCGGACGCGACGACACCGCCGGTGAGCCCGCCGGCCAGGGACGCGACGAGGACCCACACGGCGAAGCCCGCGTGCGGTCTCTCGTGCCGGGGAGCTCCCTCGTTCACCGCGCCAGCGCGGCGGCGAGGATCCCGAGGACGAGCAGCGCTCCGAACGCCGCGTGCAGCTGCGCGGTCTGGATGTCGATCATCGCGATCGCGCGCTGCTGGCCTTGGCTCCCGAGCTCGCTCGCACGGATCACGCGCACCAGGAGCGGCAGCGACAGCACGGCGAGGACGGCGTAGGCGGGGACGACGCCGACGACCACGCCGACCGCGAGCGCCATGTACGCCCCGACGACGAGCGCGACGTACGTCCAATAGGAGACGCGCCGGCCGAACCGCGCGGCGAACGTCGCCGTGCCGATGACGCGCGCGTCCTCGGTGATGTCGCGCCACTCGTTCCCGTGGAGGATCGCCGTGACGAGGAGGCCGACCGGCAGGCTCACCCAGAAGACCTCGGGCGCGAGCGTCCCGGTGATCGCGTAGTACGACCCGCCGACCATGAGCGGCCCCATGAGGAGGAACACGAGCGGCAGGCCGAGCGCGTGGAACTTGTATTCGAACGGTGGCGCCGTGTAGGTGTAGCCGCCGATCAGGCCGAGCAGCCCGAGGCCGACGATGGGCCAGCCGCGCACCGCGATGAGGCCGACGCCGACGAGCGTCGCGATCGCGAACGCCGCGAACGCGAAGGCGAACGCGTCGCGCTCGCTCAGCCGCCCCTTCACCAGGGCGTGGCTCGCGCGCGGCGATGTGATCGAGTCGACACCCTTGCGGACGTCGTAGATCTCGTTGATCACGTTCGTCCCGATGTGCAGCATCACCGATCCGAGGAGCGCGGCGAGGAAGAGCGGGGCGTCGAACATGCCGTTCAGCGCCGCCATCGCGCCGGCCGCGGCGACGGGCGTCGTCGATGCCGTGAAGCTGAACGGCCGCGCGATCTCCGTCAGCGCGGAGAACCGCCGTACGAGGCGCGCGCCGACGCCGAGCCGCTGCTCCCCGAGCGCCTGGCGCGCCGCGACCTTCACGGTCTGTGCGGACCCGTACGCGACAGCGGCGCGGATCGCGAGCTCGGTCTGGTCCTCGTCCTGGACGATCGGCTGGAGGAGCGGGAGCTTCATGCCCGCCTCGGCGTACTCGTTCACTCTCCCAGCCACCTCGTCGACGGTGCCGCAGAGGATGAACGCGTCGAGCAGCTCGTCGGGGATGAGCTGGCCCGCGCCGTGGTAGTCCTCGGCGCGCCACTTCGCGGCGATCGCGTCGCGCAGCGCGGTCTCGAACCCGGCGCGACGGATCGTCACGTCCGAGAGGATCGACATCATGTAGATGACGAACGGCTCGCGCTTCGCGCGGTTCAGCCGGAGGCCCGGGATCGATTCCGCCGGACGCGCGATGTAGCCGTCGGCCTTCTGCCCCGCGAGCTCCATCATCGGCGTGCGGTACCCCGCGACGTAGATCGGGACGCGGTGCACCGGCGGGAACATCGGCTGGAGCGGCGGCAGCCCCTGGCGCGCGGGCGGGAGCCGCTCGCCCGACCAGAGCTTGCGCACCATGTCGATGGCCTCGCCAACGCGCGCCGCCGCTTCCGTCGGGTCGTACGGGATCGCCATCTGGCCGAGCCTGAGCGGTAATGCAGACCCGAGCGCGAGCGAGATCCGCTCGGGCGCGATCTCATCGAGCGCGCTGACGGTCATCGCGATGAGCACCGGGTGGCGCGTGTAGGGGTTGAGGGCGCCGAGGCCGACGCGGATGCCGTCGACGTGCGAGGCGACGGCGGTCGCGTACGTGACGGCGTCGCGCTCGAAGTAGGAGTCGTGGAACCAGACGGACTCGAGACCGGCGTCGCGCGCGCGGCGCACCCACTCGATGGTGTCCTCGACGTCGCCTCGCGCCGCGAGCCCGAGACCGACACGACGGACGAGCTCGGCCATCCGCCACCTCCCCCTGCTCCGAAGAGGCTAGTTGACGTCCAAGTCAGCAAGCCTTCGTACTACAGCGCTGTAGTAGATCTTACATCTCGACCGGCCGGATGCAGAGCGGTGACCGCGAGATCGTCTACCGCTGCGAGGGCGACCGCCTCGTCGAGTACCGCGAGGTGCGCTAGCGGCCGCGCGCCTCCAGATACGACCGCACGGCTGCGATCTTCGCCTGCCAGACGATGACCGAGAAGATCACCTTGAACCCGAGGCGGTCGTTGATCGACAGCATCGGCGCGTTCGAGTAGGCATTGCCGGTCCGGATGGACTTCGCATCCGACCATTCGCGCAGCACGCGCTCGATCATCGCGGCCTTGATCCATTTGCCGATGCCATGACCGCGGTGTTCCGGCACGACCGCGGTGCCCTGCTGTCCGATGACCCATGGCGTGCGCGGATGCCGACCCACCTCGGTGAAGCCCGCCGTCGCACCGGTCGTCTCGTGGATCGCAAGGAGGAGCCTGTGCTCGCCGCCGTTCTTCTTGCGGATCCGCTCCCAGTCGCGGATCTCCTCTGCCGTCGTGTGCCAATCGCCGAACTGGAGATCGCCGCGCGGCGCGGTGTTCATCGTGTCGTACGCGACGATGACGTTCGGGACGAGCTCGTCGGGGACGGCCTCGTCGATCCACACGAGCCGGTAGCCGGCCGGATCGATGCGCGCCCACTCCGCGACGAGCGCGCGGTCGATGTCCTTCAACAGGAGCTCGCTCGTCCTGTTGTTGAGGCCCTCCTTGGCGCCGATCCGCTGCGCGAATGCGCCGCCCCCGGGAACCCGGTCGTTCGCCCACGAGCCGAGGACGATCTCCTCGTCGCCGTCGCAGCGCGCGACGATCTCGCCGAGGAGCGAGCGCGCGATCCCGCGGCCCCGATGCCGCGGATGGACGCCGATCCACGCGTCGCGCCAGTGACGGTTCTCCTCGTTCTTCCAGCGAGTCACGTTCGCGGCCGCGATGACGTCGTCGCCCGCCTTCACGATCCAATCCGTCGGCTCCATGACCGATGGCCGGCTCGAGATGCGGCGCTGGATCAGGTCGAGCGGTGTCGGCGGATCCTCGGGGAAGCGCTCCTGGTCGAAGGTCTGGCGCAATCGCGCCAGCCCCGCCCGGTCGGCGTCGCCGAGCCGCGTGAGATCGACCTCGATGGTCGCGTAGCGCGCGCTCAGCACGGTGGTCATCGGCGCACGTACTTCTGTGCGTCCGCGAGCGGCATCTGCCAGACGACGGCCTCGAAGATGAAGCCGAACCCCATCTTCGTGTTGATCGCGAGCATCGGCGCGTTCGTCCCCGCGTTGTCCGTGCGGATGTACTGCGCCTGCGGACGCTCCGCGAGGAGCCGCAGGAGCATCCGCGCCTTCACCCACTTGCCGAGGCCCTTGCCGCGGTGCGCGGGCACCGTCGCGGTGCCGCCCTGCCCGATGACGTGGGTCATGCGCGGGTCCCAGAAGACCTGCGTGAAGGCCGCGGTCTCGCCCGTCGCCTCGTCGATCGCGAGGACCATGAGGTGCTCCTGCCCGCGCTCGTGCGCCATGCGCTCCCAGTCGCGCACCATCTCGGCCGTCATGACCCAGTCGTCCATGTCGAGACCCTCGCGCGGCGCGGTGTTCATCGTCCTGATGGCCGTGAGGACGTTCGGCATGAGGCGGTCGGGCGTGTCGCCGGCGATCCACTCGAGGCGGTAGCCCGCCGGGTCGAGGCTCGCCCACTCGTCCATGAGCCGTCGGTCGACGGCCGCGAGGTCGAGCTGGCTGTTGCGCATGCGCAGCTTCGGCTCGGCGCCGACGCGCTTCGCGAAAGCCTCGCCCGCCGGCGCACGGCTGCGCGTCCGCCCCGTGAGGAGGATCCCCTTCTCGTCGCCGATCGCCTCGACGATGCGCGCGAACAGGGCGCGGCCGAGCCCGCGCTGGCGGTGCTCGGGGTGGACGTCCAGCCCGACGTCGCGCAGGTGTTCGTTCGATCCCGTGAAGTTCTGGACGAGCGTCGCACCGCCGACGAGACGGTCGCCCTGGAAAGCGCCCCACTGGCGGCGCTTGAACATGGGCGAGGTCGTGCGGAACCGGGCCGCGATCGACTCGAGCGGCCGCGGCGGGTCCTCGGGCATCGCCTCACGCTCGATCGCCCAGGTGAGCTCGGCGATCCCGCGCATGAGCTCGTCGGTGACCGCGGCGGTCTCGAACTCGTCGATGCGATAGCCAGCCGGAGCGGAAGTGGTGATGGTCATGGAGCCGTGGACGCTAGCAGCGGGGGCGGGGCCCGTCTGCTAACTGGCTAACGATCTGACATGCTCGTGCCGTGACCGTTGCCGAACCGGCCAGGGCCGAGGTCGAGCCCATCGTCATGGAGGAGATGGCCCGCTATCCGGTGCCGGGCGTGTCGATCGGCGTCACGAGCCCCGACGAGGAATGGACCACCGGCTTCGGCGTCACGAGCGTCGAGCACCCGCTCGCGGTCGATGCCGACACGCTCTTCCAGATCGGGTCGATCACGAAGACGTTCCTCGGCACGCTCGTCATGCGTCTGGTCGAAGAGGGCACGCTCGAGCTCGACGTCCCGGTGCGCCGCTGGCTGCCCGACCTGCGGCTGCGCGACGAGGACGCCGCGGCGCGCGTGACGCTGCGCCATCTCCTCACCCACACGGCGGGCTGGTTCGGCGATCACTTCGGCGACTTCGGGGACGGCAGCGACGCGCTCGCGAAGTACGTTGCGTCCATGGCGGAGCTCGAGCAGCAGGTGCCGCCCGGCACCGAGTGGGCCTACAACAACGCGGCGTTCAACCTCGCGGGGCGCGTCGTCGAGGTCGCGCTCGACCGCCCGATCGAGGACGCGATGCGCGACCGGCTCTTCGTGCCGCTCGGCCTCGAGCACACGTTCCTGTTCGCGGACGAGGTGATCACATACCGGGTCGCGTCGGGGCACAACGTCTTCGAGGGCCAGCCACGCGTCGGCCGGCCGTGGGCCATCCCGCGCGCGAGCAGCTGCGTCGGCGGGATCGTCTCGACGGTGCCGGACCTCCTGCGCTACGCGCGCTTCCACATGGGCGACGGCACGACCGCGGACGGCGTGCGCTTCCTGTCGCCTGACGCGATCGAGCACATGCGCTCGCCGCTCGTGAGCGGGCCGCTCGGTCAGCACCGCGGGATCGCGTGGTCCGTCGAGCGCGTCGGCGACGTCACGATCATCGGCCACGGCGGCGCAACGTTCGGGCAGCAGGCGCTCCTCTGGATCGCGCCAGCCAAGCGCTTCGCGCTCGCGATGCTCACCAACTCGAGCCAGGCGACGCAGCTGCAGAACCGGGTGACGCGCTGGTCGTGGGAGCGCTACCTCGGCGTGACCCGACCGCCGAACGGGCCGCGGCCGCACACGGCGGACGAGGCGATGCGCGTTGCCGGCACCTACCGCAACACCTCGAACGAGCTGCGCATCGCGATCGAGGCGGGCGAGCTCGTGCTGCGCCAGCGTCCGCTCGACTCTGGCTGGCGCCGGCTGCAGAAGGAGCCGCCGCCGGTCCCCGCGCCGGCGGGCCTCGCGTTCAACGCGCTCGGCCGCCTCGTCCTGCTCAGCGGGCCGCTGAAGGACACGCAGATCGAGCTCCTGGGGCCCGAATGGGTCCGCTTCTCCGGGCGCCTGTATAGAAAGGAGCGCGGGTGATCCTTCAGGTGGCGCCGAGCGAGCGAGCGCGGTGATCGACGCGCGCGACGTCGAGCGGCTGATGCTCGGGCATTACACGGTCCCGGACGACGTGGCCGAGCGCGTCGGGCCGGCGCTCGCGGGCAAGCAGATCGTCGTCACCGGGTTCCTCATCCGCCATCCGCGCGGCCCCTTCGTCTTCGACACCGGCTTCGGCCAGGCGGAGGATGAGACGTCGCGGCACTACCACGTGCTACGCCGCGACGTCGTGGAGGCTCTCGCGACGGCCGGTGTGGCGGCGGCGGACGTGCAGGCGATCGCGAACTGCCACCTCCACTTCGACCACGGCGGCGGCAACCATCGATTCCCGGGCACGACCGTGCTGTGCCAGAAGGCCGAGCTCGAGAACGTCCATCAGAAGGACTACACGATCGCTGCGGACGTCGTCGACTACCCGAACGCGCGCATCGAGACGCTCGACGGCGACGGTGACGTCGCGCCGGGTCTGCGCCTCATCCCGACGCCGGGGCACACGAGCGGCCACCAGTCGCTCGTCGTCGAGACGCGGCAAGGCCGCGTCATCCTCGCGGGCCAGGCGCAGAGCTTCGCCACCGAGCACGCGATCTCCCACTACGCCCGGTCACTCAAGGAGCGCGGCGAGCCGCACGCGGACTACCCCGCATGGCTCGACCGATTCGCCGAGCTCGACCCCTGGCGCGTGCTCTTCGCGCACGACCTCGCGATCTGGGAACGGATGCCGCGGTGAAGGCGCGGGAGCGCGTGCTCGCCGCGGTGCGCGGCGAGGCCGTCGATCGCGTGCCGTTCGCCGTGTGGCGGCACTTCTATCCCGACGAGGCGGACCCGCGGCGTCTCGCCGAGACGACGGTCGCCTTCACGACGCGGCACGAGCTCGATCTCATCAAGTTCAACTCGCGCGCGCACTACCACGGCGAGCCGTGGGGGACGCGATACGAGTACCGCGGGTCCGAGCACCCACGGCTCGTGCGGAACGCGGTCGAACGCACCGCGGACTGGGCGACGGTCGGCCGCCGCGGCATCGACGAGCCGGCGTTCCAGGAGCTGCTCCTCGGGTTGCGGCTCGTGCGCGACGCGCTCCCGGACGTGCCGCTCCTCGCGACGATCTTCACGCCGCTCGGCGTGCTCGGCCGGCTCGCGACGCCCGACCAGGTCGCGACCGACCTGCGCGAGCACCCCGATGCCGTCGCCCCCGTGCTCGGGGCGATCGCCGAGACCTTCCGCGCGCTCGCCGCGGCGTGCTGCGAGATCGCGGATGGCATCTTCCTCGCGACGACGCCCGCCGCGTCGCGCAGCTATCTCACGGCCGAGGAGTACGCGCGCTTCGGCATCCCGTACGACACCTGGGTGCTCGAGGGCGCGCGCGGCGCGACGTTGAACGTGCTGCACGTCTGCGGCGATGACGCGCCAGTGATCCAGCTCGCGCGCGAGTACCCGGTCGCGGCCGTGTCATGGAACACGCTCGGCCCCTCGAACCCGCCGCTCGATGCTTTCCTCGACGCCGTGCAAGGCAAGGCCGCGGTCGGCGGCATCAGCGACGACGCGTTCGCCGACCCGGCCCAAGCGGCCGTCGAGGCGAAGCTCGGGCGCGAGCGCACGGGCGGGCGGCGCTGGATCGCGGCCGGGAGCTGCACGATCCCGGTGACCTCGCATCCCGACGCGATCGACGCCGTCCGCGAGGCGCTCGCGGCATAGGTCGTGCTCCGGCTCGTGCGACGACGCGCGGGAGGATGCACGTGGATGCGCTGACGCTGCTGAAGGAGGACCACCAGCGGGTCAAGGGCCTGTTCCAGGGACTCGAGAAGACCGAGGACGCGCGCGGCCGCGAGATGCTGTTCACGCAGCTGCTGAACGAGCTGACGATCCACGAGCGGATCGAGGAGGAGATCTTCTATCCCGCCGTGGACGAGCGCGCGAAGGAGAAGAAGCTCGAGGAGCTCGTCATCGAGTCGTACGTCGAGCACCACTTCGTCGACAAGATCGCCGCGGACATCCTGAAGACGGAGTACGACGCCGAAGCGTGGCCGGCGAAGCTGAAGGTCATGAAGGAGAACGTCGAGCATCACGCTTTCGAGGAGGAGGAGGGCAAGCTCTTCCCGAAGGTGCAGGAGCTCTTCTCCGAGCAAGAGCTCAGCGAGCTCGGCGACGAGATGATGGAGCTGAAGGAAGAGGCGAAGGAGGAGGTCGAAGAGACCTCGTCCTAACGCGCGAAGCGCATCTCCCTTCGGAACTTCTTCCAGTCCGACGCGCGCGTCGAGAACGTGACGTCCGTCACGAGCTGCACGACGCCGATGGCGAGCAGCAGCCCGAGGGCCCACGCCTCGACGCCGGTCGCGGCGGCGATCGCCGCGACGACGAACGGCAGGACCTTCGAGACGATCGCGCCGCTCGCGTGCATCCACGCGCGTGAGCGCGCCGGCGCCCGCAGGTACGTCGCGTAGTCCGTCTTGAAGCCGGGCTGCGGCGCGAGCGGCGGCCGCGAGTAGAAGTGCGTGAAGCGGATCCCCATCAGTCCACCGACGAAGTAGTGCGTGAGCGCGTGCGTCATGCCGATGAGCGCGCCCGCGCCGGCGAGGAACGCGAGCTCGCGCCACGGCGACGCGAGCGCCGGCGCGATCGCGACGATCGCGGCGCCGACCGCGGTGCCGAGCGACTCGAGCGCGACGCCGGTCCACGCCGGCAGCACGATCGGCGTGGCGCGCACGAAGGCCTCGCGGTCGATCGCGGCGATACGGTCGCCGTACCGCTGGACCGCGCCGGGCGTGCGCTTCACGAAGGACACCGCTTTCCAGAACCCGAGCTTCGTGAGGTTCACCTTGCCGCCTTGCGCGAGCGCGTCCTCGCATTCCCTCAGGGTCCGATCGATGGCCGCATCCATCTTCGTCTCCTACTACGAGGTTGTAGTAGAGGATACCGCCGGCCAGGAGAGCGACCGCCGTGCAGCACTGCAAGGCAGCACCGTTGCATGCTCGCGGCATGCTAGCGTCGGCTCATGGCGAAGGAGAAGAGAACGGACCTGCAGATCCGAGGCATACCCGCCTCCCTCGTGTCGCGCATACGCGCCCGCGCGCAACGCTCGGGCCAAAGCATGAGCCAGTTCCTGACCGAATTGATCCAGAAGGACCTCGATGACCGAGAGCGCATGGAGAGGTGGCTCGAGGAGGTCCGCAACTGGGAACCCATCTCCGTAGCTCCAGGCACCGATGTCGCAAAGGCGGTCCGCGAGGCGCGTGAAGAACGCGCCGAGCACCTCGCCAACGTCGCCCGGGGGTCGCGCGAGAGGCCGCGAGCCTGATCGTCCTGGACGCCTCCGCCGCGATCGAGCTCGTTCTGCGCAACCCCAGCGCGCCGGCGCTAGCTGATGACCTCGCTCGGGAGGGACCGATCCTGGTGCCGGCGCACTTCGAAGCGGACGCGTACGCGGGTCTACGGCGGATGGTGGCGACCCAGAAGCTGGCGCGGGAGCGGCTCCTGGATGCGCTGATGCGCCTCGCTGGGATCGAGGGCGATCGGGTCGCGCTCGGCGCGCTCGTGCCTGCCGTATATCGGCTCTACGACAATGTCGCGGCGCATGACGCGTTCTACGTTGCGCTGGCGGCAAGCCGTGGCGCGATCCTGCTGACGGCGGACGCACCGCTTGCACGCGCCGCCGCGCAGCTCGGCGTCAGCGTGATCCTTCGTTCATCGGGCTGACCGCGTAGGGGAGCGCGAACGTGAACGTGCTTCCCTTCCCGATCTCGCTGTCGACCCAGAGAGGCCGCCGTGCAGCTCGACGAGCATTCCCTTCCTCACGCGCGCGCGATATGGCCGCCGCAAGTAGTATCCGTAGTAGCATCGGACCGTGAAGAAGCGCGTCCAGGCCGAGGCTGGCTACGCCAAGATCTCGGCGACCCTGGAGGCGCCCGTGCTGCGGCAGATCCGCGAACGGACCACCAACGTGAGCGGCTTCCTCAATGAGGCCGCCAAGCGGAAGCTGTATTTCGACATGCTCCGGGCAACGGAAGAGGACCTGCGACAACAGGGTGTCGAGCCCGACATGCGCTTTTACCGCAACCTCAAGAAGTGGATCCACGAGGTCGACGCCCGTCAGGCGGCACGCATGCGCAAGGAACAGCGCGCGCGCTCGGGATGAGCGCCGACTTCGTGCTCGATACCGGTGCCCTCGTAGCGCTTCAGCGCGATCCGCGCCGCTTCATCGCGCTCGTGATGCTCGCGCGTGAGGAGTCCCGCGCGCTCCGGACATCTGCGCCGGTCGTGACGGAGTTCCTCGGGGGCTCATCGCGACGACTTCGACCCGCCGGCCAGTACGTCATTTCGCGCATCAGCTCCTCCGACGTCACGGAGTCCCTCGCCCGACGTGCGGCTGTGCTCATTCAGGGCGCGGTCGACGAAGGTGGTCGGGCTCGCCCGAGCGCTATCGATGCCCTCGTCGCCGCTGAGGCGGAAGCGACCGATGCGGCACTCGTATTCGACGGCGATGCGGCCGACTTCCGGGCGCTCTCCAGGGCGAGCGGCGCGCTCGAGATCCAGGAGTTGCGCGGGCTCCTCTGATCACATCGGCCGAGCGATGGTGTCAGGCAGGCGCCCGGCGGCGCGCTAATGCCACTGGTGGCGGACGAAGTCACAAACGGATCGCGGGTCGCCCCTGACCAGTGAGTTACGCTATGTGCGTAATGAAGCGGTCAGGTGGAGTCTTCCGGTCGGCGCTGGCAGCGGCGATCCTCGTCGCCTTGACCCAGGCGGATAACGACGGCTATAGCCTGCGCACCCTCGCCCGCGCAACGCAGACAACGGATAGCGCTGTGCAACGGGCGCTCGGACCGCTCGTCGCGTCGGGGCTCGTACGCAGATCGCGGCATCGCGGTGCTCCACGTTACGTTCGCGATCCACGCCATCCGGTGGCTCAGGACGTTCTTCGCTTGGCGATGCATGAACTAGGTCCCGAGCAGCTGGCGTCCGTCCTCGTCACTGCGAATGACGACGTCGAGTTCGCCGCGCTCGCCGGCGATAGCGCCCGGATCGTGTTCGCAGAAGGCGCCTCCGCGGCGAGCCGGCTTCGGCTTCAACGAGCGATCGAACAGATCCCGGCAGCGACGCTCAGATCTGAGATCTCGCTCCATCGTGATGCCGCCGAGCGCGCCACACTCGAGCCGGAGTTCCGAGAGCGGATCCGCAGGGAGCGGATCCTCAAAGGAAGCGTCGAGCGTACCTTCCCCAAACGGACCCTCCATGGCGATTTCCAGCGAGCTCGTCGTCTTGGCGATCTCCACCCGACGCTGCTCCGACCGTCGCGCCGGTCGCTGCAGAAGCTGGCCCGCGATCATGCGCTCAAGCGCCTTGCGATCTTTGGATCCGCGGTGCGGTCCGACTTTCGTCCCGACAGCGATGTCGATGTGCTCGTCGCAAGGCGACCGGGGAGCTCCGGGAGCCTCAGCGACATTGCCCGCCTCCAGCGAGACCTCGAATTGCTGCTCCATCGAGATGTCGACGTCATCGAAGAAGATCGGCTTGAAGCTCGCATGCGTCCCGTGGTCGAGCGCGAGAAGGTAGTCGTGTATGGACGCCCGTGACCGACTGAAGGTCGAGCGTGGGCTCGCGGCCGCGATCGGCGCCAATGTCATCCTCCGGACCCCGGGCTGACGCGCGCATCCTTGACAGGAAGGGCGAACGTGAACGTGCTTCCCTTCCCGACCTCGCTTTCGACCCAGAGACGGCCGCCGTGCAGCTCGACGAACCGCTTCGCCAGGGTGAGGCCGAGCCCGGTGCTCTCCTCGGTGTGCATGCCGACCTTGCTTTGCTGGAACTCCTCGAAGATGCGCGCCTGATCCTCGGGTGCGATCCCGGGTCCCGTGTCGCGGACCGCGACGCGCGCCTCGCCGTCGAGGCGCTCGACGCGCACGTCGATCGCGCCGCCCTCCGGTGTGAACTTCACCGCGTTCGAAAGGAGGTTGAAGAGCACCTGTTTCACTTTGCGCTCGTCGGCGGTGAGCGGCTCGAGCGCGGGGTCGACCTCGACCGTCACCGAGATGCCGCGCCGCGCCGCGCGCTCGCGCAACATCGTCGCGCCGCTCTGGACGATCTCGCCGAGCGACACGACCGACGGTTGCAGCTCCATCTTGCCCGCCTCGACCTTCGAGAGATCGAGGATGTCGTTCACCAGCGAGAGCAGGTGCTTCCCCGACGTTTCGATGTCGCCGACGTACTCGTCCTGCTTCTCGTTCAGGTCGCCGAACATCCGCGCGCGCAGCACCTCCGAGAAGCCGATGACCGCGTTCAGCGGCGTCCGCAGCTCGTGGCTCATGTTCGCGAGGAACTCGCTCTTCCGGCGGCTCGCGTCGCGGATCTGCGCGTACAGGTTCGCGAGCTCGTCGTTCATGGCGTTGATCGCGCGCGCGAGCATGCCGAGCTCGTCGCGGCCTTCGATCTCGAGGTGCCGCGAGAAGTCGCCGAGCGCGATGTGCGACAGCTGCTCGTCCATGCGCCGGACCGCGCGGACGATCGCGAGCGACAGGGCAAGGCCGATGACGAGCGCGAAGAGGACGCTCGCGGCGCCGATGCCGCCGATGATCCGGACCGCGCTCTCGTAGGCCGCGCGGCTCGCGTCCGTGCGGTCGAGGATCTCGAACTCGGCCTTGCGCACGAGCTGATCGGTCCGGCGGTCGAGCCGGTCGGCGAGCGGCTTGGCCCGCGTCGTGTACTGCTCGCGCGCCTGTGCGACGGAACCGCGCTGCACGAGGTCGAGGATGCCGATCATGAGCGTGCGGAACTCCTCCTGCGCCTGGCGCACCTGCTGGACGAGGTCGGCCTCGTCCGCGGCGATGAACGCGACGCGGTCGAGGTCATATGTGCCGAGGCCGATCTGCCGAATGCCCGCCTCGATCTCACGCGTGTCGCCGGTCGCGATCGCGTCCGCGACGGAACGGAGCTGCTCCGTCGTCGCCTGCCGCAGGTCGCGGTACGCCGCGGTCTTGCGCTCGAGCGCGTAAATCTGCTCGGCGCGCTCATTCGCCGCCCGGAGCTGCAGCAGGCCCACCGCGCCGAGGACGA
>WNFV01002052.1_pt1 | contig 27099 bp, 21 predicted proteins | sample 5400101 | NCBI WGS metagenome assembly WNFV01 (sample SAMN13153361, study PRJNA577476) | soil metagenome | isolation source: 115 cm soil or saprolite under grassland replicate 1 | place: USA:California | collected 2016-06-15
AGCTCGAGCGCGACTTCGCGTCCGTCCTTGCTGCCGAGGGCTTCCATGATCTGCGCAAAGAACATCGGCCCGGACTGCAGCGCGTCACGAACGGTGGCGTGTCGCTTCCGCCCGTCGAACCGCGGCGCCCGCGGGCGGCGCGTTTCGATCGTATCGGGAATCCCGTAGGGGGCGGTGAGGTCGAAGCCGGCCTTGTCCACCAATCCCTGCTCGTCCGTGCTCGGGTCCATGTAGAAGCCCGGATAGCCGGTGGCGATCACGATATCGCTCGCCGCCCGGAATCGGGTCGACATCGCCCATTCCATCTGCTCATCGGAAAAGACGTCGACGTCGTCGTCGACGACGAAAACGTGCTTCACCCTGGGAATCGCGTGCAGTGCCGAGATCGCGTGCCTGGCCTGCCCGCGCTGTCCGCGGCGCAGCGCAACACGCACATGCTGGCGTCCGTTCGATGCCGGCACCGCCAGCAAGGCGGCGGGCTCGATGCCGGCCGCCCGCAAGACCTTCCAAGTCTGCAACTCGGCATTGAGCCCGCCGAGATTGCCGGAATCGGTCCAGCTCAGGTGGCCGCCGCTGTGAAACACCGTCTGATGCAGGGCGTCCTTTCGCATCGTGATGGCGGTGACGTGAAACACCGGGTCCATGTGCACGGGTCCGTAGAAGCCGTAGAACTCTCCATACGGGCCCTCCTGCTCGCGATAGCCGAGCTCGTCGAAATAGCCCTCGATGATCATCTCGGCGTCGGCCGGCGCAAGCACCTGGTTGGTCAACCCGCGCACCATCGGCACCGGCTCGCCGCGCAAGGTCGCGACCAGGCCGAATTCGTCGCCCGGAAGCCGCAAGCCCGCCGCCAGATAATCGAGCGGATGCGAACCGATGGCGAAGCTCGCCGGCAGTTTCTCGCCGCGGTCCACACAGGCGATGTAGCACTTCTTGAGATCGGACGGCTGGGAGAGGTTCGCGCGCATGGTGCGCCGGTCGCGAAACATTAGGCGGCGGCAGCCGACATTGGTGCGGCCGGTCGCGGGATCGACCGTATAGTCGATGCCCGACGAGATGTAGGGCGCGCCGTCGAGCTCGTGCTGGAGATGGAACGGCAGCTTGGTCAGATCGATCTCCTCACCCTTGAGAACGATTTGGTGCACCGGCGCGTCCGACGACGACACCTCCACGACCGGCTGCGGATCATTCATCCGCCGCATGTATTCGTGAATCATGTTTCGCTCGTCGGTGCCGAAGGCGGCGGCAAGCCGTCGTCGGCTCCCCGATACCGCCGCGACCATCTCGTATCGCTCGGCGCCGACCCGCTTGAAATATTTGGCTTTCGGCGAAGACTCGATCACCGCGCTGAGGTCGGCAAGCGAAACCGCCTCGTCGTGCACCTCCATTTCGCCGATGGCGATCAGCTTCTCGACGAAGGATCGCAAGCGGAACTTGTCGAGGTCGACGTTGCGGGGCGACATCGGTCATTCTCCCTTAGTTGTGCGCCTTGGGTACCATCTCGCTCGACGAATTGATCACCGAGTGGATGCTGCGCGCGAACTCGATCGCGCCGTGCACGTCCATGTCGAGGGCCGCGCGCGCGTAATCCTTGCAGCCGACCCGCGCCGGCCGCGGCGCCCGCATGATCTGCGCGCACAGCGACTCGACCGCGGCGTCGAGCTCGGCGGCCGGAAAAACCTCGCTGACGATGCCGGCCTCGCGCGCCCGCGCCGGGCCCACCACCGCGGTCGACCAGACCAGATAGGTCATGGCCTTGCGCGGCACCCGGTCGACCAGCGCCGACATCACCATGGTCGGCATGATGTTGTGCGCCATCTCGGGAACCTGAAACTTGGCGGTGTCGGCGGCGAGCGTGATGTCGCAGACCGCCGCGATGGCGCAGCCGAAGCCGAAGGCGCGGCCCTTGACGACGCCGATCACCGGGATTTCGCAGCGCCGGAAGGCGCCGTAGCAATTGAACACCACGTCGTTGCGGCGGCGAAGCTCGAGCGCCTCGGGCTGCGCCCCGGGCGGGCGTTTTCCCATGGTCTCGCGGCCGACGCAGAAATCCTCGCCGGCGCCGCGCAACACCACGATTTCCGAGCTCTCCCCCGCGCCGAGCAGGAGCCTGGTCAGCTCGACCGCCATGGCGTCGGAGGCGGCGTTGCCGATCTCGGGCCGGTTCAGGGTGATTTCCAGCAGGGGGCCCTTGCGGGCAGTCAGGATCTGGTCGGCCATGGTCGCTCCTCTTGGCAATGGAATTTTGCGCCGAAAGAATTCAACATGACCCTGCACACCGCGGTCAATCGTGCTGTAAACGATTGCAGCGATTGTCCAGCGGCCAGCCATCGAGGGTCAGTGCCCATGCCTGCCAGCGATACCCGTAGCTTGCCACCCCAGACCGAGCCCGCGCTCCGCGCCATCGCCATGCCGGCCGACGCCAATCCGCATGGCGATATTTTCGGCGGCTGGCTGCTCTCCCAGATGGACCTCGCGGGCGGCACAGTCGCGACCCGGCGGGCCAAGGGCCGTACCGTGACAGTGGCGGTCACCGCCATGACCTTCCATCGCCCGGTCTTCATCGGCGACGAGGTGACCTGTTACGCCGACATCATCAAGGTCGGAAATACCTCGATCACCGTGAAGGTGGAGAGCTGGGTCCGGCGCGGCATCGGGGAGGAACAGATCGCGGTGACCGAGGGCATTTTCAGTTATGTGGCGGTCAGCGCCGATCGCCGGCCATGCCCGGTGCCGCCTGAAAGTTGACCGGATTGCGCGCTATCGATGGAACGCCAGGTCGGAACGAATGGTACTATCAATTGTTGAGCCATTTTGATTCGGCGTGTTTTAATCAAACTGCTTCGCGGAGCTGCGACCCCCAATGAGCGATTTTTCGTTTCGCCGAGACTGGATAACCAAGCCGATCTTCCGGTGGGCGCAGCACGTGCTGCCGAGCCTGTCCGACACCGAGCGCGAGGCGATCGAAGCGGGCGATATCTGGTGGGACGCCGATCTGTTCACCGGTAATCCCGACTGGGCGAAGCTGTTGGCGTTCCCGACCGCAACGCTGTCGGCGGAAGAGCAGGCCTTCCTCGACGGCCCGGTCGACGAGCTCTGCCGCATGCTCGACGACTGGCGCATCAACTGGGAGCTCGGCGACCTGCCGCCCGAGGTGTGGGACTTCCTCAAGGCGCACAAGTTCTTCGCGATGATCATCCCGAAGAAGTACGGCGGGCTCGAATTTTCCGCCTATGCCCATTCGGAGGTCATCCGCAAGCTCTCGACCCGTTCCGTTTGCGCGGCGGTCACCGCCATGGTGCCGAACTCGCTCGGCCCGGGCGAACTGCTGCTGCAATTCGGCACCAAGGCGCAGCAGGATTACTGGCTGCCGCGGCTCGCCGAAGCCAAGGAGATTCCGTGCTTCGGGCTCACCAGCCCGGAGGCCGGCTCGGATGCCGCCTCGATGGTGGATTCCGGCGTGGTCTGCCGCGGCACCTGGCAGGGCCGCGAGGTGCTCGGCATCAAGCTCAATTGGCACAAGCGCTACATCACGCTCGGGCCGATCGCGACCGTGCTGGGCTTGGCGTTCAAGCTTTACGATCCCGATCACCTGCTCGGCGCCGATGACGAAATCGGCATTACCGTCGCCTTGGTGCCGACCCACTTGCCGGGGATCGAGATCGGCCGCCGGCATCTGCCCGCGTTGCTCGCCTTCCAGAACGGACCGAACTGGGGCCGCGACGTGTTCATCCCGATGGACCATGTCATCGGCGGCGTCGAGCAGGTCGGCAAGGGCTGGAAGATGCTGATGAGCGCGCTCGCCGCCGGGCGCGGTATCTCGCTGCCGTCGCTGTCGGCTGCCGGCGTCGCCTTCACGGCGCACGCCTCCGGCGCCTATGCGCGCGTGCGCGAGCAGTTCCACGTTCCGATCGGCCGGTTCGAGGCGATCCAGGAACGGCTGGGGCGGCTCGCCGCCACCGCCTATCTGCTCGATGCCGCGCGCCGGCACACCTGCGCGGGCATCGACCACGGCCACAAGCCGGCGGTGGTCACCGCAATCATGAAGGCGCAGGCGACCGAGCGGCTGCGCGTCTGCGTCAACGACGCCATGGATATCCACGGCGGCAAGGCGGTGCAGGAAGGTCCGCGCAATTACATGGGCAGCCTCTATCGCGCGGTGCCGGTGGGCATCACGGTCGAGGGCGCCAATATCGTCACCCGCAGCCTGATCCAGTTCGGCCAGGGCGCGATCCGCAGCCATCCCTACCTGCTCAAGGAAATGCAGGCGCTTGAGGAGCCCGACCGCGCCCGCGGCCTCGACGAATTCGACAAGGCGTTCTGGGGCCATGTCGGCCACAGCATCGCCAATGCGATGCGCGCGTGGGGCCGGGCTTGGACCGGCGGACTCTTTGCGCCCGCGCCCGACGCCGGCGACGCGACGCGCTTCTACAAGCCGCTCGGACGCTACGCCGCCGCCTTCGCACTCGCCGCCGACCTGGCGCTGCTCACCCTCGGCGGCGCGCTCAAGCGGCAAGAGATGGTGTCCGCCCGCTTCGGCGACATCCTGTCGGAGCTTTATCTGTTGTCGGCGGTACTCAAGCGCTGGCAGGACGAAGGCCGCCAGCAAGCCGATCTGCCTCTGCTCGAATGGTGCATGGAGGATGGCCTCGCCACCATCGAGCGGCGCCTCGACGAAATCTTCGCGAATTTCCCGAACCGTCCGACGGCGTGGCTGCTGCGGTTTCTCCTGTTGCCGCTCGGCCCGCGCCGCCGCGGGCCCCCCGATCGCTTGACGCAAGCCTGCGCGGCGATTCTGCTCGAGCCGTCGGCGACGCGCGATCGGTTGACCGTCGACATTTTCCACGGCAGCGGCGACGAAGACCTGGCGCGGCTCGAGCGCGCCTTCGACCTGGTGATCAAGACCGAGCCGCTGCGCCATCGCCTGCACCAGGCGCAAACGCGTGACGTCGCCAAGGCACGCCAGCAAGGCATCATCAACGACGCCGAGGCGGCCGCGCTCGAAGCCGCCGCGCAGGCGGTTGCGGCGGTCGTGGCGGTCGACGATTTCGCGCCCGAGGAACTGTCGCCGCGCCGAGCTTCCCAAGGAGAGGTGCTATCGAAAGCGATGTCGCGACCAACCGCCGCGGAGTGATCGACCGTCCGGTCTATATCATCGACGGCAGCCGCACGCCCTTCATCAAGGCGCGCGGCCGGCCCGGCCCGTTCACACCGGTCGATCTCGCGGTCGCCTGCGGGCGGCCGCTGTTGCTGCGCCAGCCGTTCCCGCCGGACGCGTTCGACGAGGTCATCCTCGGCTGCGTCAACGTCGTCGCCGACGAGATGAATCCGGCGCGTGTCGCGGCGCTGCGCCTCGGCATGGGCGAGGCCATGACGGCGTTCACGGTGCAGATCAATTGCGGCTCCGGCATGCAGTCGATCGACACGGCGTATCAGTACATCCGCGAAGGCCACTCCGACCTGATCCTGGCCGGCGGCGCCGAGGCGCTGAGCCATGCGCCGCTGGTGTTTCGGCGCAGCGCCGTCGAGTGGTATGCGCGGCTGTTCGGCGCGCGCAATGTCTGGTCGCGCCTCAAAGCGTTCGCCGGTTTCCGTCCATCGTTTTTTACGCCGGTGATCGGCCTCGAACGCGGCCTGACCGACCCGGTGGTCGAGCTCAATATGGGTCAGACCGCCGAGATTCTTGCCCATGTGTTCCATGTGTCGCGGCGCGACGCCGATCAATACGCGGTCGAGAGCCATCAGCGGCTCGCCCGCGCGCAAGAGCAGAAATGGTTCGAGGGCGAGCTCGAGCTCGCGTTCGATCGCGACGGCAAGTTCTACGACCACGACGACGGCGTGCGGCCGGACAGCTCGGTGGAGAAGCTCGCCGAGCTCAAGCCCGCCTTCGAGCGGCCGTGGGGCAAGGTGACGCCCGGCAACAGCTCGCAGATCACCGACGGCGCGTCCTGGGTGATCCTGGCGTCCGAGGCGGCGGTGAAGGAGCACGGCCTCAAGCCGCGCGCCGTGATCGTGGACAGCCAATGGTCGGCGCTCGAGCCGTCGATCATGGGGCTGGGTCCGGTGCTGTGCTCGACCGCGATCCTGCGCCGGCACGGACTGGCGCTCGGCGACATCGGGCTCTGGGAGCTCAACGAAGCTTTCGCCGCGCAGGTGCTGGCCTGCCTGGCGGCCTGGGAGGACGAAACTTTCTGCCGCCAGATCCTCCGCCTTCGCGGCGCGGCGGGCCGGATCGAGCGCGACAAGCTCAATGTCGACGGCGGCGCCATCGGGCTCGGCCATCCGGTCGGCGCCAGCGGCAACCGCATCGTGCTGCATCTCGTCAATGCGATGAAGCGCCTCGGCGTCAAGCAGGGCATCGCCACCGAGTGCATCGGCGGCGGGCAGGGCGGCGCCATGCTGATCGAGACGGTGTAGGGGCGGCGCATGGGGAAGGTCTGGGACATTCTCGAGCCGCGCAACCTGGAGCTCGGTCCGGTGTCTGCGAGCACGCCGGGACCGTGGCGGCATTGGAAGCTTGCGCGCGATGAGGACGGCGTCGCCTGGCTGGTGATCGACAAGCAGGGGGCGGGCGCCAATACGCTGTCCGAAGACGTGCTGGTGGAGCTCAACAACGTGCTGGGCGAGCTCGAGCGCGACCCGCCGAAGGGCCTGGTGCTGCGGTCGGGCAAGCGCGGCGGCTTCATCGCCGGCGCCGATATCGGCGAGTTCCGCGGCCTGACCGATGCGGCCGCGATCGAGACGCGCCTCACGGTGGCCCACGCGGTGGTCGATCGGCTCGACCAGCTCAAGGTGCCGACCGTGGCCGTCGTGCACGGCTATTGCCTCGGCGGCGGCCTCGAGATCGCGCTCGCCTGCGACTACCGGATTGCGCTCGAGGACGCCCGGCTGGGATTTCCCGAGGTGATGCTCGGCCTGCATCCCGGTCTCGGCGGCACGGTGCGGATGACCCGGCTGGTCAATCCGATCGAGGCCATGACCTTGATGCTGACCGGGCGCACGCTGCGCGCCGGCCGGGCGAAGTCGCTCGGCTTGGTCGACGCGGTGATCCCGGAACGGCACGTCCGCGCGGCGGCCCAGGCCGCGGTGACCGGCAAGCTCAAGACCCGGCGCGCCGGCGTGATGACGCGGCTCGTCAACAGCGCGCCCGGCCGCAAGCTCGCCGCCAAGCGCATGCGTAGTGAGACCGCAAAGCGGGCGCCGATCGAGTACTATCCCGCCCCTTACGCCCTGATCGATCTGTGGGATGCCCATGGCGGCGACGCCAAGGCGATGCAGAAGGCGGAGATCGCATCGTTTGCCCGCCTGCTGGTGACGGACACGTCGCGCAATCTCGTGCGGGTGTTCTTCCTGCGCGAGAAGCTCAAGGGCATGGCCGACGGCGAATGGGTCGGGCGCCGGGTGCACGTGATCGGCGCCGGCGCCATGGGCGGCGACATCGCGGCCTGGTGCGCCTGGCATGGCTTCATCGTTAGCCTCGCCGACATGAAAGCCGAACCGCTCGCCAAGGCGATCGAGCGCGCGGCCGACCTGTTCGGCAAGATCGGCCACAAGCGCATCGACATCCGCGACGCGCTCGACCGCCTGATCCCCGATCTCACGGGCGAGGGCGTGCGCACGGCCGATCTGGTGATCGAGGCGGTGCCCGAGACGCTCGAGCTCAAGCGCAAGGTCTATGCGGCGACCGAGCCGAGGATGCGGCCGGACGCCATTCTCGCCACCAACACGTCGAGCATCCCGCTGGAGCAGCTGCGCGAGGGCCTGCAGCGGCCGCAGCAGCTGGTCGGGGTGCATTTCTTCAATCCGGTGTCGCGCATGCAGCTGGTCGAGGTGGTGAGCCACGACCAGGTGTCGGCCGATGTGCTGGCGAAAGCCCGCGCATTCCTCGGCCGCATCGATCGCCTGCCGGCGCCGGTGAAAAGCGCGCCCGGCTTCTTGGTCAACCGCGCGCTCACTCCTTACATGCTCGAAGCCATGATGATGCTGATCGAGGGTGTCAAGCGCGAGACCATCGACGCCGCGGCGGAAAAGTTCGGCATGCCGATGGGACCGGTCGAGCTCGCCGACCAGGTCGGCCTCGATATCTGCCTGCACGTGGCCGAGACGCTCAAAGCGAGCCTCGACCGGCCAATGCCCGACGTGTCGCATTGGCTGCGCAACAAGGTCGACAAGGGCGAGCTCGGCCTCAAGACTGGCAAGGGTTTCTATGAGTGGAAGGACGGCAAAGCGGTGAAGGATCGCGACGTGCCGAAGCCCCATGACGACATGGCCGACCGCCTCATTCTGCCGATGCTCGACGTCTGCGTCGGCTGCCTGCGCGAGGGCGTGGTGGCGGACGAGGAGACGGTCGACGGCGCCATGATCTTCGCGACCGGATTCGCCCCGTTCCGCGGCGGCCCGCTGCACTATGCCAGGTCGCGCGGCGTGGCCGACATCCGGCAGACGCTTTGGCAGTTCTCCGAACGCTATGGTGAGCGCTTCCGGCCCGATACGGGCTGGGACCGCCTGGCATGACACGCGGCGGAAGCGGTCCGGCGCAATTCGAGGACGCGGACCGGCTGGCCGACGCGATCATCGCCCGCGTCGGCAAGAAGATCGTGCTGGCGCTGCCGCTTGGTCTGGGCAAGGCCAATCACGTCGCCAACGCCTTGTTCGCGCGCGCCGCCGCCGACCAATCGATCCGGCTGCACATCTTCACCGCGCTGACATTGGAGAAGCCGCGGCCGCGGCGCGAGCTCGAGCGGCGTTTCGTCGGGCCGGTGGCGGAGCGCGTCTTCGGCGGCTATCCGGACCTCGCCTATGCGGTGGCGCTGCATCGGGGCCGGCTGCCGCCCAACGTCAAGGTCGACGAATTTTTCTTCCAGGCCGGTACGCGGCTCGGCGTTCCGGCCTCGCAGCAGAGCTACATTTCCGCCAATTACACGCACGCGCTCCGCTACGTGCTCGAACGCGGCGTCAACGTAATCGGGCAACTGGTCGCCATGCGCGTGCGCGGCGGAGAGACGCGATATAGCCTGAGCTGCAATCCCGACCTCACCCTCGATCTGCTGTCGCTGCGAAAGGCCGGGCGCTGCGGGTTTCTGTTCGTCGGGCAGGTGAACTCGGAGCTGCCGTTCATGCCCGGCGACGCCGATGTCGCGGAGGGCGAGCTCGATTTCGTGCTGGAAGGAGCGGACTTTCCCCTGTTCGCGCCGCCGCGCGACCCGGTCGATCTCGCCGAATATGCCGCCGGCCTGCACGCGGCGCGCATCGTGGTCGACGGCGGTACGCTGCAGCTCGGCATCGGATCGCTCGGCGACGCGATGGCGCAGGCGCTCATCCTGCGGCACCGGCGAAACACCGATTTTCGCGACATCGTGGCGCGGCTCGATCCCGGCGAATTGGCGCCGGCGGGGTTGCGCGAGAGCGCGCCGTTCGAAGTGGGCCTCCATGGCGTGAGCGAGATGTTCGTCGAGGGCTTCCTCGACCTCATGCGCGCGGGCATCCTCAAGCGCGAGGTCGACGGTACGGTGCTGCAGGCGGGGTTTTTCCTCGGGTCGCGCGCGTTCTATCGCGCGCTGCGGGAGATGCCGGAGCCGGACCGGGCCAAGCTTCGGATGACGGCGGTGTCGTTCGTCAACGAGCTTTACGGCGACGAGCCCGCCAAGCGTCGTGCCCGCGTCAAGGCCCGCTTCATCAACAATGCGATGATGGCGACCTTGCTCGGCGCCGTGGTGTCGGACGCCTTGGAGGACGGCAAGGTCGTCAGCGGGGTGGGCGGACAGTACAATTTCGTCGCCCAGAGCTTCGCGCTGGAAGACGCGCGCTCCATCGTCATGCTGCGGGCGACGCGCACCGCGAACGGACGCACCACCTCCAACATCCGCTGGAACTATGGTCATACCACCATTCCGCGCCATCTGCGCGACATCGTGGTGACCGAATACGGCGCCGCCGATCTGCGCGGGAAAACCGACCGCGACGTGATCGCCGCGATGCTCGCGGTCGCCGATTCCCGGTTTCACGACGAGCTGTTGCGGCGCGCCAAGGACGCCGGCAAGATCGAAAAGGACTTCGAGCTGCCGTCCGCATGCCGCGACAACACGCCCGAGCGCATCGCGCGGGCGCTCGCGCCCGCGCGCGAGCAGGGGCTGCTGCCGATGTTCCCGTTCGACACCGATTTCACCGAGACCGAGCAGCGGCTCATCCCGGCGTTGCAGCTGCTCGGCGCCGCCTCGACGCTGCGCCTCGCCGGGCTGTTGGCGCGCGGTCTCGCGTCCGGTGCTCCGTCGCCGCAGGTGCGGGACTGTCTGGCGCGCATGGGGCTCGAGCGGCGAGCGAGCCTCGCGGAGCACGTTTATGCCGCGCTATTGCGCGGCGCGCTCGGTTGATTCCATACTTCAAGCAAGCCACGAAGCTCGCTAAGCTCGTCCCGCTGTCAGACGCAAGGATCGAATTCCATGACGATATCCCTCTACAAGACCTCGGTTCCCATCTTCGTGCAATTCCTCACCAGCCTGTCCGCGGTCCTCGACAAGGCGGCGGCCTTCGCGGAGGCCAAGAAGGTCGATCCGTCGGTTCTCCTGAACACGCGGCTGGCGCCCGACATGTTTCCGCTGGTGCGGCAGGTGCGGGCGGCGACCGACCACGCCATCAACGCCTGCGGCCGGCTCGCCGGCGCCGACCTGCCGACCTTCTCGAACACCGAAGCCACCATTCCGGAGCTCAAGGACCGCATCGCCAAGACCATCGATTTCCTCAAAGGCCTCACGCCGGCGCAGATCGACGGCACCGAGGCGAAGGAGATCAAGATCACCTTCCCGAGCGGCGCAACGCGCGAGTTCACCGGCCAGTCGCTGTTGCTCAACAATTCGCTGCCGAACTTCTATTTCCACTGCACCACCGCCTACGACATCCTGCGCCATTGCGGGGTTGATCTCGGCAAGCGCGATTTCATGGGCACGCCGGTGTCGTTGTAGGCGAATGGGCGCGGCGGCCGACAGGGTATCTCCACTGATCTGAACACTGGATGCCGATCGATGTTCTCGAAACTCAAAGCCGCATGGGCTCGTCTGGCCGGCGGGCAAGGAGCCGGCGGATCCGACGAGCCGATAGCTGCCGTCGAATACAAGGGCTATCGCATTCGGCCGACGCCATATCGGACGAACGGTCAGTACCAGACCGCCGGCATCATCGAGAAGGCCTCCGCCGAGGGCGTGAAGGAGCACCGGTTCGTTCGGGCCGATACCCATCAAAGCAAGGAAGACGCGATCGACTTCGCGATCTCGAAGGCCAAGCAGATCATCGACCTGCAAGGCGATCGTCTGTTCGTATGAACCAACCCGGTTCACGGCGTTCGCCCGCGCCAATCGATGGCCGCGCGCCCTGGGTCGGGCCGTCGGCACCCAGAGGTACCCGGTAACGGCCCGTACACTCCTTTTGTTCTGCGGCGTCCACGCGTGCCGGCGCCAAGACGAAGGCTCGCGCCATCAGTCGCCTGCACGTGAGCCGATTGCGAAGACGCAAAGCTCGGCACACACGATGCTGACGGCCTCGGAAGCAATCGAGTCGGCGGCTGCATCTCGGAAGGAAAAAGTCGAACATTTCCTCGGCAAAGTCGCGTCCTAGCTATAGCGCTTCAACCGCGTGCGACATAGTCTGATACGTTCGCGGCTTGAGCTAGATCAAGACGCTCGGTCAACGGGGCGGCTATGGATGCATGGAGAAGGAGTGGGCTATGTATCGGCATATTCTGATCCCAACCGACGGCTCGGAGCTTGCGCACAGGGCCGTCACCCATGGATTGGCGCTGGCGAAATCGGTCGGTGCCAAGGTTACGGCGCTCACCGTCGAGGCCTCGTTCGACGTCTATGGCGTGCCCGCTTCGAAAGTGCATGAAATGTCTGCGGCATTCGCCGAGCACGCCGAGCACGCGAAGGCGCATGCCGCCAAGATATTGAGCGGCGTCGCCGACGCTGCCAAAGCCGCGGGTGTGTCCTGCGAAACTCTGCAGGTCGTAGAAGATCATCCTTATGAGGCGATCGTCGCGACCGCAAAGGACAAAGGCTGCGACCTCATCGTCATGGCGTCGCATGGGCGGAGCGGGATTGCGGCGATCGTGCTCGGCAGCGTAACCACCAAGGTGCTCACGCATACGAGCATTCCGGTGCTGGTCTGCCACTGATGCGATCGGCCACGCGGGCAACTCGTAGGGCGGGTTTGGCGTCCTGCCGTAATCCGCCGCGCTGGAGCTATAACAGGCGCCAGAACACAAGCACCATCAAAGCGTAGAGCGCGACCACCACCACCGTTCCGGAAATCTCGATCGACCTGCGGTGCGGGCCCCCCGGCTGCAGCCACCAGGCGAAGCGCGTGCTCGTCCACGGCACGAGATAATTGAGCAGCACGACGCTCACCACATTGCCGATGAACAGCGCGACTGCGAACGGCAGGCCGGCGCGGCCGGTCAGGTACGGCACTTGCACGAAATGCCCGAACAGGAAGACCACCGGGTAGAGCATCAGCAGCACGATCATGTTCATCTTCCAGACCGCGACCGGACGCGCGCCGGCGGCGGGAACTGGGAACCATTGGTCGAAGCCGGTGCGGACGATGCGGGCGTGGAACTCCTCGGTGAAGGCCGTCGCGTCGCGCAGGAGCGCCTGGCGTTCCGGCGAGTCGAGCCAGGCCTGCAGGTTCGCTTCCGTGTCGAAGCGCACGATGGCGAGATAGTGATCCTGCACGCCGGGCACCGGCGGCTCGAAGCGATAGCCCTGGAACCCCGGGGCTTTCGCCTGCGCGCCGGCGATGCGCTGTTCCCACGCGCGATAGGCGCTCTCCTGGCCGGGCTTGATGTGCGTCGAGATGACCGCCGAAACCGGGGAGGGCAGCACGCCGGTTGCGCCGTCGTTGACGAGGTGGACATCGTCGCGGCCGACCAGCATCGGCGCCGCGCCCTCGATCCGCTTCAGCCGCTGCGCCGAGTGCAGCCAGGCGACCGCGGCCTCGCTCGAGGCAAAGCGCTGCAGGATGACCCAGTCGACCTGGGCCGGCGGGCTCGGCGGCATCACCGTCTGCTTGATGAAGCCGGGAAACGCGGCCACGGCTTGGCTGGTTTCGTCCTGCCAGCGGGCGAAGGCCTCGGCGCTCTCCGGCCGCACGCGGGTCTGCGTCACGACGGTGACGGCGCCCTCGGCGGCGGGCATTCTCTGCCCGCCGCTCATTGCACTCCGCCGAGCTTGCTGAAGATGCGGTCGGGCGTGAACGGCAGATGCGCGAAGCGTACGCCGGTCGCGTCGGCAATCGCATTCGCGATCGCCGGGGCGACGGGATTGAGCGCGCACTCGCCTTGCGACTTCGCGCCGAGCGGGCCGATCTTGTCATGGGTATCGGCGAAGAAGACCTCGGTGGGCGGCACGTCGGCAAAGGCAGGGATGCGGTAGTTGCGCAGCTGCGCGTTCACCATGGCGCCGTTCGCATCGTAGACCATGTTCTCCGTCAGCGCCCAGCCGAATCCCATGGCGATGGCGCCGTCGATCTGGCCGCGGCACTGCATGGGGTTGATCGGGCGGCCGATGTCGGCGGCGTGCGCGCTGTGCAGGATGCGGATCTCGCCGGTCATGCGATGAACGGCAAGACGTATGCCCTGGACGTTGAAGGCCACCGTGCGCGGCGAGAGATAGGCCTTGCGCTTGGCCTCGAAGCGGAAGCCGGCCTTCGTCCCGGCGGTGTGAAGGTCGGGAAGCGGGATTGGCTTGTTGCCGCAGACCACCACACGGTCCTCGAGGCGGCAGGCAGCCGGGTCCACGCCGGTGTGACGGCTGGCGAATTCGATGATGGCGTCGCGCAAGGCGGCGGCCGTCAGCGCCACCGCCTGGCCGGCGACCACGGTACCGGTGCTCGCGAAGGTGCCGGTGTCGTAGGGCGTGAGATCGGTGTCGGCATTGATGATGGCGACGCTGTCCGCACGTGCGCCGAGCAACGACGCGGCGATCTGCCGGTGGGAGGTCACCGATCCGTTGCCCATCTCGGTGGAGCCGACCGCGAGGTGGTAACCGCCGTCGGGCAAGAGGGCCATTTGCGCTCCCGAGCGATGCTCGGTCGGCGGGCCGCAATCCATCATCGCGAGCGCGATGCCGGTGCCCTCCGCCCATTCATCGCCCGCCGGCTTCGGAGTGCCGCCGCCTGAGGCCAAGCCCTTCTCGACCAGGTCGAGGCATTGGTCGAGCCCGTAGCTGCCGAAGCCGACGTCGGAGGGATCCTTCCACACCGACTCGATCCAGTCGTCGGGCCGCACCATGTTCTTGCGGCGGATCTCGAACGGGTCGATCCCGAGGAGCCGGGCCAAGTCGTCGATCGCGCACTCGATCGCGAAGGTCGACTGCGACGCGCCGTAGCCGCGGAAGCCGCCGCCCGGCACCATGTTGGTGTAGACGGCGTATCCGACCGCCTTCTTGTTGGCGCAGCGATAGGCCGCGAGCGGGCTCCCGAGCGCAGCGCCCAGCGTCTCGCTGCCGTGGCCGCCATAGGCGCCGGTATTGGAGACGACGTGAACATCGATCGCGGTCAGCGTCCCGTCGCGCTTGGCGCCGAGCTTCACCTTGGTGGTCATCTGGTGCCGCGTCGAGGCGCCGATGAACTGCTCCTCGCGGGTAAACTCCCACTTCACCGGCCGGCCGAGCTTCATGGTGGCGAGCAGGCAGAGGTCCTCGGAGAGCATCTCCTGCTTGCCGCCGAAGCCGCCGCCGACACGCTCGGTGAACACATGCAGGTCGCGGGCGCGCAGCCCGAAGATGTGGCAGAGCTTCTGCCGCGCGATGAAAGGTCCCTGCGAGCTGGTGCGCACGTGCAGCCGCCCGTCGTCGCCGCGCCAGGCGATCGAGCCATGCGTTTCCAAATGCACGTGTTGGACGCGCGAGGTCGAATAGGTCATCTCGTGCACGGCGTCGGCGGCGGCAAAGCCCTCCTTCACGCTGCCGACCTCGCCATGGATGTCGACGTAGATGTTGCCTTTCTCGGCCCCGCCCTTGTCGTGCAGGATCGGCGCATCGGGCGCCATGGCCGCGACCGGATCGAACACCGCGGGCAGGATCTCGTAGCTGACATCAAGCAGCCGGCACGCCGTCTCGGCCGCGCCTTCGGTTTCGGCGACCACCGCGGCGATGCGCTGGCCGACGAAGCGCACCACATTGTCGAGCACGTAGGTATCGTCCGGATCGACCAGGTGGTCCTCGTGGGTGGCGGTGCTGTAGAGCCGGCGCGGAACGTCCTCCCACGTGAAGACCTCGACCACCCCCGGCACGGCAAGAGCTTTCTCGCGGCCGATGGAGAGGATGCGGGCATGGGCGTGCGGCGAGCGCAGCACCTTGAGGTGCAGAAGCCCGTCGACGGCCACATCCATGGTGTAGCGCGCCCGGCCGGTCACGATGCCCTCGGCGAACGGGTTCGGCAGGCTGGCGCCGCAGGCGCTCCCCGCGACGTCGTCCTCGACGGCGACAACGCCTTTGAACGCGTCGGCGATCGAGCGATATCCGGTGCAGCGGCAGAGATTGCCCTTGAGGGCATGCGGCAGGTCGGCCTTCTGTGCTTCGTCGAGCGCGGCCGCGGTCATGATCATGCCCGCGGCGCAAAAGCCGCATTGGAAAGCGTGCGCGTCGAGGAAGGCCTGCTGCATGGGATGCAGCGCATTGCCTTGCGCGAGCCCCTCGATGGTGGTCACAACGCGTCCGGCGGCGCGAAACGCCGGCATCAGGCAGGAATGCACCGGCTTGCCGTCGAGCCACACCGTGCAGGCGCCGCAATCGCCGGCGTCGCAGCCCTTCTTGACGCCGAATACGCCGCGGTCGCGCAGGAATGTCCGCAGGCACTGGCCCGGTTGCGGCTCGGCCGAGAACAGCTGGCCGTTGACGTTGTACATCGTTTGGGATTGGGCCGGAGCGGCCGGCTGCGGCTGTGAGATGACGGAGTAGTTCATGCGCCCGCTCCCGGTTGCGCCAGCTCGGCGCGGATCTGCTCGGAGAAGTAATAGGCGAGGTGGCGCTTGTAGGCGGCCGAGCCGTGGACGTCGTTGAAATAGCCGTCGGCCGGGATGCGCGCATCGATCGCCCGTTGCAGCTCGATCGCGGAGGGTACGCGCTCGAACCGGAGCTGGATCGGCCTCGGCGTGGCGGCTGAAATGGTCAGCAGGAGGTCGTCGCTTCCCTGGGTACCGATCACCAGCGCCGCCGACCGCCCGAGATGGGTGAGCGAGGCGTGACGGAAGGCGAACCGCTTCGACAGCGCCGATGCGGGCACGTGGATGCTGCGGAGCAATTCTCCCGGCTGGAGAATGTTGGTGTGGTTTCCAGTAACGAAGTCGACGGCCCGGACATCGCGCGGCGGCGCGTTGCGCGGCCATAGCGTATAGGTTGCGTCGAGCGCGACGGTCAGCGAGATCATGGGGCCGGCCGGTAACGACATGCAGATGTTGCCGCCTACGGTGGAGGCATTCCAGATCTTGAACGACGCCAAGAACGCGTCGCAGCACTCGCGCAGGAGCGGCATCGCGCGCCACTCGGCCGGGCCGGCGAACCGGTAGAGTTCTGCGATGCGGCAGGTCGCCGCGATGTCGAGGCCGGCGGGAGATGCCTGCAATGCCGGCCAATTGAGCTGATCGAGGTCGATGAGCGTGTCGATGGAGACCTGCGGCTCTGAAAACAGCCACGTTCCACCCGCAAGCCATGCGTATCCATCACGCCATTGCGTGATCTGATCCGCTGATGTCGGACGCTTCACCTCGGTGATGGTGTTGAGGTTCATGCGGCGCTCCTCCGCGGGCTAGGTCGGAAGTAGGATTGATGGCCGCCGGCGCCCGAGCGATCGATCTCGGGCGCCGGCGGCAGGCTCACGGCAGGTCGGCGAGGGAGGTCGGTCCAGGTCCCGGCGTGATCAGCGTCGGCCATTGCTTTGAGCCGAACGGCACGGCTGGCGGCAGGAACGGCGTCATTCCACGCTTGGCGCTTTCGGCGATGATCGCCGCGCGCCCATCGCCGCCCATCAGCTCATAATCCATCAGGCGATAGTTGCCGAAGAACAACGCCCCGACCGAGCGGTCGCCGATGACGCGGGTCAGGGCCTCCAGCATGTCCTCCGGCGTAGTGGTGAACGAGATCGTCTCGATCAAGAGCAGACGGTCGTTGATGGCGTCCGGCCCGAAAAACTGGGCCAACACGCTGAACAGTACGTTGTTTTGACGCGCGACGAAAATGGTGTTGCTGGCTGCATAGGTCTTGTCCCAGTCGTTGCCGAGCATCTTCTTCCAATCCGCCAGCACGCCCATCCAATGGGCAACCTGTCTCTGGGCCGCCCACGCGACGTCCAGCTTCAGGTGGGGCCCCTGCTTCTTGGAGAAGGCCTCCAACGCGGCGAAGGAGATGGTGCCCTTGGCCAAGCAGTCGTCCATGAACGCGATGTTGTTCTGCAGGATGATGCGATTGGTGTCCCGCCATTCCGGGGTGATCGGCGTCAGGTCGAGGCCATCGAGCGCCGACTGCATCCGGCTGCGATAGGCGAGCATGGGGCCGCGCCAGGACTGATCGGCGGGATTGTCCAGATAGGGACCCACGACCTGAGTCAGCGCCATGGTGCTGTGGCCGACCGATTTCATCAACTGATATTCGATGGGCACCGACGGCGCTTCCAGCGGCGCCTGGCCGGGCCGATAGAGGATGAACCGCCCGCCCGCTCCCGTGAACAGGCCGAGGATCACGGGATGCTTGCTCAGAATGTTCCGCCTGAAGATTTTAGCCGCATCGTCATAGAGCTGGAACATGCCCGTATTCAGCGCCAAGACGTTTTCCGTCGCGGTTTCGGCCGGGCTCGAGGCGGTGCGACCGGCGATCGGCGCCATGTAGGGCGGTAGGGCTTGTGACTGGGCGTCGGCGGCCGGGGCCAGCCCCGCCAGCATGATCGACGTCACTGTTGCGTAGGCGTAGCGTTTCAAGAGCGAGTCAGTTTGCATGGCTTGCCTCCCAGAGTTCCTACGGATTCTCCTGCCAAACGCCTTAAGAAAGCATGGACCGGAGCGAACCTGACACGCATCGGCTCCTTGTCGCAACGCACTTGACGCAAGTGGTTGCCGGTCACTTGACGAAAACGGTCAAACCCGACCGATGGATGGCCAATTCTCCCGGCCATGCCCGGCTGCCCGCGCAGCGTGAGGCGTTTGACCATGCCCGCAAGTGCTGTTCTATGCGAGTCGTGATAACAACACGAGACGTCCTGACCGACTATTGCGTCAGCGATTTGGGGAGGAAATGGGCATGAAAAGGACGATCATTGCCCTTGTGGCTGCCTGCGCTCTGGCAGCGGCCCTGGCGGCGCCCGCGCCGGCGCAGGAATGGCCGCAGCGGCCGATCCGCGTGATCGTCGCGTTCGGACCCGGCGGCGGCACCGACATCGTCGGCCGCATCATCGGGCAGTCGCTGCAGGAAAAGCTCGGCCAGCCGGTGGTGATCGAGAACCGGCCGGGCGCCGCCGGCACGCTCGGCAACGAAGCGGTCGCCCGCGCCGACAAGGACGGCTACACGCTCGGCATCATGACCGCCGGCCAGATCATCGCGGCGGTGATGAACAAGTCGCTGCGCTACGACACGCTCACCGCGTTCGATCCGGTGTCGCTGGTCGCGATGGCGGGCCTGATCATCGTCACCCGTCCGGACTTCCCAGCCAATAACGTGAAGGAGTTGATCGCGGCCGCCAAGGCCAATCCCGGCAAGCTCTCGTTCGCGAGCCCGGGCTTCGGCGCCACCCAGCATCTCACCGCCGAGCTGTTCCGGCAGACCGCCGACATCAAGATTCTGCACGTGCCGTTCCGCACCTCGCCGGAGGCGATCTCGGCGGTGCTCGGCAGGCAGGTCGACGTGTTGTTCGATACGGTGTCGGCCGTGCTGGGACAGGTTCAGTCCGGCCAGCTCAAGGCGCTGGCGGTCACCGGCAAGGATCGCTTCCCGGCGGTGCCGGACGTGCCGGCCGCGATCGAATCCGGCCTGCTTCCCGGCTACGACGTCACTACCTGGTACGGCTTCTTCGCGCCGCGCGACACGCCACCCGCGGTCATCGCCAAGCTCAACAAGACGCTCAACGAGATTCTCAAGGAGGACGTCGTGCGCGAGCGATTGACCAAGGCCGGCGTCGTGGTGCAGGGCTCCACCGCCGATGCATTCGGCAAGCACATGACGGCCGAGTTCGCGCGCTGGAACGCCGTGCGCGAGGCGGCCGGCATCCCGCAGCAGTAGCTTCGCGAGTCCGTAGGGTGGGCAAAGGCGCGGGCCGAGAATTCAGGCTTGACCGCCCGCACGGCGCAGCGCCGTGCCCACGCGGCAAGGACCAACGCGAACAGCCGTAGACGCGTGGGCAAATGCGCGCGGCACCGTGGCCATGTCGCGAATGGCGCCTCGCGCCTTTGCCCACCCTACCGGCTCTGCTAAGCGGCCCCGCTCTCCCGCAACACGTCGACCGCGACGCGATGGGCCTCGTTCGCCAGTGGAATCCCGCAATACATCGCGACCAGGAGGAGGATCTCCTGGAGCTGCTCGGCGGTGCAGCCGTTGGCGAGCGCGCCCTTGACGTGGACGCGCAGCTCGTGCGCGCGTCCCGCACCCGCCATCATCGCCACCATGGCCAGCGATTTGGTCGCCATCGGCAGCGCGGTGCGGCTCCAGACGTCGCCGTAGGCGTAGGCATTGATGATGTCTTGCAACGGCTCGCCGAACGCGCCGAACGCGTTCATCCGCTGCTCGACGGCCGCATCGCCGAACATCTCGCGACGAAGCTTCAACCCTTTTTCATGCAGGTCCCGCGTGTCCATCGGTGCTCTCCGGCTCGCATGCAATTCGAGAGAGGTTCCGGCTGATCCCTGGACCCTCGCACCCATAGGGCCTAGCATCTCGGCCCGCGGAAGGGCCTTGGTGAGCGGACCGCAAGGCGCCGAAAGGAGACAGCATCGATGACCTCCGGGTCTTTTGACTTCGCGCCCCTGTTGACGCCCGGATTGCCGCCACCCGCGGTGAAGTGGACGGGATTCCCCAAGTACAATTTTGTCGGCGGCCACAACGACGCGGAGATTGTGCCGGTCGAACGCCTGGTTGCGGCGGCCACGGCCGTGCTCGCGCGCGAGGGCTCGACGCTCGCCACCTACGGCCTCAACAGCGGTCCGCTCGGCTACCGCCCGTTGCGCGACTTCCTGGTGGGCAAGCTCAAGCGACACGCCGGCATCTCCTGCGCGGCCGACGAGATCCTGCTCACGTCGGGCTCGCTGCAGGCCCTCGATCTGGTCAATGGCGTGCTGCTCGCGCGGGGGGACACCGTCCTCATCGAGCAGGACAGCTATCAGGGTTCGTTGACGCGGCTGGTGCGGCTCGGGGTCAATGCGGTGGGCATTCCGCTCGACAAGGAGGGCATGCGCATGGATGCGGTGGCCGCCGCGCTCGACGACCTCAAGCGCCGCGGCGTCCGTGCAAAGTACATCTACACGATCCCGACCGTGCAGAATCCGACCGGCACCATCATGGGCGAACAGCGCCGCCTCGAGCTGCTGCGGCTGTCGGAACAGCACGGCGTGCCGATTTTCGAGGACGAGTGCTACTCCGATCTGATCTGGGACGGCCGGCGACCGCCCGCGCTCTACGCCATGAGCAAGCGCGGCGGGGTGATCCACATCGGCTCGTTTTCCAAATCGATCGCGCCGGCGCTGCGCGTCGGCTACATCGTCGCCGGCTGGGACATTCTCTCCCGCATGCTCGCGCTCAAGACCGATGCCGGCTCCGGCGCCCTGGAGCAGATGGTGCTGGCCGAGTTCTGCGCGCCGCATTTCGAGGATCACGTGCCGAGGCTGAGGCGGGGCCTGCGCGCCAAGCTCGAAACGCTGATGGAATCGCTCGCCGAGCAATTCGGGACCGCGGCCGAGTTCGACGATCCCAAGGGCGGCATCTTCTTGTGGGTCAAGCTGCCCGACGCGGTCGACACCCAAAAGCTCGCGCAGGCGGCGCTTGCTTCCGGCGTCGCCATCAATCCGGGCCCCGAATGGTCGACCGACAAGGCCCACGGGGCGAGGCGGCTGCGGCTGTGTTTCGCCTACCCGTCCAAGGAAGCGATCCGGGAGGGCGTCGCCGCGCTCGCCGAAGTCTGCCGCCGGGAGTTCGGCGTGCCGAGCCGGATCGCGAATGTGGAGCAACGGGCGAGCGCAGGGTAGTTGGTAGGGCGGGTTAGGCGAAGCCGTAACCCGCCACTTCCGCTGCCGCCGCGATGCGTCACTGCACCCTGATGTTTGCCTGTCGAATGACTTTTGCCCATTTCGCGATTTCCGTCCGGAACTGGGCGGCGCATTCGTCGGGCGTATTGGCGAGCGGCTCGAAGCCGAGCGCGCCCAGCCGTTCCTTCATGTCCGGCAGCGCGACGAGCTTGACGATCTCGCGATTGAGCAGCGTGATGATGTCCTTGGGCGTTCCGGCCGGGACCAGGAGCGCGAACCAGTTTTCTCCCTCCACTTCCGGATAGCCGGCCTCCGCCATGGTCGGGACCTCCGGCAGAATCTGCGAGCGCGTCTTGCTCGTGATCGCCAGCGCCCGCAGCTTGCCGTCCTGGACCTGCGGGACGGCCGGCGCCGGTGAGCCGAACGAAATCGGCGTATGGCCGGCGACCACCGAGCCGATCGCCAGGCCCGCGCTGTTGAACGGCACATGCACGAGGTCGAGGCCGAGCGACAGGCGGAACAGTTCGCCGACGAGATGCGGCGGCGAGCCGGTGCCGCCCGTCGCGTAGCTGTACTTGCCGGGATTGGCCTTGATGAGGGCGACGAGGTCGTTGACCGTGCGCGCCGGCAGCGACGGATTGACCGTAAGCACCAGCGGATTGACGACCGCGATGTTGACCGGATCGAAGTCCTTGGCGGCATCGTAGGGGATGTTGTCGTAGAGGGCTGGATTGATGACGTAGCTGGTCGAGACAACGAGGATGGTGTGCCCGTCGGGCGCCGCCTTCGCGGCCCGGCCCATGCCGATATTGCCGTTGGCACCGCCGATGTTCTCGACGTAGAACTGCTGCTTTCCCAGATGCTCGGACAGTTTTTGTGCGATCAGGCGGCCGAACACGTCGGTCGGCCCGCCGGGCGCGTACGGAACGATCACGCGCACGGGCCGCGCCGGATAGCTTTGCGCCGCCGCGATGCGCGCGACCACGGGAGCGGCGAGCGCGCCGCCGGCAAGCGACAGGAATCGGCGGCGAAGCAACATCGTGGTGCTCCCTTCATTGCTGCAAAGCGCGAGCCCACGCGCCGTTGCGCGCGCGAAGCTCGCAATCTCAATCAAAGAACGCGAACGTCCTGGTCTCGATGCTCTCACGCGGCCAGGCATCGGCGGGCGTGTTGGGATCGTCGAAAGCCGTGTGCGCGGTGAAACGCGCCGGCCAGCCGGCGTCGGAATCGAACACCTTGAAGACCAGCGCTTCGCTGCGCTCCATCTGCGGGAAATAATACCACAGGTGCGCCGGGTGATGGGCGATGTGGTAGACCTCCGCGGTGCGGTGGGGATAGCGCCGCTGCAACAGAATGAAGCCTTCCTGCGGGATCGTGCGCGCATCGCAGATCGCCAGCGGGTCGATCACCACCCGGCGGCGGATCGGCCGCCAGACCTGGATGATGGCGTAGCGCTTGGCGAGCCGCTTCTCCGCGGCCGCGTCACCCAGAATATCGCGCAGCCGCCGGGGCGCGGAGCTCTCGGTATAGTCGTTGTGCACGCCCTTGACCGGCGGGCGGGCGCCGGCGGCGTTGCGGGTCGCCTCGTCGCCGATCCGAATGGTGTGGTCGAACACTACGACCTCGGACGCGCCGGAACACCGTTTGATCAGCGCTGCCACCTCCGGATCGTAGACCCGCTTGCGCTCGTCCTCGTCGGTGAAGTCTTTCACGCGGGTGTCGTGATCGACGAACGCGAAGCCGTGGGTGTCGAGCTCGAAGGTGTCGCGCAGCGGCCGGCCGTCGCGGATCATGACCTCGTGCAGCCGATATTGCGCCGGAACCGCCGTGTGCTCCATCTCGGGCCAATCGACATAGTGGACGGGCGGCACGCCGGTATCGACGATGTAATTGAGCTTGGCGCGGATGGTGCCGGCGGATTGTTTTTCTGCCGCGAGCTGCATGCCACTCCTCCCGTGTCGTGTCCGTTAACGTAACCCGCCGCCTCGAAGGATGGAACGGCGGATTACTGCCCGGCGTAACGCTTCGCCTGCTCGACCAGCTCCCTGGGCGTCGCCACGGCGGTTTCGACGATCTTCTGCACGTCTTCGCCGCGCAACGGCTCGACGTTGAGATGGCGCTTGTACATGTCGGCGATGAATTCGGGGTCTTCCATCGTCGCCATGAACGCCTGGCGCAACGCCGCCGCGCGCTCGCCCGGTATGCCGGGCTCGGCCACGATCGCGCGCCCGATGTCGGGGCCGCCGCCGAGCAGGCCGAGAACTTTCCGCGATTTCTCGTCGACCGCGAAGTCGAGCAGGCCCGGATCGTTCGGCAGCTCTTTGATCCGCCGCGCGCCCTGCGCATAGAGGATCCTGATCTTGCGCTTGGCGAGCCAGTCCGGCTTGGTCGTCTGGATCGCCTCCCAGCTCATCCCGCCGACCGCGTGGACCTCGCCGCGCTCCATGGCGAGCGCCATCGGCGGCGAGCCGTGGTAGCCACGGATGATCTTGAATTTGGTGCCGATCAGATCGTTCAGCGCGGTCGGGATGAACGAGGAGCTGTTGGACGGAACGCTGGCGGCGATCACGATCTCCTTTTGCTTCGCCGCCTCGATCGATTGAACCGGCGAGGTGTGCCAGACCACCGAGACGGTGGCGGTCGACACGATGCGGCCGATCCACACGAGCTTGAGGGGGTCGAACTCGCCGGGCCCACCCAGCACCTTGCCGAGCGTGAGGGTGTCGAGGAACAGGCCCAGCGAGGTGCCGTCCTGCGGCGTCACCGTCGTGAGGTAGGACGCCGCCTTGACCCCGCTGCCGCCCTCCATGTTCTTGATCGTGACGGCGGGGTTGCCCGGAATGTGGCGGGTGAAATGCGGCGCCAGCACGCGCGCGTAGATGTCGTAACCGCCGCCGGGCGGGAAGCTGACGTAAAGGCTGACGCTCTTGCCGCGATAGAAGTCGGAGACCGCGTCGGCGTTTGCCGGCGAGATCGAGATCAGCCCGATCGCCGCGGCGGCGAACAGGTAGGGTATGGCGAGTGGCACTCTCATCGTCGTTTCATCCCCTGCGAGGCCATATCCTAGCAGTCGTAGGGTGGGCAAAGGCGCGGGCCGAGAACTCTGCTCTCGCCATACGATGGCCCCAGCGCCGTGCCCACGCGTCACATCGGCCGAGAGGTCGGCGACCGGGCATCCGCGACGCGTGGGCAAAATCGTACGCATGCGGTGCATACGCGGTGACGACACAGCACACGATTTTGCCCACCCTACAGATCCTTACAGCTTCAACAACTTTTTTGCCGTGCCGCCGACGATCTTGTCCTTGCTCGCGTCGTCGAGGCTGAGCTGGTCGATGACATCGAGTCCTTTTTGCTTGAGCGAAAGCAGCATGGGAGAATCGGTGCCGAACACCAGACGGTCGGCGCCGATGGTCTTGATCGCGCATTCGACGGCAGGCGCATGGTAGCTCACCGTGTCGAAATACATCATGCGCAGATATTCGCTCGGCTTGCGCGTGATCCGCAGCGGCTCGTAGGAGCCCAGGAAGAACGCCTCGTCGCCCAGCTCATAGGCATAATCCATCCGCCCGATGATCTCGCAGATGCCGCCGCCGAGATGGCTGCCGACGAGCTTGAGGCCCGGAAAATCCTCGAAAATGCCCCCGACGATCAGGCGCGCCAGCGCCAGGCAATTGTCGAACGGCCGGCCGACGCTGGAGGCGAGCCGGTAGTCGTGCATGCGCTCCTCGCCGAAACCGACCGACGGCGGATGCACGAACACCGGGATGTCGAGCGCGGTGGCGAGCGCGAAGAACGGCCGGGCATCCTCGTCGTCCGGATAGGCGCCGCGGTGACTCGAGCTGATCAGCACGCCGCGCAGGTCGTCCTGCTTCACCGCGCGCTCGAGCTCGCGCAAATGCGCGTCGCCGCCGCCCGGAATGCTGGTCGCGAGCGCGACGATCTTGTCCTTATGCTTGTCGCGGAGCGCAGCCATGTACTCATTGGACTCGCGCACCATCGGCACGGCCTCCTCGCGGCTGAAATTGCGCAGGTAATGACCGGCGCTCGAAATCACGCTGATGTCGAGCCGCGCCTGGTCATGCAGCGCGAGCACGTTCTCGATCATCGCCAAGCACTTGCCCCGCCAGAACGGGCGCGCCGCCTCCTTGGGCGGATGCACATGGATGTGCCAGTCGATGATCATGGTGCTCGGCTTTTCGTTGGGTGCGCGGGCACGGCCTCTTATCGTTTCGGTCGCCCTGGCCGGGTCTGGCAGACTGACAAGGCGCACAAAATTGTGCCATGGTTTGCGGCGGTCACCAACCGCGGCGGGAGCCAGGGATGGTTGGGCAGCGAAAGCTCGGCGGCGTTCTGGGCCTGGCGGCACTCGCCATCGGCGCCGGTCTTGTTTGGCCGCCGTCCGCGTTCGGTCAGTCGAACCGGGTAGCGGAGATCGCGACCTACCAGGGGCCCGACCGCGAGCAGCGGCTGATCGAAGGCGCCAAGCGAGAGAAGGAGCTCACCTTCTACTCGTCGATCCCAATCGAGGACATTTCCGCGCTGGTCGCGGCCTTCGACAAGAAATACGGCGTCAAGGTCAAGGTCTGGCGCGGCGACTCCGAGGGCATGCTGCAACGCATCTTGAACGAGGCCAAGGCCAGGCGCTTCGACGTCGACGTCATGGCGGGGTCGAGCTCGGCGCTCGAGCCGCTCTACCGCGAGAACATGCTGCAGGAGGTGAAGTCGCCCTATCTCGCCGACCTCATTCCGCAAGCGTTGCCACGGCACGGCCAGTGGGCGCCGATCTATTTCAATACCTTCGTGCAGGCCTACAACACCAACCTGGTGAAGAAGGACAGCCTGCCCAAGACCTATCAGGACCTGCTCCGACCCGAGTGGAAGGGCAAGCTCGGCATCGAGGCGGAGGACTTCGACTGGTTCGCCCAGGTGGTGATGGAGATGGGCGAGGCGCAGGGGCTGCGGCTGTTCCGCGACATCGTTGCGACCAACGGCATCTCGGTGCGCAAGGGCCACACCCTCCTGAACAACCTGGTGGCGGCGGGCGAGGTGCCGCTCGCGCTCACCATCTACATTTCCGCCGCCGAGCAGACCAAGCGCAAGGGCGCCCCGCTCGACTGGTTCGTGATTCCGCCGGCGATCGCCCGCCCCAACTCCGAAGGGGTGTCGCGCAACGCGCCGCATCCGCACGCGGCGGTGCTGTTCTTCGATTTCCTGATCGGCGAAGCGCAGTCGATCCTCGCCAGCCGTCAATTCGTGCCGGCGAGCCGGAAGATCGAAACCCCGCTCGGCAAGATCCCGGTCACGCTCATCGATTCGGGCCTGATCCTGGATCAGGCCCGAAAGTGGCAGGATTTGTTTCAGAAGACGATCATCAGCCAGCCACGGTGACCAGGCCAATTGCAATCCCGTGTGATTCTGTCGCGCACCCCCTTTGGGTGTGGATAATTCTCATGACTCCAAGCGCAAAGCGAGCGTGCAAGTTTGGAGCGGCTGGAATTGGCCAAATTGGCGTAAGATCGCACCGCAATTCCAGTCCCTTCAGACTCTCTCGCAGTCGAGGTCCAAAGGCAAAGTATGCGAACCGACTGCTGAACGCCGCCGTTGTTGTTGTTATCCGCCTTGCCTGCAAGGCAGGAATGACGCATGCTTGGATCGGTCAATTCCCCGACAGAATATACGGCCGAATATGGCTAGGATGGAAAAGCGCAGAATTGCTGTCAGGAAATTGTTGTGCCTCCTCAGCATTCTACTCGTAAGCGCGACATTTCATGAGGCCGCCTATTCCGAACTAAATGAGTTTTCCTCCGCCGCAAATTATTGCTTGAATTATAGAAACTCAACCAAACTTAGCGACGATCGCACGGTTTTATGTTTTGACGGACCCATTA
>WNFV01008772.1_pt1 | contig 27097 bp, 28 predicted proteins | sample 5400101 | NCBI WGS metagenome assembly WNFV01 (sample SAMN13153361, study PRJNA577476) | soil metagenome | isolation source: 115 cm soil or saprolite under grassland replicate 1 | place: USA:California | collected 2016-06-15
AAATTGTTTACCTGGAATTTTTGCCCATCCCATTCAACTGATTCAGACTCCGGCAGGAGAGTACGCACCGACATGAGCGTTTCAGCACGACGCTTGTCGTAGGTAATGGCATCTTCAGTTTCATCAGACTGGACAAGACTGTCGAGCGCCGTTACGGCTTGCCGAATGCGCTTATGATATTCACTTACGGCAGTTGCGGAAATTGTCTGGGCCAGAAGGAAGAGAACCGTTCCAGCCAACAAGAAACGCGCAACACCACGCCGCTTGAAGAAGACGCGAGCGCGGTGTATGGGTTCGTCTTGTAAAGGAGGTTTGCTCTTAATCATTCGATTCGCTGAGCCTTATCAACTTCAATTCAACCCTAAAATATTTCCTGATGAGCTTGGGCATAACGGCAGTCGGTTAGGCACGGCTGAAATAGCCGGAGCAAAAGGTGAAGAAACGTTTAGCTGCGGCATCGCTCCCAACTTCTGCGCCGCCATCAGCTCTATATCGTAGCCTTCGTGTCTAACTCTTTCGTCAACATACAGCAACGACATGCCCAGCATCCACACCGGGGCCAAAAGAATTGAACTGAGAGGTTCTATGACGCTGTAGCCGATGGCATACCAGGCCGGCCATTGCGCGGCGTTCCAGGGAGTTGGATCAATTCCATTGAGGTAGCCATACCAGCCAAGCGGAATCACCAGGACCATCAAGGCGGAATAGGTTGCAAAGCTGATGAAGAGCGTCATCGCCATAAGGCGACGCACGTTTCCTTTGGCGAGTGAAAAGCTTCGGCCAATAGATTCGAAGACGGGCTTGCCTTCAATAAGCATTACCTGGGGAACGTACGCTACTTTTCCCGCCATAAAGAAGAATAACCATAGGGCGAGCATGGTCGCGGCAATACCACCGATCACTCCAACGAAAACCGCCAGCCAAATGGGCACCCATTGCGCCAGAAAAACAGCTCCCAGCGTGGCGAAGATTACGATCATGTACCAACCGAAGAACGCGACAGTAAAGGCGATGGCCAACCACAGCATCACGATTACCGTCGCGCCAAATAAAGACCAGAATCTCGAGCGCACCGCTGCATAAGTGGTACGAACCAGCACAGGTTCGTTCCAGAGAAGGTGTGTCACGAGATTGCGAGAAGCGCCGCCCATCACCAGCAGACTAAAAATATGGCCGGCAATAACCACGCCAACGGCTATGAAAATAAGTAGAACGTAAAGAACGAGTGTCGCGGTGTCGGGCGTGTTGACAACTCCGCGTGTGCTGATTGTCCACAAGACCCAACCGATCGCCGTGACCACTACAGGCGGCGCCGCGATCCGCATCAAGGTCAAGAGGTGGCGGCGATATAGCCGGACCGCGCGGTCAATAAGATCGCCTGCACCGAGAGGAACCAGGTGAAGATCGTTAGCGCTGGATGCGGGCATAGACACTAACCGCGTTCGAATGTGAACTCTGAAATTTGATTTGAATTCTGAGAACTGAAATCAAGTGCGGATCTTAGCACGCACGTTCGACATCCGAACAGATTTTGGTGCGCGTTGAGATTTCCGCTAGAATCTCCCGGCAATCCTTAAAATGTGGGACAGGCATTCTTGCCTGGTCATAACGTGCTGGAAAGCTGACATGTGCCCCTGTAGCTCAATGGTTAGAGCAGCAGACTCATAATCCCAAAGCGGCTTTAACACGCAGTTGCACCGAATGATATACCAAGCGCTGTGTCTGTCCTCACTGGCCAGGCGTCGTCAATTGAAAGCCCCAACGAGTCTTCACCCGGCAACCGGGGTGACTTGTCAGGGTTTTTCGCGAAGCCCCTAATCTCCCGGAGTGTCGGAATATTCCGAGGGAGCGAAGCCGTGCGAGAGTACAGTGGAGGCCCAACTTGGTCGCTGCAACCGGCGCCATTACGCGTCCTATTTCTCGCGCAGAATATATCGTGGGTGAAATCAAACAACGTAAACGCGGTGTTGCCTTCGTCTTGTCGTTCTTATCGCTTGCGGCTAAGGGCCTCAGCTATTGGCTCTGGGTCCTTCGCCCCTTAGTGTCTTGCAAATTGTCTTTTGCACTCAAGGAATGAAAGCGTAGACTAAGCGTGTTTCACTGTCTGGGCGACAACACACATACGGCTTGGACAATGCGGGTTCCTCAGGAGATCAAGCAGAAGGATTCATAGTCCGCGAAGCGGACGGTTGAAGGTTTTTTTCAATCGTCCGCGTCACGGATGTCGCCTTTGACCTGGACATCTCCGGTTACAGAAATGACTGCATCTTCCTCCTCCTTATCTCTTGCTCGAAAGGTTTACCGGCGGACTATCGCTCCTCTCGGCAGGTTTAAGCTGCAAAGGATGCTCGCAGACGGCTTGCCCCGACCTTTCCAACACCCTTTGGAGTTTTTGTTCAATAAACGGTTAAGCCACTCGGAATGGCAGCAGGTGTCTAGAGTTGAGTTGATTCGAGAAACGGTGGAACGCCAGACACGATCATTTGAAGTTGTTAACCGTGAGGGTAAAGTTTGCCAACTCACCGCCTCTGAGATTGCACATCGGGTGAGCGTTAATCCTGAGTGGGGAACATTCCTGTATCTCTGTTCACAGTCTTTTGGAGCGCGGACAGTTTTAGAGTTGGGCAGTTGTGCCGGAATATCTGGTTGCTATCTGGCATCCTCAGAGTATTGCGAAAGATTTATCACCGCAGAGGCTTCCCCGGCCTTAGCTTCCTTGGCGAGGGCAAATATCTGCCAGGTTGCGAACAAAGCGGAGGTGGTGAACGCATTGTTCGATGATGCTCTGGACCAGATTCTTCCGACATTAGGAGCTGGTGTTGATCTGGCCTACATAGACGGTCATCATAAGTACGAGCCGACGTTACACTATTTTCGCCGCCTGGAGCCCCACTTGAATAAAGGGGGGTTGGTTGTTTTTGATGACGTTCATTTATCACAGGATATGTGGCGGGCCTGGGAAGTCCTCAAAAGACGGAAGGGATTCGCATACACGGTAGATGCGGGCAGGTTCGGAATATGCTTTTGGGAGAGCTTCTCTGCGATACCTGTTAATTACGACCTTTGCCGGTACCTCGGTTGGTTATGGAAAGTGTCCCCAAAGACAGTTCGTGGTTCCTCGAACACTGGAGCGAATACTTCAAGTCTTCATCGACGCTGAAGACCAGCGTTAGGCCAGGAAGGAAACGGTTGTGATAAAACGGGGGGTCAGGCGAGTATTACGTCATCTGGGTTATGACATTCTTAAGATCCCTGGCACTCAACGCTTCCGTCCCGTACCGGAGCCGCTCCCGGTAGAGCCGAGCTGGCCGCTCCCTCGCCGCGCGCAGGGGCCTTCCGATGAGGAAATAAGCAAGCAGTTCGCTCGATATGATTTTTGGCACTACGCATACGAGTTTGATGGTGGTCTATCTTTCCCTACGCGCCACCACAACCCGGGGCTGGATACAGATGACCCTCAACGGCCTTTGCAGCGGTTCAGGCATTTTATGCCTTACCTAATACAATCGCAGGGCGGAAGGCTCAAAGGTAAACGCGTGCTCGACATCGCCTGCAACTCGGGTTTCTGGTCGATACAGTGTGCCCTTCTTGGGGCGGAAGTCATAGGGTTCGATGCGCGTGCTGAACTCATTGAGCAGGCCAACCTGCTCAAGTGGATCACCGGTGCCGACAGCGTGGAGTTCAAAGTGCTTGATTTTTGGCAAATGACCCCCGAGGCGCTGGGCGGCAAGTTCGATATCGTTGTTAACTTGGGGTTTCTTTACCATGTACCCAAACCGGTTGAAGCTCTCGAACTAACTAAAACAATGGCCCGGAAGCACATCCTTCTTGATACGGCGGTGCATCCATCGCAGGAGTTTACGATTCATTTGAAGTGGGAAGAACCTTTTGACATTCGCATGGCTGTTGACGAAGGGATTGTTGCCCTACCTACAAAACCAAGCGTTGAGTTAATGTTGAGACACCTGAAGGTCAACGGGTGGTTCGAAATCCCTGTACGTACTCAAGATATGCCTCTTGACTACCTCACGGGTAGACGCGCGACTTGGCTGATAGAGGTATAAGTAAATTTATTATGCTCTATCGAGTGGAAGGACTGGCGCGGGTCAGTACACTTTCGGCCTAAGAAAGGCATGCACCAGCAGCAAAAAGAAGCTGAGGCAGATTAAGAGAGCCAAACGGAAAAGGTAATGAATGTCTAAGGAAAGGGAGGAAAGCAAGACGTCTTGAGCTCATGTGGCCATCCGCACCAAGTGCCCGATCCTCTCGTCTCGGTGATCCTCGCGGTTCACAATCGGGAGGGGTCGGTCGCCCGCGCCATCGCCAGTGTTCTGGCGCAAACGTACCGCCACCTGGAGTTGATCGTCGTCGATGACGGCTCGAGCGACAGCACGCGCGTCGTGGTCGAAGGCTTCGGCGGGCCAGTAACGCTGATCACGCAGTCGCATACTGGCGTTTACGCGGCACGCAACCGTGGTCTGCGTCACGCGCGAGGCGAACTGGTGGCCTTCATCGACTCGGATGATGCGTGGCTTCCGGATAAACTCGCGGTGCAGCTACCGCTGATGCGCCGGCCGGAAGTGGGGCTGGTTTTCGGCGATGCCATCCACGTGACGGCCCCGAAGGAGGGCGCACCCCGTACGGGCCTGACGTCGTTCCGCGCTGCACCACCTCGGCGTGGCCTCGCTGCCGACCACTTCGCATGGTCCAACTTCGTTCCCACCTGTACAGTGCTGGTGCGTCGCTCCTGCCTGGTGGAGACGGGCGGCTTCTCCGAGGCGAGCGACCTATCGGCGGACTATCTCGCGTGGTTCCGAATCGCTCTACGACACGAACTGGATTACGTTGACCGCCCGTTAATCGAGTACACGGTTCACGCCGACGGGATAAGCTTCGACCTCGGGCGAGCGCTCACCGGGCGCATAGAGCTCTTTTCCGCGGAACTCGCGCAGACCACTGATCTGGCGACGCGCGTGTTGCTCCGGAGGTTGCTGTTCAATCTTTCGCTGGGCCTCGCCCTCGCCGTGCCGCGTGGTCGCGCGGGCAACGTATCCCAACCTTTGCGGCTCGCCTGGCGCACAGCGTCGCGGGTGGCCCGGCTCGAGGCCGCGCTGTGGACCGCCGCTTTCGCAATTGATCAGCTGTGCGTGCGGACACGACGACTATTCTCATGAACAGATCTCTCGTCAGCGTCATCATAGAAACGATCACCACGCGCTTCGATTGCGCGACCGGATCGCTGGCCGATGACCTCGGAGGCACGCTCGACGCGCTCGACCGACAGACATACCCCCAGGAGTTGATCGAGCGCATCGTGGTTCTTGATGATGAAGTCGACGACGACGACGTTGGCGAGCTTCGCCGGCGCTATCCGTCGGTGAAATTCGTGTTGTCGCCGGCGAGCAACTACTTCGCCGCGAAGAACGCCGGCACGGCGGCGGCGGCCGGGGACATCATCGCCCTGCTCGACGGCGACTGCGAACCGGCGCCCGATTGGCTGAACGCACTGCTGACGCGGTTCGAGTCCGGCGTCGCTGCCGTCGGCGGATGTACCCGTTACACCGGCGGCTCATGGGCCGCCCGAACGTTTTCCATTCCCGATTTCGCCTACGTTCTGGCGGACGAGACCGGCGCAGCGTCCGGATTCAACATCAACAATGTGGCGTTCCGCCGCGAGGTTCTTTTGGCGCATCCGTTCGATACCCGTATCTCACGCAACGGCGGCTGCTACTTCCTCTTTCATCAATTGCGCGCAGACGGCGCGCGCGTCCTCTATGAACCCCGCGCAGTGGTCGCGCACGGTATCGACATCCGTGGCCTCGGCTTCGTGCGCAAGCACTTCGATCGCGGATATGACGGCGTCGCGGTTTACCGTCTGGACGCCAATGCGGTTCTGCGCGGAACGCGTCTTTTCCGCCGCCTCGGCGCCGTGGCGCTGGTGGCGATCATCGGCCGCCGCATCGGCGTCGATTGGCTGTGCCTGCTGCGGCACCGCCGCCAGATCGGAATCTCGGTCGTGGCGCTTCCGTATTTCGGGGCCATTGCGGTCGCCACGCGTCTGATCGAGCTGACTGGCGGACTGACGGCCATCGTCGCATCGAGCTTGTCGAAACAGGAAACCTGATGCTCCGAGGCGCCTCTATCGTATGCCTCTCGTCGATTGACTGGTCATTCAATCGGCAGAATCCCCAGGAGGTCTCGTTGGCCCTGGCCGAAGGCGGCAATCGCGTGCTCTTCGTCGAGAACACGGGTGTCCGGCGCGCGACCTTGCGCGACGCGCCGCGGCTCTGGGCGCGTTTTCTTCACTGGTGGCAGGCGCGCGGAGGCGTGAAGTTAGTGGCGCCTGGCATCGATGTCTTGTCACCGCTGGTGCTGCCGTTCCCATATTCGCGCGCCGCAGTTTTTATGAACACGCGTGTCCTGCTTCGTGCCCTCCGAACATGGCTCGGCGATGGCGGCGGTCCGCTGATCGTGATCACCTTTCTGCCGACGCCGCTGGCGCGTGCGGTAATCGCCGCCCTCGACCCGGCGCTCACCGTCTACTATTGCATCGATCGTCTGGCGGAGAGTTCGCCGAGTGCGCGAAGGGTGGTGCATTCGGAGCGTAAGGTCCTCGCCGAGGCGGACCTGGTGCTGGTGACGTCGGGTGTGCTCTACCAGTTCGCAGCGGAAGTGACATCGCGCGTCCATGTGATAGCGAGCGGTGTTCGAGGCAAGGAGTTCGAGCGCGCCCGGCAGTCACGCGCGGAGGCCCACAAGGCCTTCACGGCTCTGTCACGGCCGGTCGTCGGGTATGTGGGCAGCCTTCGCAGCTCGACCGATCTCGAACTGCTGGCGAATGCTGCGAAGCTCGCTCCCGATTTACAGTTCGTGTTGGCAGGTCCGCGATTCGTCGACGTTACGTCATTGGTGACGCAGCCAAACATACGGCTGCTCGACGCCATCAGGCACGAAGACGTCATGAACTACATGGTGCGGTTCGACGTGGGCATCCTGCCGTATTCAATCAATCAGTTCACCGCCGGCATCATGCCGGTGAAGCTCAAGGAGTATTTAGCGGCAGGCCTGCCGGTCGTGGCGACTCCGCTGCCGGAAGTGCGCCATTTTGCCGAGCGGCATCCCGGTCTCGTCAGGTTCGCCGGCGAGCCGCAGGCATTCGTCACCGCCTTGCGTGCGGCGCTTTCTGATAGCGCGCCCGAGGTGGTAGAGCGCCGTTTGGCCGTAGCCCGGCAATACGAATGGAGCGATCAGATGGCGGGGATGATTGAGTTGATCGAGCGGGCGCTGGCGAGGCTTCCATCTGGGTCGCGCGGCTCTGCACAAAAAGTAATGGGAACATTCAGCGAAGCGGACGAATGGAAGTAGCCCAGCACGTTCATACTCTGATTCAAAACTCCAGACCTTCAGCACCAAGGGTGCGAAATGTAAAAGCCCCGTATTTTGTAACTCGGTGGGTTGTCAGAAGTAGGAGGTCGAAGCGAAGATCTCCGGTGAGTGGGTTGATCGAGTTCCAACCCTGAAAAGGGGTGCTCCCTCTTGCCCTGGCGGAACCGAAAATCTGTGCGGTCTCGCCGCCCGTGAATCGCGCCTGCTACCCCCCGGTAATCAGGCGGTTACTAAGACTTCGTTCTCACCTTTCTCAGTCAGGCGTTTTAGTCGCATCCAGACCAATACGTTAAAGAGTAAACGAACTATCAATACGTCAGCTAACTGTATACAGGCCATGGAAAAGGCATTTAGGCCGCCGACCAGCGCAAAGAGAACCACAACACTACTGCTCAGTAGCAGCCCCAGATTGTGCCATTTTAGTAAATCCAAACTTACCGCCAGAGGACGGAAGACCAGGAAAACCAACTGTATCCCTACAACACTTATTAAGACATAGAACACCGGCAGTGCATCGGCATACTCGGGTTGAAATAGCCTAAAGAGTAGTATTCGCGCCAGCAGGAAAGCGCTGATCACTAACGAAACAGCTAAAATCGTCGCCGACACGACGTACCGACCCAGCAAGCGCTTCAATTGTTCAAATTTTTGCTTCGCGACGAGTGAAGTTATCTCCGGGATAAGCGCAGTTTGAGTATTGGTTGTTAAGAGAGAGAGGGGAGCGGTGAGCTGTTTGGCCAGTCCATACAGAGCAACCTGCGTGGGCGAGGAAAAGAGGCCTAAGAAAAAGAGGTCGCCCGGGTTCAGCCCGATTTTCAGGTATCCCGAGAGATTGCTACTTACCAGACACCGGACCAGGTGAGGACGGCGCTGTGCTGGAGGGTGCCTTGCTGGTTGCGTTTTACTCAGGACTGGTTTCACCACTCGTAAGGCTTGGGCCAGCGGCGGCACACTCTGGACGAAAATGCCAATAGCAAATGCTGTGATTATGAGCTTGAGGTTGTAGCCGTCGCTAGTGGCGAAGTAAACACAAAGAATCGTCAGCGTAACCAGGCTTCCCAGTACTTGTGGCACGACGATGGAAGTGAAGCGGTTATGAATTCGCAGAATCGGTTCATAAAATCCGCTAAACGTCGAAACTAAAACAGTGCAACCGTAGATATTGAAAAGCGGCGCAAGCCCAAGGCCTGGATAGATACGGTCTGCCAGCCGGGGCGATAACGTGAGAACCACGCCGCAGATTAGCAGACTGGAGGCCAGACTAATTCCCAGACAGAAGAGCAGCAGACGTTTGAGGGAGAAATAGTCCCCCTGCTCTTTGAGTGGCTGGAAGAAGCGAAACATCACGTCAGTCACGCGCAACCCAAGAAAAGAGTCAAGAAAAACAAAGAGATTCATGACGATCAGCACGCGCCCGTAATCTTCGATCTTCAACAGCCTCGTCAAAAGCGCAGTTTGGACTAACTTGATTACGAGAGAGAGAGCTGAGCCCAAAACGCTGATTGAGACATTCCGCCTGAAGCGGCGCCATATCGAGTTGTCCTCGGCGCTTATTTTGATTAGGCCTAAACCTTGCTTCACGCTCACCATCGAAATCTTAAGCATTCTGAGCCAGGGGTTTATTTTCTGCTGCAATCAAACGTGGGCCAACAACAGGCACCTGAATCGAACCAACTAACACGGAATTTTGCGTTGTCACTGAGTGTGGTTTCTAGAATACCGGACCCGCTCTGCCGTGCGCCGCACATTCATCGCCGGCTCTCTCCTGTACCAATCAAGAGCCTGGGCTGCCCCTTCTGCGGCGAGAATGATCATCAGTATCAGGAAGAAATAGCGCAGCCTATAGAGCGCGCCGACATTGACGACTACCAGGCCGAGGGCCACTATGCCCATCAAGGCCACTGACAAAAGTAACCAGACTGAAAGGCGCCACCGCCCTCGCCAAAGGCCCACCAGCGCCAAAGCCTCTACCACGTACATAGCGAGAGTCTCCAAGCCACTGAGTAACCTTCCCACAGACCCGACGTGGCCCCCGCTGGCGAACCACATATCAGGAAACGGGGCAAAGAAACCTATGACCGCAGCGCGTGGGAGATAGCGAATGAGATCTGCCCTGCTCGTTAACTGAACGTTAAGATCAATACTCGAGGCGGCGTCTGGGTAGAACCTGATAAACTCAGCCCGGTGTCTTACAACCCGCGCCGCTATGTCCCATCGAGGGATTGGCGGCTGAGTTTTTAAAGTTTCGAGGGTTCCCGCATCGCCCAAAGGAGAAGCGTTCTCGTTTAGCCGTGCCGCGACCGTAGTGCGGGGGGGCACAAGCGGGTCTCTAAATCTGGGTAGAACGCGACTAACACCTACGGCGATCACAATCAACAGCATCAGCCCGAAGGAGTTTGTCGTAAGGAATCGCCTTTCCAGGAGCTGCCGAACGATGAGCATTCCGGCTCCGAGAAACGCAACAGCGATCATGAGTTCCCCCATGTTATCTCGCGTAAACCAGAGGAAGATGGCGACCAGGCCTCCCCCCACTCCGTGCAATAGGGCGCGGCGCCAGGAAAGGCTTCGCGAAAGCAAACGCAAGTTGATGAGAATTAACGCCAGCATTCCTGTCACGAACAGTGGATCCCTCAGCAATTGTGTGGTGTGTAGCAAGAATGATGGCCATATCCCGACAGAGGCGGCGGCAAGTAGACCCGCGCGTCGGTTGAAGGTTTCCTGGCCCAGGTTGGAGACGAGAACGAGACTACCCAGATAGCAGAGAGCGTTGAGCGGCTCAACGCCGATGATCGTGAAACCTAACAAGGGTCCGAAAACAGCAAAGCAAATCGAATAGAGTTTGAAGTGAAACGGATAAGCCGCAGTAATCCAGCCGCGAATCTGGCCGCGCCTGAGCAGTTCGCTCAACCGAACCATTGCCGCGCGATCTTTTACTCCATCCGGAGCAAAAGACTTCGCTATCCCATTAGTGTCGAACGTGCCCGGCAAGAGTGCAAACCGGCCGATAGCATCGACGGCGGTGGTAACTGCCAGATGGAAAATCACCGCAGCGATTCCTAAGCGGATCGGACTAAGCCAAAGGTTAGTCCCCGTGCGGTTGGTCGCCCGGCGCGGTCCTCTGATTCGCTCCATATTCTGGTTTTCCACTGGCAACGTTTCCGGCGGCACAGTGTACAGAATCTTTCTGCAAGCCGGTTATCTTTTTGTTCGTGAAGGTAAATCAAAAAATGCGCGCCGGCATGTAAGTCTGACTTCCCGCGCCCAAGAGATGCTGGTGAACCGATCGCTCGAGAGCAAGTCGGAATATGTCTCGCAAATTACGCTGGTAAACCCTATCCAGTGACTTCGCTCGACCATCTTCACAAGAAGCTTAGGAGTGATTTGCAGCTCCCAAAGGACTGCGTGATACACTCATTGCGCCACACTTTTTTGACCAGGTTCGGTGAAGCTGGCGCAGACGCCTTCACGATTAAGAAAGTTGCGGGTCATAGCAGCGTGACGATTTCGGAACGCTACATTCACCCTACACCGGAAGGGCAGGAACGCGCCTTCGTGAGTTTCTCTAATCTGAACCAAGCGGCGGTTGAAAAAGCGGAAAAGACAAAGAGTCGCTGATTTCCGCTACAGTCCTAGGTAAACCGCCCGTAAGTTGTTGTGCCCCTGTAGCTCAACGGTTAGAGCAGCAGACTCATAATCTGTTGGTTCGGGGTTCGAATCCCTGCGGGGGCACCAACGTTAATTCCTTCAAGCCATGCCCAAAGAAACCACGAAGCCAATCAGGAAGCCCGGCGGCTGGAGCACGCTCCTCCGACAACTTGCCACCTGGGAGAAGCCCGCGCTGCTCGTCCTGGTGAAAGATCTCTACGAAGCGGCTGCCGAGAACCGCGACTTTGTCCAGGCCCGCTGTCAGACCGGAGAGAGCGGCGGCGAGGCCCTGGAAAAGTATCGCCATAAAATGACCTATGTGGAGAATGGCGCAGAGTTCACGTACGAGTATGGGGACATCGACGAGCGGTTTTACAGCAGCATAGAGTCGGCGCTGGACGAACTGGCCGCCCTGTTATATGGCGACGCGCGGGAAATGTATCCAACGTTCAGCGAGCGCCTCGCAAGAGTCGAGCAGCTGAGCGACGGCATCGGATGGGGATTTCACGATTACATAGAAGAGGTCGTCTGGCAGCTGGAGGAAGAACTCGGTGATCAATAACTGACACAGCTGTGGGGGGCTTCCTCACTCCGACATTGACCAATTCGCGGTGCAACTAAATACTGCCACATCTTGTTTATTTGCTGATTACCAACTTTCGACCCTAACTCTTCAGTGAGTTTTAATTGATGTCTCAGAAACTAAAGTCGCGCGATCGCTCCGATCAGCGGGGCAAACTCCGCATCGGCAACGACTGGAATGCGATCACGATCATCGCGCTATCGCAATCGAATCCGCTAAAGGCCATCGCCGAGTTGGTCGAGAATTCCATCGACGCCCATGCAAAGAATGTCACGATCGTTCGCGGTCGCAGCGAAGGCCGCCATTACCTGGAAGTCCGGGATAACGGGCAAGGAATCCCCCGCGATGCGGATGGCCGGCCGGACTTTCGCTATGTCGCCACCCATATTTGCGACTCCGTGAAGCGACGGCTCAAGGTGGAAGGCGCCGCCGGACTTCAGGGTGAGTTCGGCATTGGTCTGCTTTCCTTTTGGACGCTTGGAGAGGAGCTGACGCTGACTTCTACAGGGGCGGACGATCGTGCATGGCAAATGGTCATGCGAAAAGGTGACCCGAGCTACGCAGTCAAAATCAAACGTTCGCTTTTTATGGAGCCCGGAACTCAATTGCGAATAGCCAGGCTGCTCGAGGGAATTCGTTCGCTTTCGGGAGAGAAGATCCAGTGGTACCTCGCGGCGGAGTTGCGCGACCGTATCCGCCACACCGGCGTGCGTATTACGGTGATCGACAAGATCGCCAGGAAGCAGTACGCAGTGGAGCCGCGGCAGTACGAAGGACGATTGCTGCATCAATTGCCGGCGGTTCGCGCTTCGCTCGGCGACGTTTACGTTGAGCTTTACATGAACGAACCGAGAGAAACGAATCGAGTTGCGTTATTTCGACACGGCACGCGCGTGTTCCAAGACATTTCCGCAGGTGAAGAACTGGCGAAGCCGCCGTGGACAACACGGTATCTTCAAGGCCACATCGATGCGCCTTTCATCAATCTAACGCCGGGCACCCGTAGTGGCATCATCCACGATGAAGCTTATTCCGCGCTTTTAGATGCGCTGCTTCCGTTAGAGGAAAAGCTGAGCGAGATGTTCGAAGCGCAACGTCGAGCTGAGGAAGAGCAAGCCAGCCGTGAACTACTGCACACAATACAGCGCGCGTTTCGCGAGGCACTCCTGGCGCTGCCGGCCGAAGAATACGACTGGTTCGATATTCATTCCCGTGCACAACGCGGTTTGGGAAGCAGCAATCGAGAGGTTGATCCTGGCGAGGGAGTTATGGTTGGTGCTACGGAGTCTCAGACCAGCAATGTAAGGCAGCGGCAGTTTTTCGAGTTCGCTGGTCCGCTCTTCAGTGTCGCAGTTTCACCCGCTTCGAGCGTCGTGCGGGTTGGCGAACAGAGGTCACTACGTGCGTTGCCCTATGATCGATCCCGTCGCCGCGTCGAAACCAATCTCACATTCATGTGGGAATTAGTTGAAGGCAATGGCGCCCTGGATCATCGCCAGGATCAAGCGGTGAGCTTCCTCGCGCCGGCCGAGCCCGGCCTGGTGCGCGTAAAGGTCTCGGTTCGCCAGGGCGACATTGAGCGTTCAGGCGACGCGCTAATAACGGTGACGCACGATTTACTTCCACAAGTTGGAACGACAACGGTCGAATCGTCGGGTTTGCCGGGCTACACTTTCGAAAGCGCGCCGGGCGATTCGTGGAGATCCAGATTCGATTCGACGCGGAACATCATTGTCGTAAACAACGGTCACCGCGATTTCGTGTACGCGGCCCGCAACAAGTCGCTCAAGTTACGTTACCTGGTCCGACTATATTCCAAGGAGCTCGTGCTGAGGAACTTCGTCGGGTTGCCACCAGACCAACTCCTGGAACGCATGGTCGAGCTATCGTTAAGAACCGAAGAGAATCTTTAAGTAATTAGATATTCCGAGAAGCGCTTAAGCGAATCGAGAAATACGCCGGGCGCTGACGCGAAGATGGTAGGTAATGAGGTCAGTACCACCTCGCGGTAGCGGGTGGGTTCTGGAATGGATTTGAGGCCGATTGAGGATGAATGCAACGGACCCGTGCGTGACGTGTGAGCGAGCCGCGCAACGTCTGAATGTGTCAATCCCTTCTTGCCGACGACCTCGATGATCTTATCGTTCAAGTCGCTGCGGAATTCGATCTCCATTCCGTCGGCGGGCTGGAGGCCCAACACCTTCGCGAGATCCCTGGAATTGCGGGCGACTACCGGTCTAACTTTCTTCATCGAGCATCTCCTTAAGTACCTTCTGCGCTAAGGCAATCTCATACGACGGTCGCGAACGCAAGTGTCTCAAATATGAGACATGGTTGTCGAGAAATTTCAGGGGGCAGTCTTAGATGTCGCGACGTCCACAAATTGATGGCTGTGCCACTCAGTAGTATAGTCTGGGAATGGCTGGCACGGATGATGCCGTTTGGTTTGAGTTCGTGGAATCGAAGGTGTTTTCCAAACAGGCGCGAACTTGGCGCCGAGGTTCTAGCGCGAATCGAGTCTGACTTGGTTCAGAATCCAGAACGCGGCGCGGTGTTGAAGGGAACGCACGGTGTTCGCAAAGCTAGAGTCGCTGATCCTGCGTCTGGGCGTGGGAAGAGTGGCAGTTATCGATATCTGTATCTCTATCTTGAACACGCAGGCAGAATTCACTTGCTCTACTTGTTCAGCAAGGGTGAACAGGCCGACTTGTCGCCGCGGCAGAAGCAGATTATCGGGGCGTTCAGCCAGAAGATTAGGAAGGAACGTTGAGTCATGAAAGCAGCAAAGACTAGGAAAGCGCAGACGAATAAGGCGAACTATATGAGTGACGAGGCATTTGCCGACCTCAAGGAAGCAATGGAAGGTGCCCTTGCTTTTGAACGTGGCGAGCGGCGCGATTTGAAAGTAACTCGAATTCAGGCTCCCCGCCCGCCGAAGGCAATGTCACCTAGAGACATTGCTCGCATCCGACTAAAGCTCAACTGCTCACAAGCCGTGTTTGCGATGATGCTGAACATCAGCCCCAAGACGGTCCAAGCCTGGGAGCAGGGCTCAAGAGAGCCCGGTGATGCAGCTCTAAAGCTGCTAACTATCGCGAAAAAGCACCCCGAAATTTTGCTTGAAGCTTGAAGAACAAGAGCTGGCGGTTAGTGGTTCCCTTGTGTGTTTCTGACTATCTTGGTCAAGAATCTTCACCGAAGGAGCAAATAAATGATTCAAAACTTCGACAAGGTAAAAACCCAACTGGGTGAACTGGCGACTGTTATTAACTCATTCAAGTCAGAGGCCGTGCAGTTGCGTATTATCGAGTTGATTTTGGGTGCGCAGACGGAAGAAACCGCAGCGGCTGATGTTAAGACTACGCCACGACGCGCTACGCGCCGCAACAAGTCTCAGTCGAAGCGAGATGATGCTTCGGATTCGCCAAAGAAAGCCAAAGCGCCGGGAGGGACAGGTGCCGTGGCGACGTTGAGCCAGTTGGCCTCGGGAACATTCTTCGACAAGCCACGCACTATCAAAGATCTCATTGACCACTGCAAACACAATCTAGCGCGCACTTTTAAGGCAAACGAGTTCTCTGGAAAACTTGGTCGGATGGTGCGTAACGGAGAACTCACCAGAAAGAAGAACGCCGACAAACAGTATGAGTACAAAAAGCCTTAGCCCCGTGCTGGATTCTGCTTTCGCGAAGGTGCCGGCTGCATTTCGCTCGAGGATCATTAAGACTTATCTCGACCTGAAACGTAACTGCGTTGAATCTCGATACGAGGCCGCAGGTCTGTCTGCGGGAAAGTTCTGTGAGGTCGTCTTGCGACATCTGCAAGAGGAAGTCCATGGCAAGTACACGCCTTTCGGCAAGAAGATCGACAATTACGCCGACGAATGCCGAAGACTGGTAACCGCACCCAAGACGGCTGGGAATGAGTCGCAGCGGATAGTCTTGCCCCGAGCGTTGCTTTACCTTTACACGATGCGTAACAAGCGAGGGATAGGCCACGTGGGAGGCGATGTCGATGCAAACGCCATTGATATCGCCACTATTGCCAGGACGGCAGACTGGATAGTTTGCGAAGTTATTAGAATAAATCATGGCTTGTCACTCGAAGAGGCGCAAGACTTGGTTGATGGAATTTCTGTCCGAGAGTTGCCTATGATCTGGGAGGTCGCTGGGAAGAAACGTGTCCTAAAGGAAGGACTCAAGGCTAGGGACCAAGTATTGCTGCTTTTGTATTCGAGTTCTGAATCCGGAGTGCTCGTAGAAGACTTGTGCGAATGGGTCGAGTACTCAAACCTAGGAGTTTTCAAAAGCAAGGTCCTTCAGGCCTTGCACAAAGAGCGTCTAGTTGAGCACGATAAGGATACTGACTCCGTTTTCCTTTCGCCGAAGGGCGCAACTTTCGTAGAGCAGAACCTTCTGTGAGAAAATGTCGGCTCGGGAGAATGAATTTTGTCGTCACCGAAATCACAAGAACAAATCGCATCTGTTGCCTGGCAATCGAATGATCAGCGATCAAAGCTATACCAGGGCGATAGCCTCGGATTAATGGCATCGCTGCCAGCGAATAGTGTTGACTGCATTTGGACTGATCCTCCATACAACTTATCCAATGATGGAATCACTTGCGTCGCAGGACGCATGGTCAAAGTTAACAAAGGTGAATGGGATCGCAGTCGCGGTGTCGAACTCGACCATGAATTCAATAAGACTTGGTTGGCTGCTTGTCACCGGCTCTTGAAGCCGACTGGCACGATTTGGGTCTCAGGTACGGTCCACGTTTACCCCTCGGTGAGCTTTGCCATGCAAGAACTGGGTTTCCGAATCTTGAACGACATTATTTGGGAAAAACCAGCGCCACCACCGAATCTCGGCTGTCGATGTTTCACGCACGCGACCGAGTTAATACTCTGGGCTACAAAAGCGAAAAAGGGAAAGGATAAATATACATTCAACTACGACGCGATGAAGGCAGAGAACGCTGGCAAACAAATGAAAAACGTCTGGCGTATGCCTGCTCCGAGTAAAGATGAAAAGCGTTATGGGAAGCACCCGACTCAAAAGCCGATCTCGCTCGTTGCTCGTTGTCTTCGCGCTAGCACCAACGAGGATGATCTTGTGTTCGATCCGTTTTCCGGGTCGGCCACAACCGGCGTTGCATCGCTTATGCTTAAGCGGCAATTCATAGGGTGCGAAATGGACAAGAAGTTCATATCCATCGCAAATCGTCGATTAGCCGATGCTACCGGAACATACCTGCCCACTGAACCCAAGGAACATTTACTTTGGAGCGATTAGACGCCATTGCAAAGCTGCGAACGCTTGTCGGAACAGATCTTCGCCCCCTGGCCGACACACACCAAATTACAGTTTGGAGGGGCGGGAAGAAGAATAAGGGATGGGCTGGTCACACCATCGAACGCTTCTTAGGCCTACCGATCAATTCCGCACAATCACCTAACTTCGGCAGCTGAGAGCTAAAACAAGTACAACTTGTCGCAAAGCGCGATGGAATGCTGCGCGTCAAAGAGACTATGGCAATTACGATGATCGATCCGGTCAATGTCGCAGCAAAGGCGTTTGATGAAAGTCACCTATTAGCGAAGCTTCGAAAGATTGTCGTAGTCGCTCGAGTTTTTGATTGCCAAGAAGAAACTTGCTCGTTCCTGCACTCCGTGGCGGAGTTCGACCTGGGGGACACTGAGGTATATCAGCAAGTCAGGGCAGACTACGACCTTGTCCGACAGACTATAATCGAAAAGGGATTCTCAGCTTTGAGTGGCAGTATGGGCGTTCTCGTGCAACCTCGTACGAAAGGACTAGGACATGGCAGCGTATCGCGGGCCTTCTATGCGCGAACCTCTTTCGTGGGTCGGATATTAGGAGACGGCTATCACATTCCATTGCCTGTTAGCTCGGGATTGTGAAACGAGCGAAGCGGCGTTCATGACAGACCATTCTTTGGAGTCCAAAATCGACACAGCGACCGTAGCCGAAGGTCGACGCTCGTCAGAATTGACGATAAACAATGGAACACGGCGGCAATTTCGGGAGAGGATTATTCAGGAGTTCTTGAAGGAAGAGCCAGGCACGGGGAAGGGTGAACTCACCTCCAAGTACACATATTTTGTGGAGTCGCTGGCAAATGGCACGCGCGTATTTCTGACTCGTCCCGCACGGCTCAATAACGGATTTGATTTCGAAATAAGAGTTGAGGGCATGAAATTCGCTAGTGCGAAAGGACGCACGACCAATCGCCCGAGCCAGTGATATTTCAGGACCTAATTCAAAAGAAGGCGGAGAGCGGTAAAGCTTACGCGGATCTGTTTAGGTTGATCGAACGTATCTACAATTGCGAGGACATTTCACCCGAAGCCTACGCGCATCTCACATTCGCCTCTGGATTGCCAGTAGACATGCTCCTTCACGTCATCAAATGGTTCTTCATCGAGCAAGACGTTACGTATTGGAATTACTCTGGCAGGGGGATGTTCATGTCAGGGGTTCCGCGACCCGAATGACTCGCGTCCCCAAGATGGCGCGATTATGGCGCGATGGCGTGATTTTACGTACCGATACCTAACAAACTTTGACGGCTGCGGATTCGGTAAATACTGTTACATCTTGCTTGGTCCAACCTTATTGATGCCCCTCAAACCGTCTCATAATCTGTTGCTTCGGGTGCCGAATCTCTGCGGCCACCACTCAAATCAAGAGTTACGGGCAGCGAAATAGCTGCCCGTTTCGGGAACATTTGTGGCAAACCAGGCGCGCGTTCTCGTACAACTGAACCTATTCTGCTTTTTTTCGAGGATCGTCTGAAGGGTTGACGTAGTGCATTGCCTTTCGACTCGTCGAACTTCTCTCCCATGCCGAGATTGAATTTGCCGGAGATGACCGTGACGTGCTCCACCTTCGCATGCCAGTGGGCAGGAATCTTGTAACCGGCTGGCATCGACAGCCGCATCGTATACAGTCCGGGATTGAATGGATTACCTTCCAGCACGGCGAGCTTTGCCCCGGCGGGAAGCGCGTTGGGTGCAGCGACCCACTTGATATCCCCCGGCGTGAAGAGTCCATGATCGGCCGGTTTGGTTACTTCTTGGCTAATCGCGATCGCAACCATTGCCATCATCACTATGGTTACAGTAAGTATTTTGTGCCTCATCGCTTCAGTTCCTTTCTCCTTTTAATCGGTATTAGTCGATCACTATGTTATCGCTTTCGGCGACAAAACTGCGACACCGGCTAACAGAAAGGTCATATCTAGCGGTGCTTCCGTCCGTTTCATTTCTCTTGCTCTCGTTCGATCCTTTTATGCGCATAGGCGCAGCACCACTGGTCCGGCGATTAATCATCTTGGCACTCGAATCACTTTGAGCGGTATGATTTCCACAGAAGTTGTGATTAGAGAGATGTAGTTAACTTTAACGGCTGCGGATTTGGTAAATACTGTTACATCTGTTTGGTCCAATTTCATCGATCCCCTCGAACGGGCTCATAATCTGTTGGTTCGGGGTTCGAATCCCTGCGGGAGCACCAATTCGTCTGCAAGTCTCCTGGATCGGCTTTTCGCAGCCTCACCGCAACGTCTCAGAGCAATAGTCTCCCGAATCGAATGGAGATAGAATGTACCCCGTCTCATAAGCCCACTCAGAATTCCCCCGACAACAGGCCTTAAAGATCCTGCCTGCCGATCTCGCCTCTGATCGCAATCGCATGAGTCGCTTTAACCAGGAAGCGATGGCTGCTGCTGCGCTGAATCATCCCCACATCGCCCACATCTACGAGATTGGAGAGGCCGGAGGCGTGAACTTCATTGCCATGGAATACATCGATGGCGACACCCTGCGGCATCGGATCAACGAAGGAATGAAACTACTTGAGATCCTCGAGATCGCGAGTCAGGCATCCAGTGCGCTGGTAGCCGCGCACGGTGCGGGCATCATTCATCGCGACATCAAACCTGAAAACATAATGATCAGGCGCGATGGCTACATTAAGCTGCTCGATTTCGGCCTTGCGAAACTGAGCGAGCCGGAGGGGAAGACTACCAACAGCGACGCGCCGACTAAAGCGATGGTCAACACCGGCGCGGGCACGGTGATGGGGACGGCGAATTACATGTCGCCCGAGCAGGCTAAGGGAATACAAATAGATGCACGGACCGACTTGTGGAGTCTCGGCGCGGTGCTCTACGAGATGGTGACGGGCCATATACCATTTCGCGGAGAGACTTCTGCCGAAAGCATTTCTCTAATTCTTCAAAAAGAGCCGGCTCCGCTGAGTCGCTTTGCGCGTGAGGTACCGGCTGAACTGGAACGGATCGTCACGAAGGCTCTGACAAAAGACCGCGAAGAGCGCTACCAGACCGCGAAGGATATGCTGATTGATCTGCGCAACTTAAAGCGCAAGCTGGAAGTCGATGCCGAGATTGAACGCACGGTTGCGCCAGAGCTGCGGCACTCTGCATCAACAACCAGCGGCCAGAGCGCGCCGAGGACTGCTTCTGACGCCGTCGCCGCAACCGTGCCAGCCAGCACCGCGCCTGCTTCATCCAGCGCGGAATACATCGTCTCGAGGATCCAGCAACACAAGCTCTTCGCCAGCATTACCCTTGTCGCGCTTGTTATTGGCATCGTCGGGCTTAGCCTTTATCTGCACGCTAGAAATACGGAAGTTACATTTGAATCAATTGCCATCTTGCCCTTCGTCAACCAGAACAACGATCCGAACACTGAATACCTCTCAGACGGAATTCCAGAAAGCATCATCAACAGTCTGTCACAGTTGCCGAATCTCAAAGTGATGTCGCGCAACTCAGTCTTCCATTACAAGGGAAAGGACATGGATGCGCAGATGGTAGCAAAAGAGTTGAAAGTGCAGGCGGTCCTTACCGGACGGCTCACACAACGTGGTGATGGTCTTTCTCTCAGCGTGGAGCTTATCAACGCGCAAGACAATAGCCAGATCTGGGGTCAGCAGTACAATCGCAAACTCGCCGATGTGTTCGCGGTCCAGGAGGAGATGGCAAGAGAAATTTCTGAGAAACTGCGCTTGAAGCTGAGTGGCGCAGAGCGACAGCAGTTGGCGAAGCACCCGACGGAGAATCTTAAAGCTTTCCAATATTACATGCAGGGACGATCATACGCGCAACGGCGGACCCGCGAGGATATAAACACGGCCATTCGGTATTGTGAGAAGGCACTGCAAGAAGATCCAAATTATGCCCTTGCCTACGCCGGTTTGGGTGACTCCTATTCCCAGCTTGGAGTGCGCAGCTATATTGCACCGATTGAAGGTCGGCAGAAAGCAGAAGAAGCAGCACGCAAAGCACTCATGCTCGATGAAAACCTGGCTGAAGCTCACGCCTCGCTTGGTTTTGCCTTTGTCGCTTTCGCGCCGTCGAACTTCTCGCTTGGTGATCGTGAACTACAGCGGGCAATCGAACTCAGCCCGAGCTTGGCGATGGCCCATCAATATTTAGGAATTTCGCTTGCCCGGCAGGGTCGTTTCGATGAAAGCTTAGAGGAGCTTCTAAAAGCTCGTGAGCTCGACCCGCTCTCCTCAATCATCGCGCGGCAAGTGGCTGCTCCTTACTATTTCAAGCGAGATTATGCGAGAGCGCTTGAACTAGTGCGGCAGGCCAACGATCTGGGCCCGGCTTTTACAACCAACTGGGAAATAGGAGTGTACATAAAAACCCGGAAATTCGATGAAGCACTCGCGGAGCTTGACAAGGCAAAACGAAACCGGCCGTATGATCCGATTTTGATTTACAGTACCGGCATGGTCTACGCGGCTCAGGGCAGGCGGGCCGAAGCGCTGCAAATCATTAAAGAGCTTGAAGAGATGTCCGGTGCGAGCCTGAGCGAGGCGCAGGTGATGGCCAAAATCTATGCTGCCTTGAACGAGAAGGAGCAGGCTTTAACGTGGCTGGAACGCGGCTTGTCAACGGGAGCGATCGGACCTTTTTATAAAGACGAGCCCATGTGGGATCCAATCCGCAGCGACCCGCGCTTCGCCGATTTGCTGCGACGCATGAGTATTCCGTCGTAAGCAGAGAATTACGAAAGGAGCTTTATGGATAACCCGCCGCTAGCTGGCGGCGCGACGCTCTCGCACTACCTATCGTCTGGCAACTCGGCGCGGGCGATGGGTGAGGTTTACCTCGGACAGAATAGAATTTTTTTTAAGACACAGGTTCATGCACGATAGCTAAACCCAGCTCGTTCTTATTGTCGGAGGTTGCATCAGGGTTTGCATAACAACACAGTACTGCTCGGTTTTCTCTTTCAACGCAGCCAATTGCTCCAGCGTAGCCTGTGGTGCATTTATATTGAACCTGGCGTGAATGTTTTGAAAACCAACGGGCACGTCCTTTGAAATTCCCAGCGTGCCACGCAGATCCATCTCCCCTTCCACGACGACTCCAATATGCACAATCGGTATTCCCATCGCGGCCGCGACACGCCAATGTGAGCTTGTGCGTCAAATATCTTCTGACCAACTTCGACAGAGCAGGCGATCGGAGAATCAGATTGGGCACCCTGAGCTCTAAGAGTGATACGTGAGCTAGGCGGATCGCTGCGGTATTTTTCTTTCAGAGGTTTCTGGATTGATCGAAGATCCATCGCTTACTCACCCTCAGAGGTTGTCGGGTCGATGATGGTTTTGACCTGGCTGACATGGTTCGCTGGGAACCCACCGAGACGAGCATGCTCCTGTACGAGCTCCTCGTTCGCAGCGATGTAGATACAATAGATCTTATTGTCAGTGACATAGCTGTGAACCCACTGAATCTGAGGTCCGATCTGATTCAGCACATTGCAGGATCTCACGGAGAGAGTTTTTAAGTCCGAAGCCGACATTTTACTGGCCCCAGGCACGATCCGCTCAATAACGTATTTTGGCATTTACATTCTCCATTTAATAGCTTGTGTATTACGTGCTTGGCACTTTGTACTTTGTGCTTTGAACTTGGTGCTTGAAACTTTACACCAATAGTCGGATTAGAATTCAAAGCGCAAAGTACAAAGTACCAAGCTCCAAGTATCAGGCCTCTACTGTAACTCAGCAATCAATTGCTGGAACTCCAAATCACTGCGCATCGAATCAAAAGCGGTGTCTGTTTTGGCCCAGTGAGCTACTGTCCTGAATCCACTCTCGAAAGCGCGCCGAAGTGAAATCAGCGCGGGGCGGTTTTCTCCGAGAAGAGCATAAGCACAGGAACAGTTGTAGACTGCCAAGCCGTCATTCGGCTCCAGCTCAAAGACTCGTTTGAGCGTTGCATGTGCCTCTTCCTTACTGCCGAACCTGGCATAAGCCTCGGCAAGTCTACTCATCACAGTGATGTCATCGAGACTGGCCTCGAGCTTTCGCGAAGTTACCTCTATAACCTTTAGCGCTGCTACTTCGGCGGCTTCGATGTTTGCCAGTTTTCGATGAACCCCAGCAAGAAACCTCCAGGAATCTTCGTCGTAAGGCTTTAACTCGGTAGCACGACGATAATACTTTAATGCGCTATCAAGGTTACCCGACAGCTCTGCAATCATTCCAAGTCGGAGGTAACCAGGGTGGAACTGAGAATCCTTTTTGAGAATGTCCTCGATCGTCCGCATCGATTCGGCAAACCTTCGGTGATGGAAATAAACCATCGCAATGCCAAACTGAGCTTCTAACAAGTCCGGATCGAGCGTCAGAGCTTTCTGGTTCGTCTCGATTACTTTGCCCAACCAAAGAGGATTGCCATCGTACCATTCGTACATTTGAGAATATGCTTCGGCTAGTCCGGCATACGAAGACGCAAAATTGGGGTCGATAGTTACAGCATTCTCAAACTTTTGGATGGCATTCTCAGTATTCCTCTTTCCCTTTCGATACAAGAGCTCTCTGCCCTGCATGTATAAATCATAAGCTCTCAGATCATCTGTGGGTTTCTTTTCCAGCAATTGTCTCTCCGAATCCGTCAGGGAGATCTTCAGGGCATCAGCGATCTTATGAGAGACTTCATTTTGCAAATCGAATATGTCTTCCACAAAACTGTCGAACCGTTCAGCCCAAAGCTGATAACCGTCTCGAGTGCTGATTAGTTGTGCGGTAATCCGGATCCTTTTACCCGCTGTCCGAACACTGCCCTCGAGGATGTAATTTACGCGAAGCGTTTCACCAACCTGCCTTGAGTTTACCCCCTTGTTACGGAAAGGAAGGACGTCAGTCCGCGGAACCACTTTTAAGTGATTAATCTTTGAGAGGTCCGTGATGATATCCTCAGTAATGCCGGCGCAGAAGTAGTCGCTGTCATTCTCCGAATTCATATTCTCAAAGTACAGAACCGCGATCGATCTTTCAGGAACAGGTGAAGAAAATGACTTTGGGGCTGTATCAGAAAGTGTCTTTGTAGAGGAACGCCTCTTCAATTGCCCCTCGAGCTCGCTCTTCAGGTCTTTGAGATCGATAAGCAAGTCCTTCGCAGTCTGGTAGCGTTCCTCGCGATCTTTGCGCAGCGCGCGGTAGACAATACGCTCAAACTCGCGCGATTTTTCCGACACGTGAGATACGAGTGAATCCGGTTCACGATTGAGGATTTCTGACAGCACGTCCATCGTGGTCGCGCCCCCAAACGGCTGACGGGCCGTAATCATCTCGTATAGCACACAGCCCAGACTCCAAATGTCCGTGCGTGCATCTACATCAAGTCCTCTGGCCTGTTCAGGTGACATGTATTGAGCAGTGCCAAGAATCGTCCCTGGCTCAGTCTTGAGGAAAGCTTGCGTTGGAGCTTCTGAGACCGCGTCAGTTGCCGGCAAGTCACGCGAGAGTTTGGCTAGACCAAAGTCAAGAACTTTAACAATGCCATCGCGGCGAAGCATGATGTTCTCGGGTTTGACGTCACGATGGACAATTCCGACGGCGTGAGTAGCACAAAGTGCACTGGCCACTTGTATTCCGATATCGATCGCCTCGCTAAAGTCGAGCGGCGCTAGTCTTATTCGCTTGTGCAGCGTCTGCCCTTCGATGAATTCGGTCACGATGAAATGCTCTGAATCTATTTCATCGATTTCGTAGATAGTAAGAATATTTGGGTGGTTCAGTGCTGAAGCGGCTTTTGCTTCTTGTATGAACCGGCTAACGCGATCATGGCTTCCAACATTGGCAGGCAAAATCTTCAGAGCGACCTTGCGATCAAGCTTTGTGTCATGGCCAAGCCTTATGCGCGCTGCACTCGCCAAGGTGTCATTTGGGGGAGTTCGTCTTTAGGTGTTCCGAAGAGAGCGGCCATTATTCTTCAGAGCGCGACATTCTTCGAAGAGCGGTAATTGTAGGGTACTTTGCCCTCGCCGCGCCAGCCATGTCTGTGTCGCTTTACCCGCTCAGCAGCTAAGGCGCGAGAGATAATGAATGGAGGCCGGGGACGACGGCGCCCGGTTCTGGCTCATGCAACGATATCGAGCCGGTAGCTGCCGCTTCCGGCCCGGAAAGTTGTTCCTTAAGTATACGAGCTCCGACGGTCGAATGAGCTTCGCCACTTCGCGTCCGATGGGGCGATTATGGCGCGATCGTGTGCTGAGACGTAGCCAGTCATAGTGTCCTTCAACAGGTCTCATAATCTGTTGGTTCGGGGTTCGAATCCCTGCGGGCGCACCAACTATCTATAGATCGTTGCTACCGTTAGATCGTTGCTACCGTTTCACCTCGTAAGCTCTTCCTCAAAAGCCGCCTCAATCCAACAATCACTTGAAGACGACGCGACTCGACCGCATGCTTGCGGAGTTTACACACTGTTCATATGTGAGTCATGAGTCCTTAACCCACAACCGCTATTTTCTCCGACCAACTTTCCCTAAAGGAGCAAATACGTATGATACGTGTCCTCGGTACGGCTCTGGCCGTTCTCACTCTCACCACTTCGACTCTTTCTTTTTCCGCTTTTACTCCGCAGCCAGTCATCCCCGGAATTTCGCTGATTGGCAACGGGGCGGTCAGCGGTTCAGCACTCGATAAGTCTGGTCTTACAGGAAACATCTGTCAGGCAGCAGATCTGGCCAATTGCGTTCCCGAGGCGATTTTCGGTGGATTTGGATCTGACCTGACGTACACGGGCCATGATAACGTCTTTATTGCTGCACCGGACCGCGGGCCGTTCGATGGTTTGACGGATGTTCCATACCTGGACCGTTTTCATTTTCTGCACATTACTACTGACGTCGGCGCTCCCTTTCCAAATATCCATACAGTGCTACTGGAGACACGACTACTTAAGAACGAACTCAATCAAACATTTGTGGGTGCCGCTGGAGCGTTTGTCGTGAACAACAACATTGCCACCCTCAGACTTGATCCGGAGGCCATTCGAGTCGGAGCAACCGGAACCTTCTACGTCTCTGATGAGTATGGTCCATATGTCTTTGAGTTCGACCGCCAGGGTCACCTGTTGCGTCGCATTGAGGTCCCGTCAAGATTCGCAATCGCTAATCCGAGTTCCGATCCAAACGCAGAGTTGCTCAACAACACGTCCGGACGCCAGGCTAATCGCGGCATGGAGGGTTTAGCGATCAGCCCTGACGGCAGCACCCTGTTCGGGATAATGCAAAGCGCTTTGCTTCAGGACCACGGGCTGAGCGCGGGGACGACGAACCGTTTTGGTCTGAACAATCGAATCCTTAAGGTCAATCTCTCAACGGGCGAGACCCATGAATACGTCTATGTACTGGACGCTATCAATCGTGGCCAGGGTGTGAGCGAGATTCTCGCAATCAACGATCATGAGTTCCTGGCCGTTGAACGAGACAACAGATCCAACCTGCAATCGCCGCTGCAGGCCCCAACCAGGAAAACAATCTAACAAGATTCTTTTGCCATTGATCCATCACTTCTGGACTTTGAAGAGCAGCTGCTCCCGGGACCTCTCTATCCCCCAGGACAGGTTAAGAAGGCTCTTGGTGAATAAGGACAAGTAGGACTAACGCCTCTGGAGCAATAGCGGAGGTTTGCGGGACCGGCGGCACCCTACCTTTGCAACGCCGGTGCGCGACTTCTGAACGATGCGTCGCCAATCGTCGAGGGTTATCGTAGGCGCAGGGGGCCGAGTGATTGCGCTGGCTTAGCTCAAGTTGGAGGCCTCACTCTCGGTATTCGCGCTTCCAATTAATTTCCCACTCAGTCGTATAGCCCAACAACGGGGAAGAGAGTCGAAGTTATCGGCGCTTCTCCCTCTTTACCTTGGCACACGCCGACAAGATTCACATGCTTATACCTCTTCTGCAAAGGTGAGCAGGCTGAATCCTCGCCAGAGCAGAAGCAGATCATTGGAGCGCTAAGTCCGGATCCGCCCAGCTCAACGATAGTCTCATTTGAAGTGTAACTTGAAAGAACCAACTGCTCGGTGCTGGCTGACATGGGGCACACTGTTCTAGAATGAATCTCATAGTGTAGAGGCATTTCTTCGCGCTTTCTAAAAGTCTCTTAAAAAAGTTCATTTGGTGCT
>WNFV01007342.1_pt1 | contig 27086 bp, 24 predicted proteins | sample 5400101 | NCBI WGS metagenome assembly WNFV01 (sample SAMN13153361, study PRJNA577476) | soil metagenome | isolation source: 115 cm soil or saprolite under grassland replicate 1 | place: USA:California | collected 2016-06-15
TCGGATTGGCAGTGGATTATGCTCACAGCCTGGGAATAATCCACCGGGATATCAAGCCTGGGAATATCCTATTCGACGCTCAGGGTGGGGCCTCGCTCTCTGATTTTGGTATTGCGAAAATCGCGGAATCCACTGCAGCTCTGACCGGCACAGCCATGATCGGTACGCCCGAATATATGAGCCCTGAGCAGGCACAAGGTGTGAAAAACCTGGATGGGCGCTGCGATATTTACTCGCTAGGCGTTGTGTTGTTCCAGGCTCTCAGCGGAGAACTTCCCTACAAAGCGGATACACCGATGGGCGCGGCGATTGCCCATGTCACACAACCAGTACCCAGCTTACTGGATCGAAGTCCTAATTTGCCTGCCAAGTTTGAGACCGTGATCCGCAAGACCTTGGATAAGGACCCGGACAAACGTTACCAGACCGCCGCAGGGCTGGCGCAGGCGATCAGCGAGCCTAGGGTGCAACCAGTGGATAGGACTGTGATCGAACCTGCGGGTACAGTGATCGAGCCGATGCCGAAGGAGGGCACTTATATCGAACCGCGCAGCGCATCTATCCCGCCTCCTTCGCCGCCCAAAGCTGCTCCCGTTACAAGGGAGGATCTTACAAGTACGCCTCCTCCGGCTGTTGCAAAGAAGAGCGCGCTTCCGAGGCTGCTCAGCATAGGCGGAGGGATTCTGGCTTTATGCCTGTGTGTAGGCTTGATCGGTGGTTTCGCTTCCGGTCTGATCCCAAATCCTTTCGCTGGTACTCCTGCTCCGACCGCTACTCAAAGTGTTGCAGCCTCCGAAACTCCTGCTTTGCCCATTGGGAGTGAAACGGCTGCTGCAACTCAATTCGTGCCTGTTGGCCTGAGCACCACTTATATTGAATATATCCTGGATGCTTCGGGGAGCATGCTGCAAAATTTACAGGGAAAGACTCGCCTGCAAGTTGCGAAGGAAGTCTTGACCTCTCGTCTCAGCGCGCTGCCTCCCAACACCCAGGTTGGTTTAAGGGTTTATGGACACCGCATCCCTTACCAGGGAAGGGATGCAGAGAGCTGCAAAGATATCGAGCTGGCGGTGCCTATTCGGGCAAACGGTGCACAGGATATCATCTCATTTCTGCCGGATCTGCAGGCTTTGGGCATGACTCCCATGTCCGATTCCATCCGTCAAGCCGCCAACGATTTCACCTTCGAGCCCGGCCGAAAGAATTTCATTGTACTGATCAGCGACGGTGCAGAGACTTGTGGCGAAGAGCCTGCCACGGTGGTGCAGTACCTGAAGGAGATCGGCATTGACTTCTCCATTCATGTTATCGGCTTGGACGTAGACCAGGACACTGCCGCCCAACTCAAACGGATATCCGATGCCTCGGGTGGTGTTTACTACGACGCCAAGAGCGAAGAAGACCTGAATGCCGCACTGACCAATATCAACGAGACGATGCTGCAGACCCCCGCCGAGTCACCCACGGTAGTGGCGCAGACCAGCGCGACGTCTATCCCGCAACCCAATATCGATATCGCCTCCGAAGGAAGTGTAGATGCCTCCTCGATTTATGATGCGACCTTTCCGGCCTCGCTCGGCGTGGATGGAGACCTCACTACCTCCTGGTTCTCTGCCGGTCCTGACAGCGATGGGACATCCACCTACGTCTGGACAGGTGTGCAGGATGACTTTATTGCCTCGATCGATTTGATCTCAAACCGCGAAAATAAGGTCGTTGATTTCCGCACCGGCTACGGTTTTGGGGCAGTCACCATTCAAGTATTGACTTCGGACGACAAACTGGTCTTCGAACAGACTGTCAACTTGGATGGGACGCCAGACCCGGACGTTCACGTCACGCCCAACGTTGTCGGGCGCTGGATCCACATGATCTTTACTGGCAGCGAGGCCCTCGATTGCGGCGGTTTTGCTGAATTAAGGATCGGGGCGGTGAGAGCGGACGTAACCCCTCAGGCATCAGCCTCCCAATCTGGAGCATCACTATCTCCTGCTTTCACGGCAAAGACAAACATGTTATGTAGAGACGGCCCGTCGACAAGTCATATGGATCACTGGAGCCTTAACGAAGGTGAAACTGTCCAAGTGCTTGCCAAATGGTTTGAAGATGCCCATTGGCTGCTCGTAGATGTTAATCCCCCTGTCGCAGAAACGCGTACAGATTGCTGCTGGGTTGGCGGAGAAGGAACATTAAATGTACCTATCGACCAAATCAAGTCCATCGACTTCCTGCCCGATCGCCTAGATTGCTCTGCAGTTAAGTGAACAACCCGCCAAAGTTTATATTTTCATGTGAGGTCTTTCCGCCCACAAAAAAGAGTGGTAAATGCGATATAACATTCGCCGAATCAGCTTAAGCCGGGTGGCCATTGCTGGCTGTGCTTTAGCATGGTTAGCTACCTTGCCGCCAGCCTTCTGCATGGCTGGGGTAGTTGTTATTCTATTGCAGCGTGTGCAACAAGCGCTTCAACAAATTCAACCGTTTACCTTGAACATCCTGGGACAGGAAGTGGCACGGATTGATTGGTTGGAGATCCTGCACCTTCAACCGCTGGTTGACCGTTTAGCACAATGGTCTAATCACCCCGTATTGAGCTTTATCATTCTTACCTTGACATTAACGATGATCGGCAGCAGCTTGGTCATTCTAATTGGGCTGTTGGTGAGTGGCGCATACAATCTCCTCAGCCGGACCGGTTGGGGACTAGTGGTTGAGCTTTCTGAAGAGCCGTCGCCTCACACACGTTCGTAGCTACTCCTTGAACAGTACAACGACTAGATTGGATTTCAATGGGTGGAGTCAAAAACTCTTACAATATGCATACACGCCGTCACGCCGCAAAATGATAAAATATTAATGTCCAATAATATTCGTAGGGCGGGTTTGTCGCGTAGCATCCCTGAAAAGGGGCAACCCCGTACGGTTCATCCAAATTATTCAATGAACGTACGGGGCAACCCGCCAAATCCTGTGTTTTCAAAGGCTGTCAGGCTGCAAGCCTGACCTACATGCAACTTTCGCAAGATGTCTTATCTAATAGTTTGTTTTAAAAGTAATTCGCTACTCGACCACCGTACTTATAATTATGCTCCCAGATTTCCGCGTTCGCCAGCGTGACTATTTACTAGAAATCTCGCGTGCCCTCACTCAGGAACTCGACCGCGAGAAACTGCTCGCGCGCATCCTCAAGATTGCCATCGAGATGCTCGCTGGCCAGGCAGGTCTCATCGCCCTCAAACAGACGGAAGGCTGGCGTGTCGCTGCCGCACATGGGATTGCTCCCGCTTTTCTAAGTTACCTGGCCCCTCTGCTGGAAGAAGAAAAAGTCGCCGAGCTAGATGTGCGTGAGCTCAACCGCATGTTAAAGGAACTGACCTACACAGCCAGCATGGGTCTGCTCAACGGCACAGGTCTGCCCCTCGCTGCACAAGGCGAAGTCATCGGTGTGATCTTTATCTTCCGTAATTATCCCGATCTCTTCACACACAATGACAGCGTCCTCCTGCAATCCTTTGCAGACCAGGCAGCCATTGCAGTCCACAATGCACAGCTTTATAGTGAAGTCATCTATGAGAAGCAGCGCCTCGATGCCTTGCTTGACTCCGCTGCTGATGGCATCCTGATCCTCAACAACGATCACACCATCGAACGCGTCAACCTAGCCTTTGAAAGGCTATTCAACCGCCCGCGCGCGGAAATCACCGGTCAGAAGCATGATGAAATTATCTGTTGGGTTGGTGAACCACAAGGAACAACACTCGAAGAAGCAATCGCAAATGGCTGGCCGCTCACACCCAATGCTACACTCTACGTCGAAGGCGACCTGGAGCGACCTGAACCTCCTCCCCTCCCCGTGGGCATCACATATGCGCCCCTGCTTTCCAATGAAGGCAAATTGAGGAACATCATCGTCAGCGTGCGCGATATTACCCACTTCCGCACGGCGGAAGAGCTCAAGAGCACATTTATATCCATTGTGAGTCATGAACTACGTACACCCGTCGCACTGATCAAAGGGTATGCCTCCACGCTCCGGCGCAACGATGCAAAATGGGACAAGCACACCATCAGTGATTCACTGGCCGTCATCGAAGAAGAAGCGGATCGCCTGAGCAAGATGATTGACGATCTGTTGGACGCATCCCGTTTGCAGGCTGGTGGCCTGAGTCTCGACAAGAATCATATCTCTCTTGCTGTGTTGGCCGGTCGGGTGGCGGAAAGATTCGGTTCTCAAACCAAGAAGCACACGATCATCACAGAGTTCCCTGAGAAATTCCCTGTCGTCCTTGCAGATGAAACGCGCATTGAACAGGTTCTCTCCAACCTTGTCTCGAATGCGATCAAATATGCCCCGCAGGGCGAGATTAAAATAACGGGAAGTATTCGTCCGGACCAGGTCATGGTATGTGTGAGCGACGAAGGTCCTGGCATCGAGGCTAGGGACCTTCCACACATCTTTGACCGATTCTACCGTTCGACGAAAGCTGTTAAACACACGAAAGGTGCGGGATTGGGACTCTACCTCGCCCGAGCTATTGTCGAGGCCCATGGCGGTCGCATCTGGGCGGACCCCAAACCTGATTCCGGTGCCAGGATCTGTTTCACCCTTCCGCGTTAATTATCAGACCTGACAGGTTTTCGAAGGTACATTGATAAACCATAGCCAACGCGATTCAATGAGGTTAGATCGACTCGCGCCACAATAAAACCTGTCAGGTCTTAACTCTCGAATGGTACAATCAGATATCCCTCATTTCATTAAGGAAAAATAGATGCCATCTGTTCCTCCTCGAAGCAAAATCAAAAAAGAACGAACCTGGAATGCTGAAAGTGTATTCCCCTCTGTAGAAGCATGGGAAGAGGAAATGAAGAAGATCGTAGAAAATGTTTCTTCGATCAAACAATACCAGGGGCGTTTGAGCGAAAGTCCCGAGACGTTATTAAGTATATTACAAGCATATGATGCTCTGCTTTCCCGCGCATACATCGCGCAGATGTATGCCAATTTCACTTATTCTGTGGATACCACTGACCAACAGGCGGTCGGTATGCGCAGTCGGGCGCAGAGCATGATTGGTCAGGTAATTTCAGCAGGTTCTTTTATTCAACCGGAAGTCCTTCAGATCGGCAAAGCAAAGCTCGAAGAGTGGATGGGCCAACCTTCGGGCAAAAAACTTGAGGTCTACCGTCATACCTTTGATGACCTTTTTCGCAAACAGGAACATGTCCGTTCTGCGGAAGTGGAGGAAATCCTTGGCATGACCATCGATCCCTTAGAGGGACCTTACAGCTCTTTCAGTATGCTCACCAACGCCGATTTCACATTCAAGCCCGTGAAAGACAGTGAAGGGAATGAATTGGACGTTACACAGGGCACGGTCTTGAAGCTCGTGCGCCATCCGGAACGCAAAGTGCGCAAGACCGCCTATGAAAACTACATGGATCGATACGTGGAACATAAAAACACGCTTGCTACCAATCTGATGAACTCCATTAAAGCTAACGTGTTTTACATGCGCGCCCGCAAACACGAATCTACTCTGGCCGCTTCGCTCTTTGACTTGAACATCCCGGTGGAAGTTTTCCATAACCTGATCGATACCTTCAAGAAAAACCTGCCCGTTTGGCATCGTTACTTCGACCTCCGCCGGAAAGTACTTGGTATCAAGGAACTCGCCTACTACGATATGTGGGCACACATCTCGAAAAAGAAAGTCAAGATCCCCTACGAAAAAGCAGTGGATATGATTTGTGAAGGTCTCGCGCCCATGGGCAAAGAATATGTGGATATCCTGCGCAAGGGATGCCTGGAGGATCGTTGGGTAGATGTATACCCAAATCTGGGCAAATCAGAGGGTGCGTTCTCAGCGGGTGCGCAGGGCACTTATCCTTTTATCATGATGAGCTACAACGACGAAATGGTGAGCATGAGCACGCTCGCACACGAGCTCGGCCATTCCATGCATTCCTATCTTACATGGAAGCACCAGCCGTTTGTTTACACAGACTATTCCCTGTTCATAGCGGAAGTAGCTTCTAACTTCCATCAAGCCATGGTACGCAGTCACCTCTTAAACACCGTCAAGGACAAAAACTTCCAGATTGCGTTGATCGAAGAAGCTGTAGGCAGCAACTTCTTCCGTTATTTCTTCCAGATGCCAACCCTGGCACGCTTTGAACTAGAGACTCACCAACGCATCGAGCGCGGTGAATCCCTCACCGCCGATTCTATGATCGACCTGATGGCTGACCTGTTCGCCGAAGGATTTGGTCCCGGCTTCAAAATGGACCGCGAACGTGTCGGCATGACGTGGGCCACCTTCCCGCATCTCTACGCAGATTACTATGTTTACTCTTATGCAACTGGCATCTCTGGCGCTCATGCCCTTTCGGGCCGTATCCTGCGCGGCGAACCTAACGCTGTGGAAGATTATCTAAGCTTCCTTAAATCAGGTTCCTCGGATTACTCACTGAACGTCCTAAAAAAGGCGGGCGTCGATCTGGCCTCGCCACAACCCGTCATGGAAACCTTTGCAGTGATGGAAAGTTATGTTGATCGGTTGGAAAAATTGTTAAGTTAACTTCGTCTAGCCTGCACCGTGCAGCCCCGTCCTGGCCCGGACGGGACAGGGCAGGCACGTGTGAGCGGAGTGAGGAGCATCTTCTGCGACGAACGCAGTCGAAGGACGGGTATACAAGAATCGTAGATTTATTAGCCGCCCGCGCTTCGACTATGGTCTTCGCTGCGCTACGCTCAGACCTGCGCTCACCTGTGCCAGCACCAGGTGTCCCGTCCCCTGGACTGTCCGTCCAGGACAGGCTGGCCCGGACGGGACAGGGCAGGCAGCGCGAATAATTATCGTAAATCGGAATTAATTTATGCCTCAAACTCAAATTCCCTGTCCTCAATGCCACCAGATGATCCCGGCGAACGTCGAACAACTCTTTGATGTTAGCCAAGACCCACAAGCAAAGCAACGTTTGCTCAATGGCACGTCCAACACCGCGCGCTGTCCGTATTGCGGTTACCAGGGACGGCTCGCCACGCCTATCGTTTACCACGATAATGATAAAGAACTCCTGCTGACATACTTTCCACCTGAGTTGGCACTGCCCCTCAACGAGCAGGAAAAACTAATCGGCCCGCTGATCAAGCAGGTCATGGACCACTTACCAAATGAAAAGAGAAAAGCCTATCTATTCAAGCCGCAGCCCAATCTTACCTACGAATCGATGATCGAGACGATCCTCGCGAAGGATGGTATCACGCCGGAAATGATCAAGTCCCAACAGGAGCGTGTCACGTTGATCGAGCGTCTGCTCCAGGTCACAACACCGGACGTGCGCTCAGAGCTCATCAAGCAAAATACGAAACTGATCGACGAGCAATTCTTTGCCTTATTCAGCCGTCTAGCCCAAAGCGCTGCAGCCAGTGGGCAGGAACCTGTCGCACGCGCCATGGTTGATTTGCAGAAACAACTGCTCAGTGAGACGGAATTTGGGCGCAAGCTTCAAGAATCTGTGGGAGAACTGGAAGCGGCCTCCAAAGCATTGCAAGAAGCAGGGCAAACTCTCACACGCGAAAAACTGCTGGATCTGGTTATCGCCTCGCCTAATGAGGAGCGTATACGCGCGTATGTCAGTATCGCCCGCGGCGGCATGGACTACATGTTCTTCCAGGCATTGTCCGATAAAATTGACAAGGCGCAAGGCGATGAAAAGCAAAAACTGGAAAATATCCGCGAGAAGTTGCTGCAATATACAAATGAAGTTGATAAGCAACTGGAGACGCGTTATAAACAGGCACAGGAATTCGTCGAAACTATTTTGGCGAACGATGACGTAGAGAAAGCCACCCGTGAGAACCTAGAAAGCTTTACTCAGGATGCGGTAGACGTAGTCAATCAATTAATAAGGCAGGCTTCAGAGAAAAACGATTACACCCGCATGGGTAAACTACAAAAGATGGTTCAGGTATTGCAGGAGGCCAGCGCGCCGCCGCCTGAAGTTGCATTTATCGAAAAATTAATCGACGCACCTGACGATGCGGCTGTAGAGAATATGCTGAAAGAAAATGATGCACTTGTGAATGAGCAGTTTGTCGAAGCACTTAGCGGACTAGTAGCGCAAATGGACGCGCAGGGCGGCCAGGGCAACCCCGAAGCAAAAGCGCTCGGCGAGAAGCTGAATAATGTGTATAAGATTGCGTTGAAGTATTCGATGAGAAAGAAGATGATGTAAATGTCAGACCCTAAAGGTTTTGAAAACCTTTAGGGTCTTTTTGATTAAGGAAGGCCATAACTGTTCCAATAAACCGCGTTGTTGACGTAATCCCCTACGTACAGTGCCTCATCTGGACCAAACAATAAAGGCAGGGACATCACTCCTTCCGATGTAGTGGAGCGTGCGGGGAAGCGAATGAACCAACTTGCTTTTCCTTGGTAACTATTCCCATTTTGAGTCAAAACAACTCTTTGAATCCCGGTTTGCACATTCTGTTTCAACCACGAACCAAAAATGGAGATAAAGACATTTCCACGATATTCAGCGGGAAACTTTTCACCCTTGTAGAAATCCAAGCTATCGGCAGAGGAATGCGGTTCAAAAAATGCCACCGCGGGAATGGTATTCTCACAACCAGGAACATTTTGTTCGTCCCAGCAGTTAGGATATCCATAATCTCCACCTTGTATGATGTGATTCAACTCTTCAAAGGGAGCATCCATTCCTAAGTCATCGCGGCCGTTATCAGTAGCAAATAGCTCACCCGTTGTGGGCTGAAAGGCTATATCAAAAGGATTGCGCAAACCCGTTGCATAGATTTGACTTTCTCCAGTCTCGATATTAAAACGCAGGATTGAGGCACTGCGAGGGTCTGAATCATCACAGGCATCACAAGTGGAGCCCACTCCGACATACAGCCATCCATCCGGCCCAAACTTTAGGTTGTCATTCTGGTGCTTTTCGAAAGGAAGACCGCTGACAAAAGTTTTCATCATATCAGCTTGATCATCCCCATTGGTGTCTCTGAGGATTGTGATCCTGCCTCGATCTGAGATGTACACATCACCGCTGGAGAGATGGACAGTTACGCCGAGTGGGATGGTAAAACCCGAAGCATAAACGGTCTGTATCTGCATTATCATCTCGAAGAATATAAACATTGCCGTCATTAGAAGTGACGTACATCTTTCCTTGTCCATCAAAGGCGAATGCTGTCGGTTGAGGCAGATCAGCAAATTTTATTAAAGAAAAACCTTGCAGGACTTCGGTACCTTCCAATTCAATGGTTGAAGGTGGAATGGTTGAAATAGATGTAGCAGCCTCTGCGACTGGCAGTTGCGAAGTGGAAGTATCGGTGGAGGTTAAGATGGTCTGAGGGAGAAGAGTTGATGTGCTTCTAGCAGGTTGACAAGCGGCTAAAATAATTGCGATAATCGCCAATAGTTTTTTCATATCAAGCGTAAACTTGCTCAAGCCGCCGAAAGTGAGATACTATGGCTTATCTTAAGCCTTCGAACAAATCCGTCTCCACCGTTCGCCCGCCATTGACGAGGCTAAACGCGCGGTAAAAAGTACCTTGCAGACTTAGAACTTTATAGATTACATCTTCTTCCATCTCGGCCAGCGGACCTAGACTAGCCAACTGGCTTTGATGACATTTGATCGCCTGCCACACGACTTTGGTGTGCTGCGAAACATCAATGCGCGTTGTGATTGCCCATTCTTTCCATAGTACTTCGCTGCGTGTCTGGCCATCCACTTCAAAAGTGATATCGCCAATGAAGGGCCTGATAAAATCAAAAAAGCTTTCCGAATCAACCATATAGTAATACTTTGAAACACGATGTGCCTGATATTCAGCGATATCAACGAAACCGGGATCTGCTGCACAGACAATAGCCGCGGCCGCAAATTGTGCGCTGGCTATATGATCCGGGTGACCATAACCGCCATCGGGAGGAAACGTCACAACCACCTGTGGCTTGATCGCGCGGATGCGTGAGGCGATCTTATTGATGGCTTCGGCATGGTCAGCTTTATCAACGTCGCCATCAATATAATCCAGGTAGTAAATATCTTTCAGTCCAAGCGTTTCCCCGGCACAATGCAGTTCTCTCTCACGCAGTTCGCCGAGGGCACTCAGGCCTGGATTCTCTTCCTCGGGGCCGAACCAGCCTCTCTCCCCGCGTGAAGCGCAGACAAGATAGGTTTCCACTCCTTCTGCGGAATACTTCGCGAGCGTTCCACCCATGCCCATTGACTCGTCATCAGGATGGGCGAAGACGGCAAGTATTCTCAAGGGAACAAAAATGGGAGACTCCTATTGACGTGATGCTTTCAATAAACTGTCGGGGGTGATATTGTAGGCTTTGGCAAGACCAGCGACATAACGTCCGCCTTTGGGAAGGATTCGCCACAGTTCAAAATCACCTAGTTCAAACAACGGTTCTGATTCAGGAAAGCGCTCTAAATACGTTGACTTTATGGGTGTATAGCCGGGTTCACCAGAAGGCATAAGTTCTACTACGCCGCGTATAGACACACGCGCGAGAGTCAATGGATCGGCACGGCCATCGTCTACTTCAGAGATCAGCAGACTGACATGCTTATCTTTTTGCATATCGGTTGTGTGCTGTGCCAAGCGGCTCACCTGAATATAAAATGCGGAAAAATCGCTTGCCGGTACGAAGGCAACCATCGAGACAAACGGCGTGTTGTCGCGCAGCGTACCAAGGGAAGCCAGGCGTATGTTGCGAATGATGTGAGCAAGAAGTTTTTCAGATTGTGTGTCCATATATTTTTATGCACCCGCTGTCGGATTATCCAGTCTTACTCCATGACCGCGCACTGTGCAAATATATTGGTGAGTGGGATCGAGCGCGGCGAGACGATCTCTTAACCGGCGGATGAGGGCATCCAGAGCTTGATCGGATACACCCGCCATTTGTTCTTCACCCCAAACCGTTGATACCAGATCTGCACGGCTAATGACTTGTCCCTGGCTTTCATATAACAACCATAGCAATTTGAATTGTTGCGCGGAGAGTGGCGGCACCACTTGCTGCTGGTTAACCCATACACGCCGGGATTTTTGATCCATCATTAAACGTCCCGGCTTGCCAGCGCCTTCAGCCAGTGGCATGGTAGCATCAGATGTAAGGAAAAGGAACTGTTGGACAAGCGCAACACCAACCATATCTCCATCCTGCAACATCACTGGAGCGGTCAACGTATTACCATTGTGATGGGTGCCGTTTTTACTTCCAAGATCTTCGATCATTACACCTTCGGTGGTCGGTGTGATCCTCGCATGAAAGCGAGAGACTTGCCGATCCTGAATTACAATTTCGCACGTTGAGTCACGTCCCAGCATGTGGGTATGGTTTAAAACCCAGCGCTGTCCTTTGAGCGGACCTTCCTGGGCAACAAGCATGGGATATTCTTCGATATGATGATCCATAGACGCCTCAAAATACTGCTTTTTGGCAGGAGACCCTTGGTTTTTCAGTAGTTAATTTCCGTATCCTGCAGATTTCAACGTAAAATAATAATGCAGTACTCTGTAAGTACAAAGACGTTTATAATATAGCAGAAAAGTGCAATTCTGTGCAAACCCCACGCCGAAATTTCTGCATAGAAATTGTTAAGGAGAAGAGTGCCCCTCCCGTTAAAAAATGGAGAGGTTTTGCGCGGCCGCTATAAGATCCGTGAACGGATTGGACAAGGCGGCATTGGTAGTATCTACCTTGCAGATGATCTACGTCTGGAAGGTCGTCAATGCGCGCTAAAGGAAGTCGAATATGACCGCGCCCTCCCGCCTAGAGTCTTGGAACAGGCTCGTGAGCAATTTCTGCGCGAGGCCACAACCTTGGCGCGCCTTGATCATCCTAACCTTCCCAAGGTTTCGGATTTCTTCTCGAATGGACCACGCGACTATCTCGTGATGGACTACGTGCCTGGTAAAGATTTGCGCGAGATGATGTTGGCCGCGCGCCGCAATAAAACATTTCTCCCCGAAAAAGAAGTGCTGCGCTGGGCTGCCCAACTGGCAGACGCATTGAATCATCTGCACCAACAAGACCCGCCAATCATTCACCGCGATATCAAACCAAGCAACCTAAAAATCACGCCGAACGGTGTGCTCAAACTGGTGGACTTCGGACTTGTAAAAATCATGGCTCCCGAGGAAGTGACCATCACGATCATTCAAGGACAAGGGACAGCACTCTATACGCCTCTTGAACAATATGGTGGCGACGATACTCACACTGACGCGCGTGCCGACATTTACTCTTTTGGTGCAACATTCTATCATCTCCTTACCAATGAGCCTCCCGCCGAAGCACGCAAGCGCTTTCTAGACAGCCGGAGCCTAGCTCTCCCTCGTGATATTAATCCGTCTGTGAGCGCACGCACCGAAAGAGCCATACTTTGGGCAATGGCATTACATCCTGATGAACGGCCTGCGTCAATTCAGGTTCTAAGGGAAGCCTTGCTTGGAAATCAGGAAATTCCCAGCTATCCATTAAGTTCAACTCCAACTGCAGCCTTAAAGATACCAATTTTTTCTCTCTTTTCCAACACGACAGAATTATTGGTTGGCTACGGAGTGCTTGGCTTATTTTTGATTGGGCTGATCGTTACTTTACTGAGATAAACATTACGATCCAGTCACCGCGCTAACTTTATCCATCATCCTGCAAAATGAACACAGTCCAGGCGCAGAGGTAAGCTGTCCGCATTTTGTACACGGGTGTAGGTGCGCTTGCTCGATGTTTTTCTCAATAAACAATTCCCCACTTTTACGCGCCTCCAAAAAACTTAAGTAGAATGTCAACTTCGCGCCTGGGCGATTCGTCTCTAGTTGATTGAGCATCTCTTTATAATAAATAGATTGCGATCCCTCAGCATATGGACATTCATCATAAATATATTCAATCCCGCGTGCGATGGCATACGCGGTCATCTCTCGTTCGTAGAATCGGCATAGTGGTTTGACCTTACGCGCCAGTCCTTCATTTGAAGGCAAAACAGGCCCCTGCCTCAACAAGTATTCGCTTGACCACGTTAGCGTATTGCCGAACAGTACGGCGGCTTCGTCATCTAGGTTGTGTCCAGTCGCAAGCACATCATAGCCAAGGTCGCGCGCGATGCGGTTCATTTCGTGACGTTTGGTTAACCCACAAACCGAGCATGGTTTACCCTTTCCGCGGTGCGTCATTTCGGCTAGGACCGGGATGGATTGTCCATACTCCTTCTCCACATCCACTACATGTAGCTTGAGATTATGCTTCCCCGCGAACTCTTCCGTGAGACGATGTGACTCATCCGAATAATCAATACCGCCATCGATGCCAAGGCCGATATAAAGGCCATCAGCCTGGTAACCCAGTCGAACGAGGATATCCCATAACGAAAGCGAGTCCTTGCCACCCGAAACCGCCACAAGGATTTTTTCCTCGCGCCTGAACATTTGATATTTTTTGATAAAGCGCTCCGTCTGCTCGGGCACCCATTCAAGATAATGATCCTTGCATAAGGCCAGTTTGTGCTGACGCATGTTGACGGAGGCTTTGGCTCCACATTTACGACATTTCATACGAATCCCTTTTCAAACACGAAGGGCACAAAGGACACCAAGGATTAACAACACCTCACAGGGCTTCCTTCGTAACCTTAGTGTCCTTTGTGTTTAAATAATCCTCCAGAAATCACTGCAACCAACTTAATCACGTCCCCCTCTTTCAAAATCTCGTCTTCCAGTATCATTTCACCGTCCCGCGTGGCAATCACAGACTCGGGAACAATGTTGCTTTTCTTCAGCGCGTCGAGCAAGGTCATTCCAACCCTCACTTCGTATTCTTTACCTCGTAAAATTAATTTGGCCGTCATTTCTTTGGTGAGCTAGTACCGCAACCCCGCCTGAGTTCGGGCGGGGCAACCATATTAGGCTGTCGGGTTACCCTGTACGTTTCGTCTTATTTTAGTGGAACGTACAGGGTTACAATGAATTTTATCCCTTGAAATTTAGCACAGTACCCTACAATTTAAGGAGGTTGCGGCACTAGGCATTCTACCATAAGCAATCTTCGACACAGTATAATATCAGCATGCGCATTGGAATGATGGCAGACACCTACAAACCGCATATCAGCGGGATTACGAACTACATTAACCTGAATAAACGCTATCTCGAAAAAGCAGGTCATGATGTTTTCGTTTTCACGTTCGGTGATCTGGATTACCAGGACGACGAATTGCGCGTCACGCGTAGCCCCGGCCTGCCGATTGCAGACACAGGTTACTTCTTATCCTTGCGCTACTCACGCCAGGCAAAGAACCTTTTACAAACGATGGACGTGGTTCATGTCCATCATCCGTTCCTGAGTGGACGGCTGGCGTTAAGATATTCGCGCCCGCTTCAAATTCCGATTATTTTTACGAACCACACCCGTTACGACCTATATGCCCAAACATATCTTTCTATCGTCCCGGAAGGATTAAGCCAGAGTCTACTCCAAGCCTACATGCCTTCATTTTGCGATGCTGTAGACCTGGTTATTGCGCCATCTGCGGGTATGAAAAAAGTCCTGAGAGATTTAGGTGTCGAGAGCCGTATCGAAGTTGTTCCGAACGGTGTGGAATTGACTCGTTTTTACGAAGCCGAGCCGCTCGCACGCGCAGATTTCGGCTTCAAAGATGATGACATTTTGCTCGTCTACACTGGCCGTATCGCGCCGGAAAAAAATCTCGAGTTTCTTTTGCGCGCATTCTCAGGGGTAGCCCATGCCATCCCGAATACCTATCTCCTTATTATTGGTGGGGGACAAAAACAAATGGAGGAGGAGATACAATCCCGCGTGAATGAGCTCGATATCAACGACCGCGTCCGGCTTACAGGAATGATCGAGTACGAAAATCTTCCGGCTTATTTGGCCATGTGCGACGCATTCGTTACAGCCTCTGTTACCGAAGTACATCCGCTTTCAGTGATCGAAGCGATGGGCGCAGGACTGCCCATTATGGGCACGCAATCCGTCGGAGTTGCGGACACGGTCCAAGAAGGTGTGACCGGTTTTTTGGCGCCTGAAGACCTACCAGCTTTTACCGCTAAACTGACCCGACTCTGCCTGGACCAGGACCTGCGTGCTCAAATGAGAGAGTCAGCTCGTAAAGCTTCCACCGTTTACTCCATCGAGCGGACAACAAAAATAATGCTCAAACATTACGAAAAATTGGTTTATGACTCGCATCCCCACCAAGATAACTGGTCCGTTCGCTTACGTGGAATCGTAGAACGCTTTCTCTCATGACAAAACATAATAAACAAATCGGCGCATGGGGCGAAGAGACCGCCGCAGTTTGGCTCGCCGAGCATGGCTCTGAGGTCCTTGCCCGTAACGTCCGCACTCCATATGGGGAGATTGACATTGTTGCAAAACAAGGTGACATCACGATCTTTGTTGAAGTGAAAACACTTATCTCAAGCAAAGATTTTTTCCCAGAGCACCAGATCACATTTCGTAAACAAAGTCATATGCTCGCCGCGGCGGAGCATTATGCGGCAGAACATGAAATTGACCACTTTCAAATTGATGTCATTGCGGTGGAGGGAAAGCCAGGGATGAAACCTATAATTACGTATTTTGAAAATGTGCTTGGGTGAGTTTATATTCAGTCAAAACACAAGCCTTACGAAAATTTTTAACTTTTTCCCTGCGATATAATTTCGCGATGGCCACAAACAAGCCTCTTCCAAAGAGTCTGAAACCCTATTTTTGGGATTATTCATTTTCCGAATTGTCCCTCAAGACGGATCGAGACTTGGTCATTCGCCGAATTTTAACCAACGGATCTTGGGACTCGATTATTTGGTTAAGACGGCAAATCGGCGATGAAAACCTCAAAGCATGGTTGATAGCCCATCGAGGACACGGCCTTACTCCACGCCAATTACGTTTTTGGGAATTAATTTTCGATCTACCTAGCCGTCAAGTCAATGCCTGGGTACGAGCAGCAAAGGAAACTCCTTGGGGGAAGAGATGAAATTCCACCAAAAGAGAGGAGAATTCGCGAAGTGCAAAAGAGTATTTTTATTCTGTTAATATTTATGTTTGCAGCAAGCGGGTGCAATAATCGACCTATCTATTCCACACCAGCACACATCACATCATCCGATGTGACAGAAATATCAATATCAACGCAAAAAGATGAGCAGATATTTGAACAATGCATAATAGCAGCATCAAATTTGGCCATTCTTTCTAATAAAGATTATGGCACTATCATCATTGATCGAGATAATACATCCCTTGAACTTTATCAAAAATTAGCAAAACCCTATTTATATAAGCCTCATATTAATGAGAAAATCTCGATTGACGGGTACGGTTTTTCTGTTTCACTCGATAGCACAATGTACGCATACACTACAGATGAAAATATGTTATTTGTAGCCAATAATGATGGCAAGATAATTTCTAAGAAACCAATTCAATATGAATACATTTCTCATTGGGTAAATAATGGACTGATTCTGCAAAGTGGAAATGGACATATGTTTTTGAATCCATTCAACGGGGAAAGGAAGAAATTAATCGAGAATCTTCCCAACCGTTATATCCCACAAGGCTTCGGGGGAATTTATCAATATGTATCGTTTGATCCAACACTAACAAGAGCATTATATTTTGCCTGGGATCAAGACGGCCATGCTGTATATTTTTCTTTATGGGATATTCCAAATCACAAAGAAATTGCCCGTATTCCACAATTGGGCTTTACTGATGTCGGGTTTCCTGCTGAGTGGTCATCGGACGGTGAACAAACAATCCTTCGTGTGTGGGAAGGAGGAGACCGATTTACTTTTCTCCGCATTCATAAAGATGGGGCGATAGAAACCGTGTTGAATGAAAATGGTTTCTCCTACGCCTTGTCCCCTGATAACGAGAAGCTTGCATTTTGGTTACATGACCAGGACAAGGAAATGTGGGATCTTTCCATCGCAGACTTGTATACAAAACAAGTAATAAATTATTGCATCGAGAGCAAATACTTTCCGATAACGCCTATTTGGTCACCTGATAGTCATAATTTGCTGATTGAACTGATTACAGATGCTGCAAATTCAGTTGTGGTGCTCATTGATCTAGTGAAAAATCTTGCAGTTCAAATTGGAGAGGATGCCAAACCCGTTGGATGGTTAAAATAATCCTTGTGGAACGATTGAACTAAAGAACATTTCTGAGCGTGTATAATTGAAATTAAAAATGGTTACTTCAACAGTTACGCGAGCAAAAACCAAAATTACCATCCCTAGAAAGAAACTGGAAGCATTCTGTCGCCGCTGGAACGTTTCGGAGTTGGCTTTCTTTGGCTCTGTTCTTCGAGAGGATTTTCGTCCAAGCAGTGATATTGATCTTTTAGTTTCTTTTAGTTCGAAAGCGAAAATTAGCCTTTTCGATCTGGTCCGGATGCAAAACGAATTAGAGGAAATCTTTGGCCGTAAAGTTGATTTGGTCGAGCGCCGCGCAATCGAAAAAAGCGAGAACTACATCCGCCGCAAAAACATTTTGAGCAACACAAAGGTTATTTATGCGGCGCGATGAAGTTTATCTGCTCGACATCCTTATTGCCACGCGAAAAGCTTTAAAGTTCGTTGAGGGAATTGACCGAAAAGAATTTGAAGATAACGAAATAATTCAAAATGCTGTAATGCGCCCTTTGGAAATTATTGGCGAAGCATCCGCCAAAATATCAAAAGAATTTCGCAAAGCATATCCGAACATCCCGTGGAGGGAAATGGTTGGTTTACACAACCGTCTTATCCATGAATATTTTCGAATCGACTTTAGCGCAGTTTGGGATACTATTCATAAGGATCTTCCAAATCTGATTGAACTAATAGAACCCCTGGTTCCTAAAGAAGACGAAATATAGAGAACCCGTTTTCAAGTGAAACGGGTTCTTCGCTTATGCAAACAACGAACAAACTCCCTCTCATCCTCCTGGTCGGCCCTACCGCCGTAGGCAAGACAGAACTCGCCATTCGCCTGGCGGAACAGTTGAACGGGGAGATTGTTTCCGCAGATTCACGTCTCTTCTACCGCGGCATGGACATTGGCACAGTCAAGCCCACACGCGAAGAACAAGCGCGTATACCACATCATTTAATAGAGATTGCAAACCCGGATGAAACTCTAAGTCTTGCAGTCTTCCAACAATTGGCACGCGAGGCGATTAATGATATTCATACACGCAATAAATTACCGTTCCTTGTTGGAGGCACTGGACAATACATCCGTGCAGTCACTGAAGGATGGAATCCACCTGAAGTAATACCTGATAAAAGGTTGAGGGATGTATTAGGAAAGATAAAAGAAGAAAGAGGAGGGTACTGGCTACACGCAGCGCTCAAAAAGCTCGATCCTATTGCAGCAGAAAAAATTGATGCTCGCAATGTTCGTCGCACAATTCGCGCACTCGAAGTGATTTTCACAACTGGAAGAAAATTTTCTGAGCAACGTGGTCAAAGCGACTCACCCTATTCCCTGCTAACCATCGGACTCAAACGTCCACGGCCGGAGTTATACGCGCGTATTGACGCGCGTATAGATGCCATGTTTGAAAATGGATTCATCGATGAAGTAAAAACGTTGCTCGCGAAAGGTTATTCAGAGGATCTGCCAACGCTGTCCGCGATTGGGTATCGCGAGGGTATCAGAGTAATTAAAGGTCAATGGACCGAAGAGCAGGCCAAGGTCGAGATGAGACGCACAACGCGGATTTTTGTCCGCAGGCAGGCGAATTGGTTCAAAGAGTCAGATACTGACATACATTGGTTTGAAGCGGGAGAAGAGGGAGTCGAAGATCGAGTGCGTCGCACCATTTTAGAGTGGATGAATGCTAATAACTCACCTTACTCTGTTTAATCAGATTTATCTGAAATTCAGGTGCGACGCACGCTTATTCGCGCAACTTGATAACAACTTTGGTGTTGTAATTGACTTTTAAGATTTTCAAGTATATACTACTTATACATATAAAATGACCAATGGAGGAAACGATGTCTGATAAACCCTGGGTGGCTCATTATGATAAGGGGGTGCCTCAATCAATTTCATATCCTGAAGCGCCGCTGTTCCATTTTCTTGAAGAGTCGGCGCGAAAATATCCAGACCGCGCCTGCACGATCTTCAAGGGCGCGGTCATTTCTTATAAAGAAATGAATGCTATTACGGATAGTATCGCGGCTGCAATTGTGGATATGGGCGTTAAGAAGGGTGACCGGGTGGGCATCTTTATGCCAAACACACCGCAATTCGTGATGGCTTACTTTGGCATCCTCAAAGCGGGCGGTGTGGTGGTGGCAACCAACCCGCTTTACACGGCTCCTGAGATCGAGCATCAGGCGAGCGATGCTGGCATCGAAGTAATGTTTGTGATGACCAACTTCTATAAGACGATCAAGAAGGCACAGCCGAAAACTAAGATCAAGAAATTAATCATAACAAATCTCAAAGAGACTTTGCCACCCATTACACGGCTTCTCTTTACACTGGCTGTTGAGAAAAAAGGCGGACATCGCCTTGAAGGTGAATTGGGCGAGGGGGAAGTCTGGATGAAGGATTTGATTTCTAAGTACAAGGGTGCATCCCGCCCGAACGTTGAAGTGGGTCCCGATGATACAGCTTTATTCCAGTATTCAGGCGGCACCACGGGCGTATCTAAAGGCGCAGTTGCGTTGCATCGCAATGTTGTCGCCAATACACTGCAAATCAAATGCTGGATGAGCGGATTGGAAGAGGGAAAAGAAGTAACCCTGATGGCGATTCCCCTCTTTCACGTTTATGGGATGGTGGCAGGTATGAGTTTTGCGATGTCGTGCGGCTCGAGCTTGGTCATGGTGCCCAACCCGCGCGATCTGAAAGACGTGCTGGATAATATTACAAAATTCAAAGCCTCCATTTTCCCCGGTGTGCCTGCCCTCTATAACGGGATTAACAACCATCCGGATGTGAAAGCAGGAAAATATAACTTGTCTTCCATCAAGGCTTGCATCTCCGGTTCTGCGCCCCTCATGCGTGAGACAAAAGAAGAATTCGAGCGGCTTACTGGCGGCAAAGTTTTCGAGGGATATGGTCTTTCCGAGGCTCCGACTGCCACTCATTGCAATCCGATGCTGGGTGTAAATAAGACTGGCTCGATTGGTATGCCATTGCCTGATGTGGATGTCAAAATCATCAGCCTTGACGACGGCGAGACCGAATTAAAGATGGGCGAAATTGGGGAGATTGCTGTTCACGGTCCGCAGGTGATGAAAGGCTATCACAACATGCCTACGGAAACAGCCAACACGCTACGTAAGCTGAAAGATGGCAAGACGTGGTTGTTCACCGGTGATATTGCCCGCATGGATGAAGATGGCTACTTCTATATTGTAGACCGCAAGAAGGAACTGATCAAACCAGGTGGTTATCAGGTGTGGCCGCGTGAGGTGGAAGAAGCTATCGCTGCAAACCCGAAAGTATTGGAGGTCGGTGTGGCAGGCATCCCCGACCCATACCGCGGTGAAACAGTCAAGGCTTGGATAGTGCTCAAGCCCGGTGAGACAATCACAGAGCAAGAACTTAAGACATTTTGCAAAGAGCGGCTAGCCCCGTATAAAGTGCCTACCCACTATGAGTTCAGAAGTGAACTGCCAAAGACAACCGTTGGCAAGATTCTGCGTCGTGAATTGGTGAGACAACACAAAGAAGCAGTAAAGTAAGCAAGTAGATAGGTGCGCAGGTAGATAAGTATACAGAGAAAAGAAAAAGAGCCTTCCAGATTTTGGAAGGCTCTTCTATTACCTATTGCTCACTTATTATTATTATGGATTGCATACGCTGGCTGTGGCGTGCCGCTCCTCTTGGGGAACGGAGGCGGGAAGATCTTTTCAAACTCTTCTCGAGTGAGCGTTTCCACTTCAAGAAGTTTTTGCGCTACTCTGTCTAATTCCACACGATATTTGGTAAGCAACTTCTTTGTCAACTTGTAAGAATCATCCACCAGTTTGCGGACTTCAGCATCAATCTTTTCAGCGATTGCTTCAGAGTAATCGCGCTGTTCGGAGATCTCGCGGCCAAGGAAGATTAACTCTTCTTTTTGACCATAGGTCATCAAGCCCATTTCACCGCTCATACCGAGTCGCGTCACCATAGTACGCGCCATCTGTGTTACGCGCTCCAGGTCATTAGATGCACCTGAGGTGATATCGTCAAAGACGAGTTCCTCAGCGACGCGCCCGCCCAACAGACCGGCAAGTGAAGCGACCAACTTCTTACGCGAGGTCAGGATGCGGTCATCTTCAGGACGATACCATGTCAGGCCACCGGCCTGTCCGCGGCCGACAATGGTGATCTTTTGAACGGGATCAGCTTCAGCAATGGCATTCATCACAACCGCGTGACCAGCTTCATGATAGGCAATGATGCGCTTCTCTTCATCCGAGATCAGGCGGGACTTTCGTTCCGGTCCCATTACGACGCGCTCAATCGCCTCTTCAAGCTCCGTCTGCCCAATCGCCTTCTTATTGCGGCGAGCAGCAAGGATCGCGCCTTCATTGACCATATTCTCTATGTCTGCACCGACAAAGCCCGGTGTGCCGCGCGCCAACGAACCAAGGTCAACGCTTGGTTCCAATGGCTTGCCTTTGACATGAACTTTGAGGATGGCCTCACGGCCTTTCATATCGGGACGATCCAACGTGACACGGCGATCAGAGGGTCTGTTCACGTTCATCGTGTGAACCGCCGAGGCCCGCGCCACGCTGGCGACCGACCGCATCGATTTCATCCACGAAGACAATACATGGTGAATGCCTCTTGGCCTGATCGAACAGGTCACGGACGCGGCTGGCGCCCACACCCACAAACATTTCAACAAACTCAGAACCTGAGATGGAGAAGAACGGTACCCCAGCTTCACCTGAAACAGCTTTAGCGAGCAGGGTCTTGCCTGTGCCAGGAGGGCCAACAAGTAAAACTCCCTTGGGAATGCGCGCGCCAAGTTGAATGAACTTTTGTGGCTCCTTCAGAAACTCAACGACTTCGGCCAGTTCAACCTTCGGCTCCTCCACGCCAGCCACATCATTGAAAGTGACGGACGGGTGCTCGCCGCTGAACATGCGCGCTCGCGACTTGCCGAACGACATCGCTGCGTTATTCGACCCTTGTGCTTGCCGGAAAATAAACCAAAGCACGCCAGCCATAAAAAGCACGGGTAGAATATAAAGGGCACTGCTGAGGACGCCTCCCCACACTGACGGTGGCTTGACCTCGATTGCTATTTTATCGGGTGTAAGTTTATCAGCGGTAACACCAAAGCTGGTTAATTGATCCACAAGGGTGGCATTCGGCTCTTTGCGGGACTCGACCCCTTCCTCCGCTCCATTTTTAAACACAACACGTATACGGTCGTCGGTTTCTATAATGATACGGGCTACCTCCCCATTCTGGACAGCCATCGATACCTCATTAATAGTTAATGGCTTCTCATTTGTGGAGCTATCACGAAAGCCCATGTATAGCATGGCGCCGATTGCTACAATCAGCAAAAAATACACGAAAAAAGATTGACTACGGGAATTCACGGAATCCTCCAAATTTGGTACATTATACCAAGTCACCCCTCTTTATGCGTCGAAGAAGGGGGTTTTTATAATTCTCTAACAAAACTCTAGCAAGGCCAAAAAGAGGTCAAAACAGCCTAATTGAGTAATAGCTCTACCGGGCAATGATCGGAACCCAGCACATCTTCGTGGATGATGACTTCTTTTACGCTCGAAAGCAGAGCTTTGGATACAAGGAAATAATCTATTCGCCAGCCGATACCACGAGCCCGGGCTGCGGCACGATAGGTCCACCACGTATACTGGATCTGCTCTGGGCATAAATGGCGGTATACATCTATAAATCCGTGATCCAGAAATTTTTGTATCCATTCACGTTCTTCCGGTAAAAATCCGGAAGTCTTTTGATTTTGTTTAGGGTTCTTCAAGTCAATCGGCGTGTGGGCCGTATTGAAGTCGCCTGTAATAATGATATTTTCACCTTTCCTATGAAGTGAGTCACACAGATCCAGCAATTGGGCATAGAACTCAAGTTTATAAGCTACGCGCTCTTTGCCGCGCTGTCCGCTTGGGAAATAAGTGTTGAATAAACGGAAACCAGGATGAACGGTCTGGATGATGCGGCCTTCAATGTCGAATTTTGGCGCGCTCATCCCAAGCAGAGTATCCATCGGTTTCTCCTTATAGAAGGTTGTCACACCGCTGTAACCCGCGCGTTCAGCCGCGTTCCATACATAAAGTAATTTCAATTTGTTGCGTTGTTCAATTTTTAATTGATTTTCGCGTGCCTTCACTTCCTGCAAACATAGAACATCGGGAGATTGCTCCCACGCCCATTCTAGTGCATTCCTATCTAGAACGGCCCGGATTCCATTTACGTTCCATGAAATAATCTTCATAAGGTGCTCATGCGCTTTTATGGTAAACTTGATTCTCAGACTGGTGAATCATGGACAACAAGACTCCCAAAAATATTCTTTGCATCGAAGATGAACCGGAGATGATTGATCTCATCCGCCTCATTCTTGGCCGAAGAGGATTCGATGTACAGGGTGCTACTGGCGGAACCGAAGGCTTGAGAATGGTACGAGAAACTCATCCTGACCTTGTGCTCCTTGATCTCATGATGCCTGATATGGACGGGTGGGAAGTATACCAGCAGATGAAAGCCGACGAAGCAACTCGCAATATACCTGTCATTGTTGTGACAGCCAAAGCGCAAAACATTGATAAGGTACTTGGCCTGCATATTGCTAAGGTGGATGATTACATTGCCAAGCCATTCAGTCCACAGGAACTGTTGAACAGCGTGGAAAAAGTTTTTAATTCCTGAAACAATTCGAACCATCATTGAAGCGGTCTCATCAAAGAGCCGCTCCTTTTTTCATCAGACGATGCTGCGTCCCGTTATCGTACACAACTTGAACAAGCCGTTGGTTAATCCTGCGCGCGTGAAATACTGCGACTCATTCCTTTGCCGACTGGGCGGACTGATGTTTCGACTCCGCCTCAATCTGGACGAGGGCCTGCTCCTAGTCGAAAAACGGGATTCTCGCCTCGACACTTCCATCCACATGTTGTTTGTCAACTTTAACCTGGCTGTATTCTGGATCAACTCGGATATGATGATAGCGGATAAAATCATTGCCAAATCCTGGCGGCCTGCTTATTTCCCTAAAGCAAAAGCAAAATACACATTGGAGCTACACACTTACAGATGGAGCGATTACGAAATTGGTGACAGGGTCGAAATCAAGAATGCATAAAAAATTGCTATTTGCTCTTTTTCTCTTTTCCTTTACTTTCTTTTCCATAAATCCTGTGGCTGCACAGGAGGGTGAGCCAATCTATGTTGTTCAGCCTGGAGATACCCTCTCAGCCATTGCCGCACGATTCAATGTAAGTCTAAGCGATTTGATGGGTGCCAATAACATCTCCGATCCAAACCAGCTTTCGGCGGGACAACAACTTGTTATTCCGGGGTTGGAAGGTATTTCAGGGATACTTGATACTGAGGTCATAAACTTTGGGGATTCATTCCGAAGTCTCATGCGGCGCACACAAGTGCCGGAAGATTTATTCCTCAGTCTCAATCACGTAGTAAGTCCAAGTGAATTTTACGTCGGTGTCAGCATGATCGTCCCTGCACAAGAGGAAGGCACAGATAAAAAAACACGCTTTACCCCTGCCAAGGGTGAGTCCCTGCTTGAGATAGCTGTCAAAAGAAACACTGATCCTTGGACATTGAAGGATATTAATGCTTTGAGTGGAACCTGGGATGGGCTCCCTGCGGATACGCTGTATGCCCCCGGGGGTGATAATGATCAAATCACAAGTGGTTTACCCTCTGCCTTTATCAGTGCAGAGATTCGTGATCTGCCCTTAAAGCAGGGAGGTACTGGCGTCATCAAAGTCAAAGCACAGACTGGGGTCACACTGGGTGGAATTCTTGTCGACCATCCATTACATTTCTTCAGTGATAACGATGGCACACAGATAGCGCTTCAAGGCATCCATGCTTTGCTCGAACCTGGGGTTTATCCCTTAAGAATAGACGCAACTCTTCCTGATGGAAGCATCCAGTCATATGAACAAATGGTACTTATCATTTCTGGGAATTATTATAGTGAAGTCATACCGCTCAACGATCCGAGCACCATTGACCCAGCCGTAACTGAACCCGAACTTCAGCAGATTCAAGCAGTTGTCGCAGATGCAAAAGATACGCGCTACTGGAGCAGTATATTCAAGGCTCCAGCCGCATATCCTGATTGCTTTACTTCTCGCTTTGGAACCCGACGGACATATAAGGTCATCAACTCAGAGACGGAAATTCCCGGCTTTCATAGTGGGCTTGATTTTTGTGGCGGTGAGGGATTGCCAATTACTGCACCGGCAGCTGGGCAAGTCGTCTTTACCCAACTACTCACTGTACGCGGCAATGCTACGATCATTGATCATGGTTGGGGGGTCTATAGTGGGATCTGGCATCAATCAAAGATCAATGTACAAGTTGGCGACACCGTTGAGCAGGGCCAGATCATCGGCGAAGTGGGCGGGACAGGTCGTGTAACAGGAGCACATCTTCATTGGGAGTTATGGGTTAATGGTGTACAGGTAGATCCACTGGATTGGTTAAGTCAAGCTTATCCGTGAAAGAGAGCGTTGCACTTCATTCCTGAATATGCTACACTTTCAGTGAGGAAGGACGAATGACTACACTCGTCAATTTTCTAAAGCAAAGTGATATTTTCTATCAGTTTACACCGACCCAATTGGAGCTGGTCGCTAATATTTGCCAGGAAGTAGTTTTTAACGCGGGCGAGACCATTTTCCGTGAGAATAGTGATAGCAAGGAATTGTATATTATTGCTCAAGGTGAAGTTGATATTTTAATTAATCCAGGAACTACGGGGAACGGTATTGGAAAGTTTGATACTCCGGTTGCACGCCTTCGACGTGGCCAATCGTTTGGTGAGGTTGCACTTGTAGATGAAGGACTCCGCTCAGCATCTGCTCGAGCGACTCAAAAGGATACTCGCTTACTTGTAATCCCGCGCGATAAGTTGATCATGTTATGCGAAACCTATCCGCAATTGGGATATCGCTTGATGTACAATCTCGCAGCCGATCTCGCGATGAAGATGCGTAATACAGATTTACGAATTCGCGATCAATTGTTATATAGGTCACGTAGCAAAAATGATTAAAAGTCTAGAAAGAGCTACTTGACCTCTATCTTATTTCGATTTAACATTAGACCTTAATATAATTTAAGTGTAAAGAATCAATGGTTTGCTATTTTTAGGCTTCGAGAAACTCCAATTGCAGGGATTCTTTCTCGGGCTTTCTATTAATCATTAGCTTCTGAAGCTAAACGCCGAAAGGAGGTGAAGCCGACACCAAAGAGCATTGTCAGCCGAATTGCTGTGCACCCGCGACGAAGCGGGAAGTTCACCCAAACATATTTCGGAGGAGTAAGAAATGACTAAGCGTTTGCTCGCTTTGCTTTCGGTTCTCGTTATCGCCAGCATGGCCCTCACCGCTTGCGGTGGTGCCGCCGGAGGCGGTGGCGGTGGTGCCGGAACCCTTAAGATTGTCTCCAGCCTGCCGATGACAGGCGCATCATTGACCCAGACTCAGACCATCGTCAATGCCGAACAGTTACGCCTCGAACAGGCTGGGAACAAAGCCTGTGGTGGCAAGTACAATATCGCATATGAAGCCTGGGATGATGCTTCGGCCGCGCTCGGTAAGTGGGACCCTGCAGTCGAAACTGAAAATGCCAACAAGGCTGCCGCGGATAAGTCCATTGTGGCATATCTTGGCACCTTTAACTCCGGCGCTGCTAAGTTGTCCATCCCCATCCTAAACCAGGCTGGTCCTTTGGTCATGATCTCACCGGCTAATACCTATCCTGGCTTAACGGTGGCTGCCCCTGGCATTACTGTGGAGGCGAGCCAGATAAATA
>WNFV01002144.1_pt1 | contig 27083 bp, 28 predicted proteins | sample 5400101 | NCBI WGS metagenome assembly WNFV01 (sample SAMN13153361, study PRJNA577476) | soil metagenome | isolation source: 115 cm soil or saprolite under grassland replicate 1 | place: USA:California | collected 2016-06-15
CTGCCGCCGCTCGAGCCGGCCGAGTCGCTGGAGGTGACCCGGATCCACTCCGTCGCGGGACTGACCCCGCGCGAGCATCCGCTCGTGTCGGAGCCGCCGCTGCGCGCGCCTCATCACAGTGCGTCGATGCCGGCGATCGTCGGCGGCGGGTCGACTGCGCGCCTCGGCGAGGCGACGCTCGCCCACCACGGCGTCTTGCTGCTCGACGAGCTGCCTGAGTTCCAGCGGCCGGCGCTCGAGGCGCTGCGGCAGCCGCTCGAGGACGGGATCGTCTCGATCGCGCGCGTCGGCGGCCGAGCGACCTACCCCGCGCGGTTCCAACTCATCGCAACGGTCAACCTCTCAGTTTTTCGGCGTCATCCGTGTCGGGCGTCGGCACTCGGTTCCGCCTGCAAATCGGGATGATCAGGCGATTTGAACAGAGTTTTGGCACCCCACAGCCCTCGCGCGAGCCGTAAACCCGCATGGTTGAGCAAAAAACGACGGAAGCGCCACGATCCCTCTTGGGCACCAAAGGCACCGCCGCGGCCTCGCGACACGCCAACCTGCGACGAGTGCGGGAGGCCGTGGCTTGACCTGCGAGAGCGCTGGCGCGCCTGCCGTGTCGATCTCCCGGACGATCCGCCGACCGAGATCTTCATCTTTGTCCCCGCTGCGCGCTACTGACCTGAGTCGTTAGTTCGCAGGGACCGGCTGGGTGACCGCGAACGTCGTCGTCATCGGCGACGATTGGAGGCGGTCATAGCGCAGCGCGCGGAGGTCGTGCTCAGCGACGGGGAGCGGGAGGTGCTCGAGCGGTGGGCTCGACGCCCGAAGAGCTCGCAGGCGCTCGTGTTTCGGTGCCGGGTGGTGTTGGCGGCGGCGGACGGGCGGGCGAGCAGGGAGATCGCCGAGGAGTTGGGCTGTACCGGCTCGACGGTCGGCAAGTGGCGGGGACGGTTCGCGCGGCAGGGGATCGACGGGCTGCACGACGAGCCGCGGCCCGGGAAGCCGCGCTCGATCAGCGACGAGGACGTCGAGCGGGTGATCGTTAAAGACGCTCGAGGAGCAGCCGGCGGCTGCGACGCATTGGTCGAGGCGTTCGATGGCGGCCGCGACCGGGATGAGCCAGACCGCGATCAGCCGGATCTGGCGGGCTTTCGAGTTGAAGCCTCATCAGACTGAGATGTTCAAGCTCTCGCCCGACCCCAGTTCATCGACAAGGTCCGCGACATCGTCGGGCTCTACCTCAATCCCCCCGAGGCGGCCGTCGTTCTCTGCGTCGATGAGAAGTCCCAGATCCAGGCCCTCGACCGCAGCCCCCGATGCTGCCGCTGATGCCCGGGGTGCCGGCGCGCCAGACCCACGACTACGTCCGCAACGGCACCACCAACCTCTACGCCGCGCTCGACGTGGCCTCCGGGCAGGTGATCGCCGAGATGACACCGCGCCACCGCGCCGAAGAATTCCGCCGCTTCCTGAACCTGATCGACGGCTCGGTGCCGGCGCACCTCGACGTGCACGTGGTGCTCGACAACTCCTCAACCCACAAGACGCCGTCGATCCAGCGCTGGCTTCTCCGCCACCCGCGCTTCACCCTGCACTTCACGCCGACTTACAGTTCCTGGCTCAATCTCGTCGAGCGCTGGTTCGCCGAGCTGACCTCGAAATGGATCAGGCGAAGAAAAGAGGGCCCTCACGACCCGGGCAGCGATCGCTGACGTCTTCGTTGCGCGGCGCAGATAGGGATCGTGGACGGTCGCGTCTCGCGCCGTGGCCTCGTACGCGCATTTCCACAGGATGGGAACGGCAGCCACTTCGGCGTCTATACGAGGAAGCGCTCGACGATGAGCGTCCATCGGTTGATCCGGAAGAGAAGCCCGGAGTTCGATACGCGCCACTGCACTCTGACGCTGTACGTCCCGGCCGAGAGCGGCCCGCGAAAGGCGTCACGCGCGAGGCTGCGAGTAGGCGCGAATGAGAAGCCCTGGGTGTTGGTGGCGTTCATGTCCCAGTCGAAGACGTAGTTGTCCCCTGTGGGATTGCCCGCGGAGTTGCCGATCAGGATCCGGACATAACACGGGCTGTTGATGCCCGACACCTGCCCGTAGTGACATGAGGATTCGGCTGAGAAATGGGCCACGATCAACGCGCGGGTGTTGGTGGGGACGGTGACACTCGTCGTGGCCCCGGGGATGTCGCTGAAGCTCGTCGACTGAATCGTCAAGCCGTTCAAGGTTCCAGCAAGCGCGTTCACCCGGGTCAATGAGCGGCCCGACCCCGTCACCGTGTCCGATCTGTACGCGAGCGCAGCGGTCACGAAGCTGCCGACGATGACGAAAGCAGCGAGAGCTGCGAAGAAAGGATTGCGTGCACGCGTTCTCATCACGCGCCTCCTTCGTGTCTCGAGGGTTTTCAGCCCGATCTCCACGCTAGTTGCCGAGCACCGTCCGGTCGTACGGCGTCGGCCACATCAGGAGATCCTGGTCGGTTTCGCCGGGTGCGCGCTCGCGGTTGGCGCGCCAGATCTCGCTGAGAACCTGCTGAGCCGCCCACAGCTCGCCAAAACCTGTCTGTTCGCCCATCGCGGCGACGGTCAGGATGATCCGGTTGCGGACCTTCGGATCGCGCGCCTTCTCGCGGCCTCTCTGGACACCGCTCACGAATGCCTCTTGGTGCTCCTCGGCCGAGTACGTCATCCCCGGCGCGAACTTGGGCAGATGGTCGGGCTCGTCCAGCGCCTGCCACATCACGCCGTACACGTAGCCCTGCAGCTCCTCGCCACGCCGCTCCGCTTTGAAGGCATCGATGACCTCGAAGCCGACCCAGACGACGAGCGCAACGCCGCCCACTGGACCAAGGGCCTCCAACGCCACGTTCGCCGCCGCCGCTGCTCTCGACCCGGCCGCAGCTGCCTCCACGAGGGGTGCCTCGGCGAAGATGTGGACCACCTCCCCTACGGACGCGATCTCGTGGGCGCCCTCGAGACTCTCTTTGACGTACTCCTCAAGCTCCCGCTTCGCGGCTTCGTCCGTCACCTGCACGTCGGGATGGGCTGCGCTGCCGCCGCCTTTGGCCGCCGACGGGTCGTACGGCTCCGCGGCGATGACTCCGGCTTGGGCGACCATCCCCGCCACGTCGGAGTTCATCGACTGGAACGCATCGGAGGTGAGACCCGTCAGCAGGAACTCGGTCGCACTGCGGGCTGTCAATTGGACCCCCGCGGGCACGCCGTTCGGCCACAGCCAACGACCGACGGCGTCGCCATCGATCGCGCCGTCGAGCGTGAGCAAGTAGCCGCCGGAGTCTGCAGTCACCGACAGAAGGTTCGTTGCGGCCTGGGTGCCTCCGTTGCCGTGTGGCGCATCGGCGCCGGACCAGTTGTACTTGGGCGTCGCGTCGTCACGGATCTGATTGCGGATGTCGAGCCAGTACTCGATCAGCTGCTGATCGGCGGAGTTGTTGGGGTCGAGCTTGCCGGACGCCGGGAAGTGCTCGTAGAACACCTTGTCCGTCCACTCGTTGACAACCGCGTCGCGAATCGCGATCCACGCGTCGACGAGGCTCGCCTGACTTGAATCGTTCGGATCGAGCTGCGCCGGTGCTTGCGGGTGCTGCTCGTGAAACTGCCGGTCGACTTCTGCGTTGAGCTCGGCCCTTGTCGGAACGCTCATTCAAACCACCTCTACGGGAAGTACAGGATCTCGCCGCGGCGCGCCCCCAGCCACAGGTGAGCGCCTCCATCGAGCCGACTCAACGTGACCGTGCTGTTGGTGAAGAACGCCCTCACCTCAGCGCGCTCGAGGTTCCAGTCTCCGCCGCCCCCGGGCTCGAATCGGATGTAGCGCGGGTCTCGACCGATGTCGTTGCTGTCGACCTGCCACGGGTTGCGCGGGTCGTTCTCAGTCGGTCGATTGACGTTTGCTCCGCTTCCGAAGACGTACGTGCGGTCGGAGTTCTTTTCGAAGTCGTTGACGTCGCCTTGCGAGTCGACGAAGAACTCTCGGCCGCCGAGACCGAGGACGACGTTGCCGTCAGTTCCGGCATCCGTCCTGTTTCCGGTGACGAGTCGTAACTCGATCCGTGTCACTGCTGACGCTGCTCGGGCTCTAGACGTCTGTCCCTGTCCGCCGTCCGGCCGCCGAGCCCCGGCTGTCTCCGGAGGAATTGCGACGATCAGCAATGCCAGCCCGACCTGCCACGGCAATTGCCATCTCGCTGAACGGTTCCTGCGGTTGCCGCCGTTGACGTCGGCCACGACGAAATTGTGCAGAGAATCCGGCGACACAACAACGGTTCTTGGCACGTCTGCGCGATTGGGAAGCGAATTCGGCACGAACTTTCGCACGCGTCGTCAGCGCCGAGGCCGAGACGGCGACACTCCCCGAGCTACGCAGCGCGCGCGGAGCAATTGAGGTCGTGGATGGTTCGGTCAGGGCGTGGCGACGGGATGAAGACGCTCACCCTGATGCGGTTGTCCGTCTCGTCGTCCTCTGGAACCTCGTTCGGGGGGTCGACGACGATCGAGATCGCGTGAGAGCGCCCGAAGTCGGACTGCCGCAGATCGAGTTGCACCGCCGTCGCGCCTCGGTTGCTCACTCCGCTGCGCAGCTGCGTGGACAAGCCGGTGTCGCTCGTCGCCTGCACGGCGACGAGGCCGGGGAGCTGCTGCGGAGTGGCTCCGATCAGCAGGATGAAGAAGAAGATCGTCAACTGATCCGCGCCACTCAACGAGCCGTGCGGGACGTACGCGCACCTGACGTTGTCCGGAGAGGCAACGAGATTACCTATCGTGGGGCGGGTGTCGGTCGTCTCAGCCGTGCTGGTGCCGGACGTGTCGGACGTGTCGGTCGTCCCGGTCGTCGCAGTCGTCTCCGTTGTGGCAGTCGTCGTGGTCGCGCCGGCCGTGCTCGTGCGGCCGCTGGTTTCCGTCGACGCTGCAGTCCCACCGCCCCCACACGCAGCAAGCGCTGCGGAGAGGGGCAGGAGCAGAAGAAGTGCGAGGAGCCGGTAAGACCGGCTATCCATGTGAAGAGGCCAGAGACGGGACCGCCCGGACATCCTCGGCTTCGGAAAGGATCGCGGCGGCGGCGACGATGAGCGCGATTGCGCCGCAGAGCCCGATCACGGCGCCGTAGCCGGGATCTGCAACGGCGGTCGTCTCCAGACGTGACACCGCGGCGAACCGAATCCAGATCGAGGCCGTTCCGATCCCGATCGCGAGCAGAACTGCGCCGAGTCCCAGACGTGGCAGGTCGAGCCGGGTACACAGGAGCGCCACGGCGAGGCCGGCGAAGAGTGCAGCTCCTTCGACCGCCGTTGCTCCGAACTTCGTCTCGGGCGACCCCACGGTGACGGTGTTGAAGGGAATGACCATTCCGACGGCGCTCGTCGCGATACCGCCGTAGACGGTTCTGCGCTCCCACGCTTCGAGATCCGCGAGCTTCGCCAGCTCCAACCCCCGCGAGAGAGCGGACCACGTCCATGCTCCGACCGCAAGCACGACGAGCGCCGCAAGGAGTGCGAATGCGAATCGCGCGTTGTGCCACTTCAGGAGGGCGACGACGAAGAGCACTGCGGCTTGCGCACCCGCCGCGATCAGCAGGCCGGCCCCGATGACCTGCACGTGGCGGCGTCCGCGCCCGACGAGAGCGGTCCCCACCGCTGCCATGGCGGCGAACACGACGACCGGAAGCCCCGTAACGAACTGAGCGACATACAAGGCCGCCTGCGACCGGAAGTGACTCGCTCCTCCGAAGTCGTTCAGAAAGAAGAGGTGGTCGACGAAGCTCGCCTGGACAATCACCAAAACCGCAGCGGCAACGAGCGGCTGAAGGAGGCCGGGCATGTGCATCGGTCCCGGCGTGGTCGCGGCCCTCGACGGTGCCGGGACGACCTCCAGAGCGCCGTGTGCCGTCGCCGCGACGCGTGCATCCCGTTCGGATACAGCACGGACGTCGAAGTCGAGGACGTCCGTTCCCGAGTGCGCTTCGTGCGGCGCAGCAAAGCTCAGCAGGGCGGTGGCCTGCTCGCCGGGCTCGAGCGCGACCTGCGACGGCGAGAGCCGACCGACGCCGGCGGCGGGTCCCGACACATCGAGCCGGTAATTATCGGCGATCGCGCCGACGTTTCGCACATGCACATCGCATGCAGTCGCCCCACCCGCGATGACGGAGAGGCTCGTCGCCGACAACCCGACGTAGACGCCCGCCCTGCCGGCGTCCGGTGTGGGTTCGACGATGACCGTCTCCTCCGAGTCGCGCGCCGGCGCCGGCTGCTCCGTCTCCCACTCGAGCGAGAAGCTGCAGTGGATGCAGAAGCGGGCATCGTCCGGGTTCTCGCGGCGGCAATTGCGACAGATCCGCATCAGCGGCTTCCCCACGGGAGGAGGGCGATCACCAACGCGATGAGAAGAAGGACGGGCAGCGCGACCCTCAGCCTGACCAGAGCCCGCTGATTGAGGGATCCAGGTGCGGTCAGCCTGCTCGCCCCGGCGGCAGCGACAACCACGGTGAACGGAAGCACGCGCGGTTTGCCCCACCAGTTCCACCGCCGAGCTCGCGCTTCGAGCCCAACCGTCGTCTCGGCCCCGGGCGCGGCATCGACCGTCGACGCTCCGACCGAGAAGCGCAGGAGATCGTCCGGATCGCGCGCCGAGATCGTCGCCGGCACGGCCGTGTTGCCGCCGTTGTGCAGGATCAGCCGGTGGTCTGCCCGGCGCCAGCCGCGCCCGTGCTCGGGGACGAGGCGCGCCTCGAGCTCCGAGTAGGCGCCGATCTCGACGACGCCCGTCACGACCGCCTCGTTCCTGGCGTGCTCGTTCGACCTCGCCCGCACGACCAGCTCCAACGGCCCCGCGGGCGAATCCGGAGAGCGCGGCGGCCGAACCCGAAGATCGACGCTCTCCTCGGCGCCTGGAAGCAGCCGGACTGCGGCGGGTTCCACGTCCGCCCACTTCGCCGCCGGGCCCTCCACTGTGACGTCGACGCGATCCACGATCGTGCCGAGGTTTCGAATCTTCACGACGCACGTGCCTTCGCCACCTGCGGGGACGGAGAAGCGGGAAGGCACGAGGCCGGCGGTGACCGTGACAGCTCCGTTCCCACCTTCGCCCGCGACCGCGGTGAGCGTTGCACCGCACTGTGCACAGAAGCGCGCTTGTGGAGGATTCTCTGCACCGCACCGCGGACACGTCATGCCGTCACCTCGACCGTCGTGATGACGTGCGCCGGCGTCCAGGCCCTGGTGATCGCCTCGACGGCTGCGGTGAAGCGACGCTCGTCGGCTCCGCTCGGCCGGCCGCGCACCTTCACCTCGACCGCAGGCGGGGCCTCGTCGAACACTCCTTCGACCCCGGCGCGCGGATCCCTCGACGACCACGACTTGCCGGTGTCCGTCGCCTCGACGTCCGCACCGGTGTACAGCTCCAGCACGTGTTCCAGCCCGGGCAGCGTCCCGAGCCCTCGGAGCACCTGCACGGCTTCTCGCACGAGCGTGCGACGGTCGACCGCACTGCGCGCGAGCGGGCTCTCGACACCGACCCATGCGGCAAGGAGGTCGAGGAAGTCGTTCGGCGCGAGTTCCGGATCGAAGTAGGCGTCGATGTTGTCCAACGCGAGGAAGATCGGCGCCAGCACGCCGTCCAGGGCAGCGCACAGGCGAAGCGCGAAGTCGTCGGCCCGCGCTTCCTCGCGCGCCTCTTCGGGAGTGACGGCGCCGAGCTTGGCCAAGGCAGCATCGACGCGCTCCCCGAGCGCGGCGAGGGAGACGTCCAGCTCATCGGCCAGCTCGTCGAACGCCACGCCGCTTCCGACTCCCTCGACGGCCGCGCGCTCGTCGGGAGACAGCACGGGCTGAAACGGCGACGGCAGCTGCTGCCCGAGCGGATGCGGGTTCAGGACACCGTCGAGCGAGCGGCGACCCCCGTGTGCGCGGACGTGTTGAGCCGGTCTGGGCGAAGCAGGCGCACTCATGTGTCCTCCGCCACCGCGACCATGTGCTGATGCGAGACGATCAGCGTGTCTCGACCGACTTCGATGCGCTGTGCCTCGTCGCCGCGCTTGCCCGACTCGAGGTCGACGGGAAACAGCTTCACCTCTTGCACGATCTCGACGCCGCGGACGCGCTGGAGAACGAGCTGCGCATCGCCTGAGTAGACCTCGCGCCCGAAAGGCCAGCCGTCGGCCTTGGCGCCGCCCGTGATCGGATTGAAGTAGCGGTTCAAGGCCAGGATCGACGCCGCCACGACCTCCTTGGGCTCGGCGCCGGGGAGCAGCCGGACGAGGGCGTTGATCCGCAAGCCCTGGTACTGCGCCGGCTGAACAACGAAGCGCGCACCGATGACGCGCCGCTCCTCGAGGTAGCTGCGGACGCGCTCCAGCGCGTCGTCGCTCGGGATCAGGTCGGCGGGGTTCAGGCGGCCTTCCGCGTCAACCGGAACGCGTGGGACGACGACCACACGCGCGACGCCGGCGTAGGGCCCGTCGTCCGCGGCAGGCACACAGACCACCCTCGTCACGCCGGCACCCGCTTCCCGCGTGAGACGTTCGTAGTCCTCCGCGGTGACCGCGCGCTCGACGCGATGCAGTTCCAGGACGCCACGGATCTTGGCGTCCTCGAGCGTCTCCCCGTCGGTTCCACCGGTCCCGGGACCGCGGTTGTCGACACGCGCGATGTACGGAATTGCGGTCTTGAGCACTTGGATCGCGTGCCGCGCGACGTTCCCGCCGCGGCCGCCGCCGGTCCGGTACTCGCGAATCCAGAGCTCGGCGTCACGGGGCGGAACGCGGCCGTAGTGGCGGAGCCTGCCGTCGTCCGGGTCGCGCACGGCCGGACCGAACACGATCTCGCCGGCGGCATGTTCGACCCGGAAGTGCGTGTCGCGCGGGCCGCTCCCGGAGAAGTTCGGGACTTCCGTCCATTCCTCGCGCTTTCCGTCGGCGACCGCCTCGATGAGGAGTGGCCGATCGCTCGGGACGATCGGACGGCGCCGCAGCGGGAAGCGTTGCGCCGGCACGCCGGTCGAGCGCCCGAGCAGCTCGCCGACGATGAGCTCCGCGTGGACGGCGCGACCGGTCCCACCGATCGTGGCGGCGGTCAGCCCCGTGATGCGCGGTGAGCGGTCGTACGCAGGCCGGTCTTCCTCCGGCTCCAGAACGCGGCAACGCAGCTCCGCTCGGCTCTGCCGGCCTTCGTCCATCGGCGCATGGTGGCGGTGCACGTGCACGACGACGTCACCGTCGTGGTTCAGGCCGCCCGTGCCGTCCTCCCACTCACAGCGTCTCCACCGCTTCCCGTCCCACGCCTCCCACACGAGGGGCGGTCTTCGTGGGTCGATTCCCTGACCGAACGCCTCGTCACAGGTGAGCCGCAACCTCACTGCACAGGCCGGAACGGCGTTCGACAGGATCACGTGCAGCGCGTCTCCCGCTGTTGGAGGGTCGTCGAAGGCGAGGAAGCCCTGCCCGCTTTGGAGCGCCTGGACGTGTTCACCTTCCGCGCCGCCGGCCGTGGCGCTCCGTGCTCCGACACTCGAGCACGGCTCGATGGCGAGTGGATCGACGATGGTGAAGACAACGGGGGGTTCGATCTCGCTGCGGAGGGTGGCGACCTCGGTTCCCTTGGGTACGACGACGACTCCGTCCTGAGGCCGTGACAGCCAGAAGGTCACGTCGACCCGCGCAGCCTCGGGCGGCACGAGACTCACGCCCACCATCTCGAGGAACTTGACGTAGAGGCGATCGGGAACGCGGTTGAGGCGGTAAATGATCTGGTCGGTCATCCAGGCGAACAGCTCGACCAGCGTCACGCCTGGATCCGAGACGTTGTGATCGGTCCACTCGGGACAGTTCTCGCTGATCCGCCGCTTCGCCTCGTCGACGAGCTGCTGGAACCGGCGGTCGTCGAGTGTCGGTGCGGGAAGCGTCATCGCTCGCCCGGGATCACGTAGAAGGGAAAGACGAGGTTGCGGCGGTCGTTACTGTGGCGAATCGAGTACTGGACGTCGACGTACAGAATCGAGGGGTCGGCCTCGTCGACCTGGGCGTCCACGTGGTGCACGTCGATGCGCGGCTCCCAGCGCCGAAGCGCCGTCTGCACCTCGTACGCGACCCTGCCGGCGAGTGCCGTGTCGACGGACGCAAATGCAAGATCGTGAATGCCGCATCCGAAGTCCGGGCGCATCGGCCGCTCGCCGGGCGCGGTGCCGAGTATCAGTCGGATGCTCTGCTCGATCTCCGACGCGCCCGTCACGAGCGCGACGTCACCCTTTGCGTCCGCGCGCACGGGGTATGCCCATCCGCGGCCGATGAACTCGTCCACGTCGGCCTAGCCCCCGATCAAGACCGTGGCCGCGGTTCCGGTCACGATCCCTGGCGCGTTGCACGTCGTCGCGGACGAGCCGGTCCGCGCAGCGAGCTGACGCTCGATCAAGACGCTCGCGCTGCCGCCGGTTACCGTCCCGCGCTGGAGGTTCGAGGCAGAGAACGCATCGGTGATCCCGACGTGAGACGGAGTGTTGAGACCCACCGATCCGACGACCGCCGCCGCCTTGCCCTCGATCAGCACCGTGAACGCGAGCCCCTGGAGCAGGGGCGCTGAGAAAGGCAGCGGCGTCGGCACGGGCGCCCCGGCGCCCGGGGACGGCAGCGGATGGATGCACGTTCCCGTGATCCTGTCTCCCATCACGGCGGCTGGCGCTCCTCCCGTCATCGTCAGTTGAGCTCGATCGTCGAGCCGCTCACCTTGACCGACCCCCCACCAGCGTCGATCGTGACGCCTGAACGGGCGCGCAACTCGAGCTTGCCGGTGGCGTGGATGATCACGTCGCCCTGGGCGTCGACCTCGATCTTGGCGTCACTGTCGGAGTCGACGAACACGAGGCGGTGCCGCTTCCGCGAGACGAACCCGCGGCGCTCGACCGCTCCGTCCGCTGCGACGATCGAGTCGCCGAGCGTCGGACGGTCGACGCCGTTGTAGAGGCCGCCGACGACATAGGGCCTGCGCATCTCGCCGTGCTCGAACGCCACGAGAACCTCGTCGTTCACCTCGGGGAGGAAGACGGCGCCGCGGCCGTCGCCCGCGCCGAACTGGACGACGCGCGCCCAGTCGGACTCGTAGTCGTCCGAGAGCCAGGGGAACTTCACCTTCACGCGACCGAGCTCGTCGGGATCGTCGACGCCGGTCACCATCGCCGTCACCACACCGAGCACCGGCGCTCCGGCGCCTGACGCGGGTCCGCCGGCCAGACCCGGCGAGATCAAGCCGAGCAGCGTCTGCCCCTGGCGTCCGCCGATCGTGAAGCGAGTGCGATAGCCGTGGCGGTCGAACCGGTGCGACGTCGAGGTGAGGACATAACGGCCGTCGAAGGCTGCGCCCGTGAGAGCGATGCTGACGGCGGCGCCGGCGCGAAGACGCGGGTCGCCGCGCGCGCTCCCGTCCGCGGCAGCGAATCCACGACCGATCCGTTCGGCGAGCGCGGCGGCAGCGGCGTCCACCTCGCCCTGTTGCGAGAAGGCTCGGTTGACGCTCGTGTGAACCCACTGCCCGAACGTCGAGGAGAGCTCGGACGGCGTGTCGCGTATGGACACGCCGACTGTCGACGCTTCGGCTCGACTGACCAGCGCCTCCTTGCGGGTCGCATCCCAGCCGCGAACCTCGACCTCGCCGACCTGGCCCGATGACGAAAGCCGCGGCCGGAATGACTGCAGGTTCGAGCCGAAGACGAGTTGGAGCGGATCGTTGCTCTCGTAGTCGCCCTCCTCGGGACCGGCGCGTGCCTGAGCAGGCCGCCGGAAGTAGAGCTTTCCCCCTGAGATCGCGGCCTCGTACCCGATCTCCGTGGCTCTCGCCCTGAGGAAGTCCCAGTCGTTGAGGTTGACCTGTGACACCTGCTGGTGCGTCGTTTGCGCTTCGTCGATCTGGCCGACGTCGAGGTGCGCCCGGCGTGCGATCGTCCGTGCGATGTCCGCGTCGGTCACGTTCCGGTAGGTCTCGGTCCGACGTCCCCTTGCGAGCCGATGCGATCGGTCGTAGCCGCGAACGAGTGCGTGACTCCCGCTACCGCCGTAGTCGGCCTCGAGCGCGGTCACGTCGCCGACGATCAGCTCGTGCTCTTCCTCTGCTCCGACCGGCGACGCGAGAATTCTCACCTCGCTGCCGATCCGGACGCGGGCACGTTCGAAAACGGTGCGCGTCGGGTCACGAAACATCAGGGCGAAGGTGTCCGGCAGACGCAGGTCGTCGTCGACGACGGCATGCTCGACCAGGACTTCGATGTCGTCACTGAGCGCCGTGCCGTCGATCTCGACCCGCGGTTTGGCGACATATGCATCGGCCATCGCGGTTCCTACGAGGCCGCGGCCGCGTCGGCGACCGGAGGAATTCGGAGGCGGAGTCCCGGCTGTATTCGCAGCGGGTCGTCGATCGCGTTTACAACGGCGAGACCTCGCCAGTAGCTCGCCTTCCCGTACTCGCGGTACGCGATGGAATGCAGGGTGTCGCCGGCGGCGATGACGTGCGTCCGGTAATCGGCGACACCGCCGGACGTCGGGTTCGTTTTCTTTTGTTCAGCGGATAGCTCCTTCAGTTTGACCGACGCAGTCGCGCGAAGGGGCGTGCCGTCCCTGTTGAACATCTCGTACGTCACCTGCACCGACTCCAGGTACGCCTCGAACCGAGGCGGGCCGCCCCAGCGGAGGAGGAGGACCGGAGGATGCGGCTGGCCCTTGCTGATCGAGTCCGGAGTCGGATTCGTCCAATCCAGAAGCGTCGCCACATCGGCCGCCACGTCGCGGCCGGACTCCCACCCGTCGAAGAACAGGTCCATGCTGAGCGAGTGGGGCGTCGTTCCCACGAACTCGCTCGCAGGCGCGGACGCGGCCGAGCGCGCCGGCGTGGCCTTCCACTCGCTCGACTTGTTGAGCTGGTACTTCGACGGGTTAAACTGGCACTCGAGCACTTCCTGCGAGTCCTTGCGCTCGATGCGCGCCTTCTTGAGCTGGTCGCTCACCGCTGTGATCGGGACGCTCATGCCGTCAGCGCCACCGACACCGAGTCGCTCCGGGCCGGAACCTCGGTCACGAAGCCGTGGTGCACGAGCACGAGCGTCTCCTTGGCCACGTCCGAGCCCTTCGCCGAGAGCGAAGGCCCGGCCCACCGCTTGGGGTATACGTCGACCAGCGTCCACGTCGCAAGCTCATCGTCGGCGGGATCGAGCGCCGTGATTCGCGCCGTCGTGCGCTCGACGCGATCGCGCATGCCCGAGAACCACGAGGCGACCGCCGCCGAGCTTCCGTCTATCGGCCGAGACAGTCGGACCTCGCCGAACGTCAACTGACCCGGAAGCTGATGGACGAAGCCGTTCTCGCCGCCCTCCCGGACCTGCTTCATCTCGTACTCGGCGCTGAGGCCCTCGCACTCGATGAACGCGCCGAGATCGGTCTGCCCTTGCTCGTCGACGTCCACCTCGACGCGGAACCGGCAGGTGACGGCGGGGTCGGTCACGTCACCGAAGTTCCGGGGTGAAGAGCGTTCGCTCCCGATCGAGCACGAGCTCTTGGGTCAGGCGCGCGCGCACGTGTTCGTACAGGTCGTCCGCGAGCGTCTCCAGGTCGGCCGGCGGTGTTTCGACCACCGAAGGTGCAGCGTCGGCCGGCGCCGCGAGCGGCTGCGCGACCGACTCCGCGGCGGCGGCGGGGGGAGGCGGCGACGAGGGCGGCAGCAGTGTCGGCGACAGCGGCGCACCGGGCAGCGCCGGGCCGACCGAGGGCACCGCCGGCGCGGCGGCTGGTTCAGCGGACGACGCCGCGTACGGGTCTTCGGGAGCGCCAACGAAAGAGCGTGCGGCTCCCGCCGACTCCGAAATCGCCGGCATCAGCTCGCCAGCGACGCGGCGTCGCGGCGCACGCGGGGATGGCACGACCGACGACGCCAACGGTTCCGTGGGCCGCCGAGCGACGGCGGTGAGGCGGAACCGCGCCGGGGCGTCGAAACCTTCCGTCACCTCGGCCATCTCGTCCGGCCCCGTCCCCTCGTTCGCGGGCAAGATCGACGCGGCGGGGAGCGCGGACCGCGGCCGGCGCGGAACCACGTGCAGCGCGCCCTCGCTGGGAACGCGCCGCCGGCTCGGCTCGCGCTCCGACGCTTCGGTAGCCGCCGGCGGACCGAGCGCTTGCGCGTCCCGGCGGATCACGAGAGCCTCGGGCTCCTCCGCCGGCGGCTCACGCGCGGGCTCGGCGGCCCGTGCCGTGCCACGCTCGCCGTCCTCGCCGGGTCCGTCGTCAACCGGCGGACGCCGCACGCGGGTGCCACCCGCCGGCGAATCGGCCGTCCTGGGATCGAGAGCCGGTGTCGCCGATTCGCGCGCTGACTCGGCGGGGAGCTGGACCGTCGGCCGCGCCTCTGGCGGCCTGCTCGACGCGGCCGGCGCAAGCTGCCGCTCCCGGTTTTGCGCTTGATGTGCAGCCGGCACCGTGGCAGGAGCGGGACCGATCGGCGCCGGTCCCTCGACAGACGGCTCTTCTTCGAATGCGGACCGAGTGGAGCCGATCGACGCGTCGTCGCGGCGTGCGCTCCGAGCGGCGGCCGACCGACGGCCCACGCGTCGCGGCCTTCTGGCACCCGCAAACGAGAGCGCCGCGATGACGCCGGATGGCGCGATGTCGCTGACCAGATGCTCGAGCCGGGCGAGCGCGAGCGGGAGCGGCCGTCCCGTGGCGAGTCGATCGGCGAACGCCGTGACCCCGTGCGTTCCTTCGAGCGGGGGGAGGATGGACTGGATCGGCGGCAGCCGCGACCACTCTTCGGCAGGAACGGGCGATTGGGGGCGATCGCCCGTTCCCGATGAGGCGCTCCGTCGAAAGAACGGCCACTCCATCGGCCGGAGCTAGCGCGAGTCGCGCTCGTCGAGGGCGTGGATCTCCTCGATGAACCGCCGACGCAACGGATGCTCGAGGTCGAGGATCTCGGCCAACGACCAGCCGAGCCGACGCGCGAGCCAGGCGATCTCCGCGAAGAGGACGTCCTCGTCGGTCACCGTGATTCCCCCAAGGCATCACCGGCCAGATCGACCGAGAACTCGTGCTCGCACGCCGGGCACGCGACCGAGATCCGCGTATGGCCCTCTTGATTCACCCGGCTGTAGAGGTCCTGCAGGAACGCGAGATCGGACGCGAACAGGCTCTCGATCGTCGCCGGCGTGACGTCGGTGACCGACCCCAACCGCACGACGACACGCGAGAGCACGAGCACGGTCAGGTACGACTCGTTCTCTCGCACGCGCGGGTCGCGCATCGGAAGGATCTCGTCCCGCGCCGTCGCGAGCCGCATGATCCCCTTGCGGTGACGTTCACCCCGATCGTCGACGAGCCCGCGGGGAAGCTCGAACGCGAACTCCGTGCGCAACGCATCGTCGGGACGCCGCTCCCCGATGTTGAGTGCACGCGTCAGAGCGCTCACGCCAACGACAAGCCTTCGTGCGTGATTACGCACTCCTCGATCAAGACTTCGTTCCCCGGCGCCGCCAGGTTCGTGATGCTGAGCCGCGACGGCCAGCCGTTGACGAAGTTGTAACGTGCGACCTCGCCGCGCTCGTAGTCGAAGAGGATCACCGAGCCGTTGCGGCGCGCGCCGGGCATGTCGCCGTCCTGCACCTGCTTGTGCCAGTTCCACAGCCCACGGTCGGCCGTCTTCCCGCGCCGGAGCGTGATGTCACCGGAAGCTCTGTTGCCTGGAATCTTGCGGATCACGTGCACCCCCTCGGGGGTGTTCTCGCGATGCTCGATCACTTGGATCGTCGTCTGGATCCCGGCGACCTCACGGAACTGCGCGATCGTCACGCCGTCGATCTCGATCCCGAAGAGGTTGTTCGCGACTGCATCGCCGATCGGCAGCCCCATCTCCGCCTCCCTTCGTTACTCGCTCAACAGTGCGCCGCCGGAGAACTGCGCGATCCGGAACACGACGAACTCCGCCGGCTTGACGGGCGCTATGCCGATCTCGATGACGACCTGACCGGCGTCGATCACGTCCGGCGGGTTCGTCTCTTCGTCGCACTTGACGTAGAACGCTTCCTCCGGCTTGCTGCCGAACAACGCGCCGTCCCTCCAGGTGCGCGTCAGGAACGCCGAAACCGTACGCCGGATCCGCTGCCAGAGGTCCTGGTCATTCGGCTCGAACACGACCCACTGCGTTCCTTCCTCGATCGACTCCTCGATGTAGTTGAAGAGACGCCGAACGTTGAGGTACCGCCAGGTGGCATCGCTCGAGATGGTGCGCGCGCCCCAGATGCGGATCCCGCGGCCGGGAAAGGCGCGGATCACGTTGATCCCGTTCGGGTTCAAACCCTCTTGCTCCGGCCCCGTCACCTGGTAGCCCACTTCGAGGACACCGCGGATGACTTCGTTCGCGGGCGCCTTGTGCACTCCGCGGGTGGCGTCGGTCCGGCTCCAGACGCCGGCGATGTGCCCGCTCGGAGGCACGAACGTCGGCTCGCCGGTCGCGGGATTCAGGATCTTGAGCCAGGGATAGTAGAGCGCCGCATACTTCGAGTCGTACCCGCTGTCTCGCCGCCACGTGCCGACCTCGTTGGCGTTCATGTTCGGTGGCGGATCGAGGATCGCGACCCGATCGCCCATGCGCTCACAGTGGCCGATCATCTCGGTCTGAACGCCTTTGACGGTGTCGAGATCGACGTCGCCTCGATCCAGCGCAGCCATCAGATCGGGAATCGCGAGCATCGTGACCTCGTCGATGGCTTCGAGTCCCGCAAACCCGGTGCGGTCGGCCGGATCTCCGACAAAGGTTTCCTGGCCGACGCCTGCCGGCTCGGCCGGCTTCGTGCCTGCGAGGGTGACGAGTCCCAGCGCCGGTCGTCGGTCCGCGGCCGAGAGCCGACCGAGCTCCTTGATCGCGACCAGCTTCGACTCGCCATTGACGACGGTGACGACGTTCTGCGCCGTCCGCTTCGTCGTCAGGTTCGCGTGGCGTTCCTCCACGTTGCCGCGACGCGCGATCAGGTCGAACCCGTCGGAGCTCTGCTCTGACGGCTCGGCGACTTCGACGTTGACCTCGTCGTTCGGCGACGGAGGATCGAGCGCCGTCACCTCGTAGACCGGCACCGACGGGTCGGCCGCGCTCATCAGTTGCGCATTCGCGTTCTGAGGCCCGGAGTCGGCCCCGACGCGTACGACAAAACAGCGACCGCCGCCGTTCTGGAAGTACCCGTAGACGGCGTGCGCGAGGTGGAACCCCTCGGCGATGTCGCCGAACGCCTTTCGGTACTGACTCCAATTCGTGATCTCGACGGGCGTGTTGGTCGGCCCAATCGGTGCAAAGCCGACAAAGGCGGCAACTGCGGTCCCCACGCCCTCGATCGGGCGGGACCCGGACTCGACCTCTCTGATGTAAACGCCGGGCGCCAGGTACGTCGACATGGCTCTTGACGTCCTCTCCGTCGGGTGGCAAGCGCGGCGCGGCCGCGCGGGCGACAGTGTCGCGCAGCGGCAAAACCGAAGCTACGTCCACGCGGGCCGCTCTCGGGGTGGGCGTCCCCGCCCGAATGGGCATGCGGTCGTCGGCGCCGTGTCCGCGGTCTCGGCTTATTCGCCGCTGCGGTCGAAATCCTTCTCCTCGATGATGGGCGCCTTCGGCGCCGGCGGCTTCGGCGGCGGTTCACGCCCAGCCGGCACAGCCACCGGACCGGCCCCGGGCGGACGCGGCACCCCAAGCGGAGCGGCGCCCGGAGGCGGCGGTGGCCCGGCGCCCGGAGGCGGCGGTGGACCGACGCCCGGAGGCCGCGGTGGAGCAGGCGCGACCGGCGGAAACCTCGCGGCTCCCGAGGCGACCGCAGTGCCGGGGCGAGGACCCGGGGCCTGTGTCGGTGGTTCGGGCGGCGGAACGCCCTTCCGCACGCGCAGCCGGCGTTGCAGCACGAGCGGGCCGGCCTTCTCGAACCTGCCCGTATCGAACGGCGCGACGACGATCAGCTGCAGCGAGGCCTTGAGCTCGACGCCGAGTGCCCGCCAGATCCCGCTTTGCTGCGCGTCGCTTGCGGTGGGCGTCGCAACCGAGAGTCGCACCGGAATGGGCGAGCCCTCGAGGGTGCCGCCCAGTGCTTCTTGCGGAATCGCGTCGAAGCGAAGGAAGCAGGCGAGGGCGTAACTGAGGATCCGGTGCTCGTCCTCGGCGCTGCCCGCCGATACCGTGAGCAGGTAGGAGAGCCGGAACAACCGGGGCGGCGGGCGCCGAACGACTGCGCCGTTTTCGTCCACGGGGACTCGGTCGTAGCCGACGCTGCGGAGATCGACCTCCTCGCGCACGTCATAGAGGTACGCGCTGATGCGCGGATTCGTGCGTCGCTTACCATCGGTTTCCGGCTGCGGCCGTTCGAAGTGCACTTCGACGCCGGCTTCGTCGACGAACTCACGCAGAAGTGTGCGAATGGACTCGTCGACGTCGTGGATCACGATTCATCCCGGGCGATCTACCACGGACAGCGTTGGAAAGCGTATTGCCGCGACCCCGCGATTGAACATGGCCGTTTGGGCAGCGAGAAGTGTCTCTTCCGCTGCTCCATGGCGGCTGCCTACGTCGCCGCACGTTCCGGCGGAAGAGGCTTCCCATGACGCTGAACGAGCGAACGTTGTGTGCATGGCGCTGTCGACCTACAGTTGCGCAGGCTTCGACCGATCCGCCTCCCCGCTTTCTATGAAAGTGATTCAGTCTCAAACGGCGCCGAAGGGTCTGTCGTCTCGCTGCTCTTGGGCGATGACCCGATTTGCCTCGAGGAGCGGAAGGATCCTCCTGCCGAGCGGACGGTTCGCCGTCGGGCTGTCGAACCCGCAGGCGCGGGCGGTTGACTGTGAGATCGCACTTGCGGACGCTCGCGATCCTGCGGTGGGACGCTTCGCGAGCATCGGGGTGGAAGCAGCATCTGGCGGCGAGGTGTTCGTCGAGCTCGAGCACCTCCCACTCTGCGTAGGTGACTCGAACGGAGCGCCCGAGTGCCTGTACGTGATTTCCACGACCGCTGACGTGGAGGTCCGTGTCACGGTGTACGCGTAGCGACGCCGCCTGCGCTTACAGCAGGCCCTCGCGCATCGCGACCGCTACAGCATGTGACCGATTTCGGAGGTCGAGGCGGCAGGTTACGTCGTGGATGATGCTCTTGATCGTCCGCTCCGAGTAGCAGAGACGCTCTCCGATCTCGTGGGTATCGCAACCCTCCGCAACGAGGCGGAGGACGTCGAGCTCGCGGGTCGTGAAGCCGGCGTGCGACAGACCGTGCGGGCCCAGAACCCGTTGCTGCAGGCGCCCGACGTTTGCCAGGAACCGTCCCAGAAGGTCCGGCGGGATGCTGCCGTCTCCAGCCGACACCGTCCGAATTGCAGCGACCATTGCCTCAGGCGTCGCATCGGCGCGACGGACGATCGCCGTTACGCCTGCTTCGACGGCCTTGAAGAGATCGCCCTCCTCGATCTCCGAGACGACGAGAACGACGTGGCCCGACCCACGCTGACGGAAGCTCTTGATGCTTCTCAGTGCTTCCTCGCTCAGACGGTGAGCAACCGCAATGACCACTGTGTTCGGATCGATGCCATCCTCGGCGACGATGGCGATCTCTGCGTACGACCGGAGTTGTGCCGCCACGCCGGCGCGCGAGATCGGATCGGCTGCACATACGAAAGCGGTTGTCGTGGTCTCCGCGGCTGTCATCGCTACTCCATCTCTGTGTCCTGCCGCAGAGGGTTCGTGCGACCGGCGGTACCGGCTCGCGCGTCTCGAGAACAACCCGGTTGTTGTTTCGGCGAACCTAGCTCGACGCCGGAGCGGCGTCAAGAACCCCATGCGCGGAGGAGGCACAGCATCGAATCCGTCCACGACCTTCCTCGTCGAAGGACGGCGTGCCGACTGCCCAGAGGTCGCCGCGACGGCGCCCGCATGATCGCCTCAAGAGGCATCCGTTCGACGTTCCGCATCGGTCGCGATTCCCGTCCGGCGATCGAACGAGGCTGCTCCCGACGAGAGCTGCGCATTCGGGCACGTGGGAGTGACCGATCGCCGACACCGAAGGTCGTAGACCGGGCGGGCGAGCCTGCATACAGTTGCCGTTCGCTACCGAGACGGCGCTACTGAAACGGGAGGGTCGTGGCCGACGAACCGCAGCTAGAGAAAGGCGAAAGTGGCGAGTGGGTCCAGTACCTGCAGCAGCTCCTGCAATCCGCGGGTCGTTGGACTAGCGACGCTAATGGCACCTTTGGTGACGAGCTCGAGCAGGCAGTCACGCAATTCCAGTCCGATCACGGTCTCAGCGCCGACGGAGTGGTCGGCGCAAGCACGTGGGCCGCTCTCACCGGGCAGTCGGCGGACGCGCCCGCGAGCGCTGATGAACAATCGACCCAAGCCGCCGCGACTTCGTCCATCTGCCCGCCAACACCAACGGTCGTCGGTCCGGTCGTGGTCGGCGGCCATCGGGACATCCTCGTTGGTATATCGCGCATACCAGAGGTGCTCCGCGGGCCGTGACCTGAACTATTCGGCCGCGCGTTGGCCGCCTAACCCAACAAGGGAGACCCGATGTCCGCCGACCTCCGCATCGCCCAACTCGTCACCGACCCGGACCAACCCGAGGCGATGGCACCGCTCCGCTTCATGGTCGAGTGCGCCAACGTCGGCGACGAGGGGACCGGCCCGTTCGTCGTCCGCTTCGAGCTCGACCAGGCCGAGTCCGTCGAGCTGCCCGTGCAGACCGTGGCTTCCCAAGAGTCGGAGTGGGTGAGCTGGCCTCACGAAGGCATGCGCGCCGGCGAGCACCAGATCTACTGTCTCCTGGACGCGGCCGACGCGGTGCCGGAGTCCGAGGAGCAGCGCAACCAGCAGTCCCTCTACTTCAAGGTGGCGGAGATCGAGTTCGCTCCGCAGGACGCGCGCGGCGACACGGACTTCGACGACAACGCGTTGGCCAACGCCGTGATCGCTACGATCACGGGCCGGGTCAACCTGTGGTTCACCCTCGCCGTCCAGGCCGTCGAGGAGTGGGAGATCGACGCCAAGCAGCGGGTCGCGGAATACAACGATGCCGACGCGACCGTCGACCCGGCCCCGGCCATCGCCGCGTTCGGCGAGGCCGTCGTCAAGTACCTGCCCGGGGTGTCGACGGGACTGGGGATCATGGAGGACGCCTCCAAGGTCGTGGGGCTCGTGCAGTCATACATGGGCGACGAGCACATGAGCCTGGCCGGCGCCCGGGCGAGGCTGATCGCCGCCATCGAGGAGCTGAAGGCGGCGACCGGCGCGGCGATGCGCCAGGCGATCCAGGGCCACGAGGGCCGGCTCAGGGCGCGCCTCTCGCCGGAGAACAACGACAGCCCATTGAACGAGATCGAGTACGGCTCGACCGAGCCCGGGTACATTGCGTCGTTGGCGGACTGGCTGGGGGTTCCCGAGCCGAACGAGGCGAACACGACTGCGCCGATCAAGCAGGAGATGATGGAGGGCTTCGAACGCGTGATGGAGGACGTGAACCGCCAGCTGTTTCGCGAAGTGTCCTGACTCTGATCGCAGGCCGCGGGCCCTCCTACGAAGACGGGAGCTCGACGCCCGAGGTGTGAGCAGCGCTCGGTAAAGCGGTTGGGCGGTGCGCGGCCGCCGCGCACGGCCGCGGCGTCGCCACGAAGCCTTCCCTCGCGCTCGGCTGCAGCCTGATCTGCCTCAAGCTCCTCCAGGCCGAGCAGTCACTCTGAGGACTTGGTCATGCCCCGTAGGGTTCAGAAATCGGTTGGGGGCGTTCTGCCGCCCGCGGTTGCCTAGGTTCGGTGCTCTGGCGGACTCGCGTGGGGGAGGGTCGTTTGCTGTGGTCGCTCGTGTACTTGGTGGTGCGGAGCCTGCTTGGGCTCGCCGTGCTGGTGGGCCGTTCGGATCGGTCGAAGGAGCTGGAGATCCTCGTGCTGCGACACGAGTTGGCGGTGCTGCGGCGACGGTCGCCTCGGCCGTGTCGGACGCGCGCCGATCGGGCGTTCCTGGCTGCGTTGAGCCGCTCGTTGCCGCGCGCGGCGTGGGCGAGCTTTTCGGTGCGACCGGAGACCTGCTGGGCTGGCACCGCCGGTTGGTGGCTCGCCGCTGGACCTACCCGTGTTCGGGGCCGGGACGTGTGGGTGCCGGAAACTGAAATCGTCCGCCGCGTGGTCGGTTCGACGCGATGCACGTTGGTGTCGTGTCTGTAGGGTCGCGGTCGAGGTGGGTCGTTCTCGGGGCGTTGTCGTTTCTCTACTGGCTGCTGCGGCGGCTGCTGGAGCTGTTTGTGCTGCGGATGCGGTCGGAGCGCGAGAAGGAGATCGAAATCCTGGTCCTGCGCCACCAGCTGCGGCTACTCGAGCGCCAGGTCGCCCGGCCGCAGCTTCGGCCTGCTGATCGGGCTCTGCTCGCTGCGTTCAGTCGGGTGTTGCCGCGGCGGGCGCGCGCGTCGTTTGTGGTGACGCCGGCGACGCTTCTGCGCTGGCATCGGGAACTGGTGGCGCGCCGCTGGACATATCCACACCGCCGACCCGGCCGTCCCGGGACGCCGCTCGAGGTGCGTGAGCTGGTGCTGCGGCTGGCGCGCGAGAACCCGGGCTGGGGGTACCGGCGGATCCAGGGCGAGCTGCTCGGGCTCGGGATCAAGGTCGCGGCCAGCACCGTCTGGGAGATCCTCCGGCGCGAGGGGATCGAGCCGGCGCCGCGGCCGGCTTGAGTCGAGCTGGGCGGAGTTTCTGCGCCGGCAGGCGGCTAGCATCCTCGAGTGCGACTTCCTGACCGTCGACGCGCTGTTCTTCAAGCGCCTGTATGTCTTGTTCTTCATCGAAGTGGCGAGCCGACGCGTCCATATCGCGGGCATCACCGCTAACCCTGACGGTGCCTGGGTGACCCAGCAGGCGGGCAACCTGGTCATGCGCCTCGAGGACGAGGGTGTGCGTATGCGCTTCTTGATCCGCGACCGAGACAGCAAGTTCACGCGCGACTTCGACGAGGTCTTCCGCTCCGAAGGCATGCGCGTGATCCGCGGGCCTGTGCGGGCGCCGCGGGCGCGTGCGCATGCCGAGCGCTGGGTCGGGAGCCTGCGGCGGGAGTGTCTCGACCGGTTGCTGATCCTCGGTCGCTGCCATCTCGCGAGCGTGGTCCGCGTCTATGTGCACCATTACAACGCGCACAGGCCGCACCGCTCGCTCGGCCAGCGGCCGGCGCTTGCAAACCCGCCGCCGATCAGCGAACCGGCGTCGCTGAGTCGACTGCTGCCCGAGCGCCTCCGCCGTCGCGACCAACTCGGCGGCCTGCTCCACGAATACGACCTCGCCGCCTAACCAGTCGCGACCTTCGTGCGTTGGACCGAGGCACCTGCGCCGCGGGGACGACGGACGGACTGAGTCGATCGGCGGCGCGGCGCGACCGGATCGCGGTCACCCGTCGCGCCGGCGTCGTCTGCGCCCGCCCAGACCGGCGCCCCTACCCGGACCTGTGTCTGGTTGTGGCTGGCCTGAACGCCGACGTCGGGGGCGCGTGTTCCCGGATGAACGTGCCGGCCTTCCCGATCGCGTCTGCCGCCTCGGGCAGGAACGAGCAGAAGAGCTGGAAGGCGTAAGCCGCCACTACGGCCGTCGCATCGAAGCCTCGCGGCGCGACTCACGCAACGCCGCTCGCGTTGACGTGACGCTCCCTTCTGCCTCCGCTCACCTTCGCTCGAGGTCAACCTCGGGTGTGAGCACGCAAACCGAGTTTCCGGCACGCACAGGATCGGCCCGGTGACCGAAATTACGCACCTGAGGGATCGGGTCAGCTTGACTTCCTCGCACGCGACGCGTTAGCTTCCGTGTCAACGTAAAGCAACGAATCGGGTGGCTCTTGACCCCGGCGGTCCGGCACATCGTTGCTGCGGCGTTCCAACCTCCACGAGGGTCGAGGCCTCTTGCGATCGACCGATCCGGCGCTGAGCGTTTGCGCACGCCACATCCTGCGGAGGAGACACCATGAGCGACCAAGCCCCAGAGGGCCGCCCGCAGCCGCGCGCTTCGGTAACCGAGTCTGCGGTGGTGGCGCCGGAGCAGCCCCGCAGGCGGCGCCGGGACATCCCCCAGCTCCTCAAGTACCTGCTTCTACTGATTCTGATCGGACTCCTGCTGGCGGAGATCTTCTCGGGCGAGTTCGACGACGCGGGATGGGTGGAGTGGCTGATCCTGGCGCTGAAGATCCTCCTGATCCTGGGCCTGCTCGTGCTGATCTGGCTCCAGAAGGCCCTGACGTGCGAGATCACGGCGCCGAAGGGCTGCGTCAAGGAAGAACTCGACACGACGGCCGGAAAGGTCTTCGTTCGCGTGATGGGAACGGCGAGCGGCGTCCCCTTCGGGAGCTACGCGATCGAGGTCACGCAGGACGGAGACCCGCCGATTCCGAACATCGTGAGCTATCCCGGCGGCGGCTCGAGCGGAACCGCTCCGGTGCTGAACGGCGAGCTCGGCCAGATCAACACGGCCTCGCTCGTCGACGGCGCCTACACGATCACGCTCACAGTCCATCCAGCGGGATTTGGCTCGCCGAAGGTCTGCAGTGTGACCTTCAACCTGCTGAAGGTCTTGGTCGTGATCACGCAGGTCGGGAAGATCCCGGCGATCTCGATGGCGCCGGTTCCAGACAACGCGAATCCCTTCGACGAGACCGCGCAGCTGCGCAAGGACTACGCGGTCGCTCCTCCACCGCACGACTTCCAGCTCGTTTCCGTGGGCGGCGGCATCAGCATCGACGGAGCGGCCTACATATACGGCTGCTCGGGCCGCAAGATCACGAAGTACGAGATCCGCCACGCACGCGTGATCTCGCCGCCCGGCGTCGACTACCCACAGCCGGCGACCCTCGCTCCGATCCCCGCCGACTGGCCGATCGCGAATCGGTTCCAGCTGCTCGAGTACGTGTCGCCGGACTATTACCAGCCGTGGACGCGGATCGGTCTGGCGCCGAGGAACCTGATCAACAGCTGGGCCACCTTCACCTTCTTCGGAACCACGTACTTCTATCTCCAGGAAGGGAAGTGGAACAGCGCGGCCATTCCGAGCGGCCGTTACAGCCTCCTGCTGACCGCCGAGGACTCGATCGGCGCGACCTTCCACGACGTCCAACACGTCTGGCTTGACAACGAGCCCGTGTTCGCGCAGATCACGGGCATCGAAAGTGTTGCCCCCTGCGCGGACCTGGCGCTGAGCCAGTTCGCCGACACGGGCATGACGGTTCAAGGGATCGCGTGGGACCGCCTGATCGACGACGCGTTCCCCGACGCCACACCGAACGACAACTTCGACACATACCGCCTCAGGCTGTTCAAGCAGGGCGGCGGTGAACACCTCGTCGGCGACTTCACGACCCGGGTCATCTCACCCTTCCGCAAGACCGGACCGATTCCGACGCCCGCCGAGGCCGGCGACCTCGCGAACTTCGACATCGTCACCGTGATCGACGCCGACGGGCCGGGACCGAGCGACCCCAACGTGGAAATCCACCGAGGGACGGGCTGCGCGTACTACTTCCTGCTCGAGGTTTGGGACAAGACCCTCCTTAACGACGACACCGCGACGCACTACGCATGGTCGATCTGGCCCTTCTGCATTGCGAACGACATGAGCTGATACCCCAATCCACGAGAGGCCGCACGCGCGGGTTCGAGACGGCGCTGCGGCCTCGGGGAGCTCACCGCGGCGCGAGCCCCTGAGTCTTTTCACCGCTGCCTCTCGCCCGACCGAAGCAGACGAAAGGAGGAGATGTGGGACTCGCGAGGATGAACATCTGGGTGAGCGACGTCGCCGACCCCTGCGGAACGTTCAAGGGCGGGGGAACGATGACAATCCTCGACTGCAAAGGCGTGCTCGAATGGCCGTGTGGCCGGTTCCTCAGCCCCGACGGCAAATGGGTGCCGGTTCCCGGTGGCGCGTACCGCGACTTGCCGTTCCGGTGTGGGCACCTCGAGGTCGAGCTGCCGCCGGGCTGTTACTGGGTCACCGCCGGCTACGTCGGCCGTCCAGTCGGAGGATTCATTCACTTCAACTACACGACGCACGTCGGGATCGTCGAGGTCAGCTGCGACGAGACGGCGTGCGTGAAGCTCTACAACCCGACGCTTCGTCTCTGCTGGGACTGGTTCCACGCCGGCTTACGTGCGGTCGCCGGAACCCGCGGAGCGGGCATCACTGCGGCCCAGGTCCGCGAGGTCGAGAACGTCGTCGGAGCCGTGCTGAAGGACGTGCCGACTCAGCCGATCGAAGAAACCCTTGAGAAGGTCCTCACCGAGCTGGTCGGCTCGGCGAAGAAGCGACGCTAGATCCGTCGTCAGAGCGGGGCGGACCCGCGCCCGCCTCGCTCGGCGCGATCGCCGGGAACGTTCCATGGTAAGTAGCCCCGGCGGCGCGGGCGGCCGCCACCGCAGCGGTGTGAGAATGCCGGCGCCGGATCGGTCGACGCCGGCATCTCCTTGCTGCTGCGAGCGCGATGGTAAGTATGGCGCGGGGGCCTGCGGAATCGCTGAGTCGTAAATGGAGGCCCCTCCGATCCGGCGTGTCCCGTCGTCTGGAAAGGAGGCACGTGATGGACGTCGTTGTTGAGCGCTGCGCTGGCTTGGACGTGCACCGCGACAGCGTCGTTGCCACGGTGCGGGTGCCGGGGAAGGGCAAGAGCCGGCGCCGCCGCGCGCAGCAGCCGCAGAGCTTCGGCACCACGATCGCTCAGCTTGAGCAGCTCGCCGACTGGCTACAGGGCTTCGGCGTAACGCTGGTCGGGATGGAGGCGACCGGTGTCTACTGGAAGCCCGTCTTCTGGGTGCTCGAGCGGCGGTTCGAGTGCTGGCTCTTGAACGCGCAGCATCTGCACAACGTGCCCGGGCGGAAGAGCGACCTGATCGACTCCGCCTGGTGCTGCCAGCTGCTCGAGCACGGCCTGGTGCGCCCGAGCTTCGTCCCACCGCCGGAGATCCGGCGCCTGCGCGACCTGACCCGCCTACGCAGCACCCAGATGGAGGAGCGCTCGCGCGCGATCCAGCGGCTGGAGAAGGTGCTCCAAGACGCCGGGATCAAGTTCTCGAGCGTCGCCTCGAAGAC
>WNFV01008912.1_pt1 | contig 27080 bp, 26 predicted proteins | sample 5400101 | NCBI WGS metagenome assembly WNFV01 (sample SAMN13153361, study PRJNA577476) | soil metagenome | isolation source: 115 cm soil or saprolite under grassland replicate 1 | place: USA:California | collected 2016-06-15
CGTCCTCGACCACCACACGATACCGCCGGAGCTTCCCGCCGCCGTCGCCATTGTGAACCCGAAGCGGCCCGAAAACCGCTATCCGGAGCCGGAGCTCGCCTCCGGCGGCCTGGCGTTCAAGGTGATGGCGGCGCTGCACGACGCGCTGGGCCGCGCCTGGAACGCCGAACGCTATCTCGGTCTCGTCGCCCTCAGCACAGTCTGCGACGTGGCGCCCCTCCAGAACGAGAACCGCTCACTGGTGAAGAGGGGTCTGGCGGCGCTCGAACGCACCGGGCGTCCCGGGCTGCGGGCACTTATCGAAGTGAGCGGGCTGGAAGGCGCCTGCCTGAACGCAGACTCGATCGGCTACGTCCTCGGGCCGCGCCTCAACGCCGCCGGGCGCCTCGCCCACGCGCGCCTCGCCCTCGATCTACTCCTCGAAAACGACCCGGAGCGCGCCATGCAGCAGGCGCTCGAGTTGAGCAGGTTGAACTCGGAACGCCAGCAGACCACCGCCGCCGCCATGGAGCTAGCGCGCGAACTGCTTTCAAAGGAGGACCCGGACGCCCCGCTGATCTTCGTCGGCCACCCCGAGATACCGTCCGGCATCGTCGGCCTCGTCGCCGGCCGCCTGGCGGAGGAATGGCACCGCCCGGCCGTCGTCTACGAGCGCGGCGACACGACAAGCCGCGCGAGCTGCCGCAGCATCCCCGATTTCGACATCACCGGCGCGCTGCGGACGTGTCCGGAGCTGATGGTGCGCTTTGGCGGCCATCGCGCTGCGGCGGGCTTCACGGCAGAGAACGCGAAGCTGCCCGCGCTCAAGGAGGCGCTCCTGCGGGAAGCCGCCGTTGGGCTCGCAGGCGTCGAGCTCGCGCCGGTAATCGAAATCGATGCCGCCCTGGACCTGCGGCGAATGAACGGCGCCCTCATCGCCATGCTCTCGCTGATGGCGCCCTTCGGTTCCGCCAACCCAGAGCCCACGTTCCTCAGCCGCGGCGTCGAGATCGCCGACGTCAAGGCGATCGGCGAAGGCGGCGGCCACCTGCGCCTTCGCCTGCGCGACGGTCGCGTCACCTGGCCGGCGATTGCCTTCGGCAGGGGAGAAAGCGAGGTGGAGGCGGGCCAGCGGGTCGATGTGGTGTATAGTTTCTGTGCTGATCGCGGCGGGGACGGTCTCGAACTTCGCCTCAAGGACCTCGCGCCGTCGGCCGCCTCATCCTGAGCGCCGAAAGACAGATGTCCTGCTTTATCTGCGACGCTGCCATTCCTGACATCGGCGCCTTCCGCTACTGGAACGTGTCCGTCGCGACCGAGCAGAGCTATCTCGGCAAGTGCATCATCGCCCTGCGCAGGCACGAAGAGGACTTCCTTGCGCTCACGGACCAGGAGCGGGACGAGATGTGGCTGGCGGCATCAGCCGTTCGCGATGCGCTAACCCGCTGCTTTGCGCCGGACCACTTCAACTACCAAGTGCTGGGCAATTCCGTGCGGCACGTGCATATGCACCTGACGCCTCGCTATACTTCGCCCCGAGAGTTCGCAGGCGCGACGTTTCGGGACGAGCACTGGGGAACGTGGCCTTATCCCTCTCCGGCAGAACTGCCGTCCGGTTTCCTGGCGTCACTTGCGGACACCATCAAACGTACCATCGAAAAGGAAGGAGCGCCTCCATGAGCTTTTACGAGAAGCCATCCGGCGTGACACAGTTGATGAACGGCGTCATGCGCTTCTTTTCATCGATGGGGCTAATGCCCCGGAAGATGGTTACGCTGGAGGTCAAGGGACGTCGTAGCGGACAGACTCGAGCAGCAGTCGTGAATATATTGGAGCACGAAGGCCAGCGCTATCTGGTCGCACCCCGGGGCAACACCGAATGGGTCAGGAATGCGAGGGCAGCCGGCGGGGAGGCGGCCATTAAGCGTGGCTCTCGAGAATCGGTCCGCCTGGAGGAAGTCTCCGGCGAGCAACGGCCGCCCATAATTCAGGCCTACCTCAAGGAAAACGCCATGGTGACCAAGCGCCACTTCGGCATCGAGCCCGACGCCCCCATCGAGGAGTTCCAGCGCATCGCGCCCGATCATCCCGTGTTCCGCATCACGCCCGCCTCGTAGGGCTACCGGTGGTCGCCCCAGCGCCCCTTCCCGCTCGTCCTGAGGTATCGAAGGAACGAGCGGACGATTACGCCCGCCCCCGAATTCGTTTATCCGTTCTGCGTCCGTTGTGAGATTCGGCCCAAGCCGGCGCCGTCTATTCGGTTATTCGCTGTCCATCCGCTGACGACCCTCCCCATAGTCCCCGAACGGCGCGTCCCGCCGCCTCACCGCCTCCCGAAACCCCTCCTTCATCGCCAGGTCCCGCCAGGCGACGCCTTCCGGCGTGTGCCGCGCGATCCCATCGAAGACGGTTCCGATAAGCTGCGTCGTGCGCAGCCCCATGTTCTCGTACGCCTGGTTGACGAGCAGCTTGCTCATCGCCAGCTGGTTCGCCGGGATCGTCGCCAGCCGGCGCGCCATCTCATCGACGACCGCCGCCAGCTCCGCAGCCGGCACGGCCTTCGACGCCAGGCCGATCCGCTCGGCGTCTCTGCCGGTCAGCGCCTCGCCCGAAAGCATCAGCCGCTTCGCGTGCTCGAGGCCGAGACGGTAGGCCCACATGACGGTCGTGGGCTCGCCCCAGACTCGCGCGGGCGGGTAGCCGATCTGGGCGTCCTCGGCCATGTAGATGAGATCGCTGCACAGCGCCATATCCGTCCCGCCGCCGACGCACCAGCCGTGTATCTGCGCTATCACCGGCTTAGGGCTCTCCCACAGCGACATGAACACACGCACGTTGTGCGACATTCCCTGATAGTCGCGGACCGGGTCCCAGTTGCCCGACATCTCGCGCTGGGTCGCGTCCTCCACCCTAGTTCCCCAGTCCAGGTCGTATCCGGCGCAGAAGGCGCGCCCAGCGCCGCTGAGGATGATGACGCGCACGCCCGCATCCTCGTTGGCGGCGATCACCGCGTCGCGCAAGTCCGAAATCATCTGCCGGTTAATGGCGTTCAGCCGCTCAGGCCGGTTCAGTGTGATCCGAGCGACCCCGTCGCTCGCTTGGTACATAATCGTCTCGAGGTCCATATCCTGCCTCTCTTTTGCGTGGGCGGAATCAACAACCGATTTCCCCTGCTGGAGTATAGCGGTAGGGAACCATAGGGAAGCATTCTTCGTCCTATGAGTGATGCATCGTATTCTTCTCGTCCTTGCTCTCGTCGCAATCTCCTCACTGCTCGTCGCCTGCGATTCGGACGAAGAATCCCTGCCGTCGCCCAATTCCGGCATACGTGGCCTCGTGCTTCTCGGACCGCAGTGCCCCGTCTTCCGGGAAAACAGCCCGTGCCCGGACGAACCTCTTCAGGCCACGATCGATGTCTATACCGCGGACCGCTCCCGGAAGGTCGCCTCGGTCACAAGCGCCGACGACGGGCGCTTCAGCCTGGCGCTCGCTCCCGGCGACTACTACCTGGACCCTCTCCCACCCGATCCCGGCAGCGTCCTTCCCGTGGGCTCGCCTGCCACCGCCACCGTCACCTCAGGCAACTGGACCGAGATCACGATCTCATACGACACCGGCATTCGCTGACGTTCGACGCACCCACGCAGCGATGATCGTTTCGAGTTTCGAGTTTCGGTTTTCGTTATAATGTCCCTAGCGGAGGCAATAGATGCAGGAAACCAAGCAGACCTTAGACGAACTCAAAGAGCGCATCTCGTACGTCCTCCGCCGTCTTTGACATCCCGGCTCTCGAAGCAGAGATAACCCGCCTAGAGAAGGAGTCGGCCGCGCCCGGCTTCTGGGACGACCCTCAGTCCGCGCAGCGCGTGATGCGCCGCCTCGCCGACGCCCGCGAGCAGGTCGATACCTGGCGCGGCGTCGAGACGCGCTCTCAGGAGCTCCAGCAGCTTGTCGAGCTTGCGACCGAAGAGGCCGACGAAGAGCTCTCGCAGGCCGTCTCTGCGGACATCGAGTCTCTGGCCCGGGAGTTCGAGGAGATGGAGCTCTCGCTCGCGCTCTCCGGCGAGTACGACCGCCGCGACGCGATCCTCGCTATCCACGCCGGCGCCGGCGGCACCGACTCGCAGGACTGGGCCGAGATGCTCCTCCGCATGTACCTGCGCTGGGCCGACAAGCGCGGCTACAAGGCGGACGTGCTCGACCTGATGGCAGGCGAAGAGGCCGGCATCAAGAGCACCACCCTGGAGGTGCGCGGACGGAACGCCTACGGCTATCTCCGCGGCGAGCGCGGCGTCCACCGCCTCGTCCGCATCTCCCCCTATGACGCCTCGAAGTCGCGCCACACGTCGTTCGCGCTCGCGGAGGTGATGCCGGAGGTCGAAAGCGAGGCGGAGGTCCACATCGATCCTGACGATCTGCGCATAGACACGTTTCGCGCCAGCGGCCACGGCGGCCAGAACGTGCAGAAGAACGCCACAGCCGTCCGCATCACGCACATTCCGACCGGCATAGTCGTCACCTGCCAGAATGAGCGCTCTCAGGGCCGGAACAAAGAGTCCGCGCTCAAGGTGCTCGAGGCGCGTCTGCTGGAGAAGGAACTCGAGCGCCAAGCGGAGGAGCAATCGCGCCTCAAAGGCGAGCACGTCTCCGCCGAATGGGGCAACCAGATCCGCTCCTACGTCCTCCACCCGTATAAGATGGTGAAGGACCACCGCACCGGTTTCGAAACGAGCGACGCCGAAAGCGTCCTGGATGGAGACCTTGACCCGCTACTTTCGTGCGACTTTCGATACCGTTCGTCCTGAGCCCGTCGAAGGACCCATCCATGTCAGCGAAGCCTGAGCGCACCCGCCCGCAGGCGGGGAAGCCAAAGTCTGAGCGCGATCCCAGACATCATTTGCTTCACCCTGACCATTCCTGCTTAAGCACCCTTTTTCCATTCGTGCTGAGCCCCTCTGTTCCGTTCGTCCTGAGCCCGTCGAAGGACCAGACGGCACCAGCGAAACCTCAGCGCGCCCGCCGGCAGGCAGGGGAGCCGAAGGCTGAGCGCGCCTCGCTGTTTCGCCCTCTTGTTCCGTTCGTGCTGACCCTGTCGAAGCACCCCGTGACACCAGCGGAGACTGAGCGCATCGAAGTCGGAGCGCGATGAAGGCCATACCAATCGTTGCAGCCGTGGCGCTCGCAGCTGGCATCATGGTGTCCTCGGACCCCGCCTCCGCCCAGGTCGCCCCCACCGTAACCGACGGCGGCGTCACCAACAGCTTCCCCGACGGCATGCACTTCGCCGTCTCCGCCGAAAGCGATTCGCCCATCCAGGAGCTAAAGCTGCGCTACAAGATCCTGCCGGACGGCACCGCCGCCATCGGCCGGCCGGACTTCGACGCGGCATCCTCCGTCGCAGCCACTTTCGATCTCGGCGGCGCGGGCCTCTACCTGCCGCCGGGCACCGTCATCGAGTACCACTGGGAGGCTACCGACGCCGACGGCGACGAGTCGCGGACAGACACCCAGAGCTTCTTCTACGACGACATCCGCTTCCAATGGACGCCCCTCGAGTCGAACGGCATCACTGTCTACTACTACTCCGGCTCCGAAGGACAGGCGCAGGCCATGCTCCAGGCCGCGGCTGACCGCATTCAGTCGATGTCGCAGCTCCTCGGCGCCAATATCGATTTCCCGATCAAGGTCTGGATCTACGATAACGTCAACGACATGCGTCCCGCCCTCCAGCGCCGCAGCGAGACGTACGACGCTTCCGTCATCACGGCAGGCGAGCGCGTGGCAACCGACACCATCCTTGTCCTCGGCAACGCCTCGTTCGACACCCTGAAGCACGAGCTGACGCACATCGTGACCGCCGCCGCCGGCGAGAGCGCGTTCGGCACGCTCCCCGCCTGGCTTGATGAGGGCACGGCCGTCTTCGGCCAGGACGACCCCGGTGGCTTCGAAGACGCCGTCGAGCGGGCCATCGATCGCGGCAACGTCTTCTCCGTGCGCCAGATCACGTCGTACCCGGGCGACCCCTCGGCGGTAGACCTCTTCTACGGCCAGTCGTGGAGCCTCGTGAAGTACCTGAACGACACCTACGGTCCCGAGAAGGTCGCCCAACTCTTCGCCGAAATCAAGGGCGGCAAGCGCATCGACGCCGCCCTCGAGGCCGCCTACGGCTTCGATCAGGACGGCCTCGACAACGAATGGCGCGCCGCCAACGGCCTCCCGCAACGCGAGACGCCGGAGTCCACGCAGCCCGCCCAGCCGGGCGCCACCGACGCGCCCCCAGGCTCGGAGGCCCCGACGACGGATGACGGCGGCGGCACCTCCTCCTTCGTCATCATCGCGCTGGCGATCGGCCTCATCGTCCTCGCCGGCACCGTCGGCCTGGCGGGCTGGGCGGTGGCGAAGCGGCTATAGCCCGCTACGCCGATGCCGTCGGTATGTAGCCCGGCACCTTCACGTGCCGCAGTCCACCTGATAGCTAGTGGCTGCCCCGTAAATGGTGTCATCGCTCCGAGGTTCGCTGCGCCTGAAGCTGCAGTGCAGAGGGTGCAACGCCTCTGCCGGGGGGTCTGGGGGGTGTCCCCCCAGCATTGCGCTCCGAAGGCGGGCTGGGTGGGAAGAAGAGGCTCTCGACCACAAGAAAAGGAGCACCACGTCTCGAGGGGACACCCAGGGGTGGGGACGATTTTCATCCTTGAGGGTGTCCGCAACGCAGGCAAGAGGATCTGACAGCTGAAAGCTACGGAATGATCAGCCCGCTCGGCCGCTGTTCCCCGCGCTGCACCGGAGGCGGCCCCTCCGCCTCGAGCGCCGACGTCGGTCCCGACGCCTCCGCCGGACCGCCGACGCCGGATCCCGACGCCTTCAGCACCTGCTCGACCAGCACCGATTCATGGACCGCACCCGGAATCGCCACCTTGTCCCCGATGATGGTGAGCGGGACCGCCCGCACGCCGTAGCGCTCGCCGAGCTCCGGGAATTCATTCACCTCGATCACCTCCGAACGGACTCTCCGGCTCGCTAGAGACATCTGGTAGGCGGCACGCGCCATCCCCGGACAGTGCGGTCAGGTCGGCGTGACGAAGACGCGCACAAGCACGTCGTCCCGCAACTTCTTTAGCTCGCGAATCGACTCCTCAGAGAGCAGCACCTCGCCCCGTGAGATATCGACTATCGACTCGATGAACGCGGGGAACTCCGTCCCGCCCGGCATCCCGTAGTACTTGAACGCAGCGCCGTCGTTCGCGCTGAGCGCCGTCGAAGCGCCTCGCAGGATCGTTCCCGGGATGCGCTCGATCTCGAGCTTCGACCGCTCCTCCGCCGCTTCCTCGAAGATGTGCACCCGCAGGCTGATCAAGTCGCTCAGCGACGCCAGCTCCTGGAGCATCTCCCGCGTCGGCTTGCAATACGCGCACGGCCGCCGCCCCGGCACCTCAAGCGAAAGCTCCCGCTCCGTGAAGTAGTCGATCTTCACTGGCCCGACGAGCTCAGCCGCGAACTTCTGGCGGATGAACTCCTGGTCTTTAAGCGGAATCATCTGTGGCATCAACCGCGCGTAGAGACGCCTCGGTGAGGCGTCTCCCGGCGCCTCGGCCTTCATTACTCATCCGTTAATCTGCTCTTTCATCGGTCCCGCGCGTCTTGATCCAAACCAAACCCAACCGCTGCACCGCCGTGGCCGACGCGAACACCGCCAGCGCCCACAGCATCGCCGTCACGCTGTCGTCCCACACGGCATCCAGTATAAGGCCCGCCGAGATCAGCGCGACGCGCGGCGCCCGGCTGAACAGCCCCTCCTTCATCTCCAGCCCGATGAGCTCCGCCCGCGCCCGGACGTAGCTCACCAGGATCGACGCAACGACCGCGACGAAGATCAGTAGTTCCTCTGTCCGGCCCCCGCGGTCGCTGAAATAGACAAGCAGCCCGAACAGGACCGCCGCCTCGGAAACTCGGTCCATCACAGCATCGAACACCGAGCCAAAGTCCGTCGCCTGGCCCGTCGCCCTCGCCAGCGCCCCGTCCAGCATATCGAGCGAGCTCGCGGCAAGGACGATCAGCCCCGCCGGAAAGAACTCGCCGTAAGCCGCCAACACGGCAGCGCCCAGGTTGCCTACCAGGCCGGCCGCAGTGAGCATGTTCGGGGTTACGCCGGCCCGCGCTAGCAGATCGACGATCGGATCAGTGAACCAGCGCGGCGCTGACCTCGGAAGCAGACCCGACATCACCGTCCCGGCCCGTTCCGCGCCGCCATGCAGTCCTTATAGTATTCGACGATCTGCGCCGAGACCCGCTCCCAGTCGTATGCGCGCGCCGTCTTCACTGCGCGGCCGCCCATCCTCTTCCGCAGCGCCTGGTCTGAAAGCAGCCGCTTCAGCGCCGCTGCCAGCGCGTCGCTGTCGCGCGGAGGCACCAGGATCCCTTCGCCGCCATCTGTGAGCACCTCCGAGAACCCCTCGATTCGTGAAGCCACGATCGGCGCACCTGCCGCCAGCGCCTCGAGCAGCACGATTCCCATGCTTTCGCCGCCGGTATTCGGCGCGCAGTAGATGTCAGCGCTCTTGAAGTAGGCCGGCTTCGCCTCGTCCGGCACGTACCCCGTGAACACAACATCCTCGAGCCTGTTGCGCTCGACGTACAGTTCGCATACGGAGCGCAGACCACCGTCGCCGCCGACTACTACCAGCCGCGTGTCCGGAATGTCCCGCTTCAGCTTCGCATAGGCTTCGAGCAGAAACGGCAGCCCCTTCCGCTTCTCCAGCCGGCCCAGGAAGAGGATGTTCCGCTTCCCGTCGCTGAGACGCTCGATCGGCTCGCCATTGGCCAAGAACCGGCAATCTACCCCGTTCGGGATGATGCGATAGCGGTCCGCGAAATGCTTCCCGATAAGCCGCAGCGCCGCCCGCGAGACGGCGATCCGTCCGTGAAGGCGCCCCCACCAGGGGCGGATGATGAACTTCGAGTACGCATACAGCCGGCTGCCGCCTTCTCGCGCGGCGTGGAACGTCGCGATGTTCGTCGCGCTGGAGTAGCGCAGGAACTGGAACGGCAGCAGCGGCATGAACGGCTCGTGAACGTGCACGATGTCGAACTTTTCCCGCGCAAGCAACTGCTTCACGCGCGGACCCAGATTGTAGGAAAGGCAGATGTTCGCGACGGAGCCTGTCGCCGGCAACCCGAATGCGCTCTCACCGATAATGGTGACGCAGCCCCGCTCGTCGCGCCCGGGACGGGACGAGGGCGCGATTATCCGAGCGTCGTGGCCAGCAGCTCTCAGTCGCTCCGCCAGAGGCGCGATATGAAGGTTGACGCCGCCCGGAGTTGCCCAATCGTACGGTGTCACCAGCGCAATCTTCATCGCGCTCCCACTCGTGTCATTATGAGCGCCGAGCACCTTGGCAAACGAGGCGTCCTCGTACTCGAAGGAATCCGGCGGGCTTTAGGGAGTGAACAGCATTCGTCCCGCGGACTCATTCTGAGCGACGACCGCCCCTCACCGAACCCGCAATATGCGCCGCACGAAGCTCAGCGCCGTAGGCCCCCAGCCCATCGCGCGCGGCGTCGCCCGCATCCCCCGCCACGTCTGACGTGCTATATGCCCCACTCCGAGGCTGTGCCACGCCACAGGCGGCCCGTAAGCGGCGCGCGTGCTGCGAGCGACGATCGCTTGCTTCAGATCGGCGGCGGTGCGCCCACCAAACTCCGTGTAGGCAGATCCGATCGCAGGCAAGAAATGCGCATCGCTCCCGCCGAGCTCCGCCAGTTGTAGCGAACCCCGGTTCAACGCCGCGGCGCGCCTTATGCTGACAGCCGCAGCCGGCGAACGAGATGCCACTTCCATCCCGTCAAGATCTCCCGCCAGCCGGCGTAGCGTCTTCGCCCCGACGCTCCGCGTTAACCAGCTCATCGGATGCGGCACGATGCAAACGCCGCCTTGCCGGTCCACGTCTTCCAGGATGCGCTCGAGCGGCCGAAGGGACCCGACCGGCTCCTCGATCCAGAGCGCGAGCACGTGCCCCTCGATTGCCGTCACCTCGATGCCGGTTACAACCTCGAACCCGTAGCTACCTTTCGCCCACCGCTCCCGCGCCGCCAGCGCCCCTCGGATGTCGTCGTGGTCGACGATCGCGATTACATCGAGGTCGGTCCGTTCTTCCACATAATCCAAGAGCTCCGGTACGTCCGCCATCCCATCGCTGAACGACGTATGCAGATGCAAGTCCGCCTCGCCGCGCGCGATGTCATTCTGAGCGCAGACCACATCCATAGGCGGTCCAGCCGCCCCTTCGCGAAGGCCTGTCCTGAGCGCCCCGACCGCAGTCCGGGCAGCCGAAGTGAATCTGGCGGGGCGCGGGGTGTGAACGGCGTTCTGCTCAGTCATTCGCCAGCAGCCACCTCGGTTTTCCCACTCCCGACCTCTGACTTCTGACCTCCGACCTCTGACTTCTGACCCCCGCCCTCCTCCACTCCGTCCCATATCCTCTCCAACACCGCCCACTGGCCCGGATCTTCCCGAAGCCTTCGCTCCAGCCGCGCGATGTACTGGAGCATCGCCGAACGCACGTCCGCCTCCAAGTCACCCGTGCGCGCGACATCCAGAGGCTCCTCCAGGAAGACCTCGATGCCGTACTTGTGTCTGCGGAAGCTAAAGGCGGGTATGACGGCCGCGCCTGTGCGCAGGGCCACCTCAATGGGGCCGGTCGGCATGAGCGCCGGCACACCGAAGAAGAGGAACGAGTCCTTCGGGCCCTGAATGTCGCGGTCCCCCATGAGAGCGACGACGCCGCCCTTCTTAAGCGTTTGAATGACGCGCTTGACGTTGCCCACGTTCACCGGCCCAAAGCGGTGCCCCTTGCTGGCGCGAAACTGGTCCATCAGGCGCGAGAGCCTTGGGTGCACAGGCTCCGTCAAAGCGAACACGTGGATTCCCGCCGGGATGAGACCCTGCACTGCTAGCTCTGGGTTGCCATAGTGGGCGCTGAGAAGAATCACGCCCCTGCCACGCTCAATTGCAGGGCGCACGTACTCTTCCATGCCGTGATAAACAAGGCGGCGCCGGACGAAGTCATCGATGTCCATTCGCGGCAGGTGCGCCACATCGGCGTAATAAAGCGCCACGTTCCGCAATATACGCTTCGCCGCCCGCCGCATCTGCCCTTCCCTCGCCTGCGGCATGACATGGCGCAGGTTATCGTGGATACTCCGGCGCGCGCCCGGCGCCAGCTGATACGCCAGCCAGGCGATAGCCCCCATCAGCGCGTACAGGAACGGGAGCGGCAGGCGGCCCAGCGTATTGAACGCGGCCCAGTACAGCAGAAACTTTAGCATGTCGGCGAGCCCGTCCCCGTCGTGTCATTCTGAGCCCACTGAATCGACGTGGCGCCTGCCTCGGCACGTCGCGCGTGAACAACGTCGGGTCCGAACCGGTAGCGAAGAACCTCGGCGGCCTCGCATAGCCAATTCGTAATCAACATGGTACACACGACAGTTGATGCTGAGTTTAGCGAAGCGGCGCGCTTACGTCAGCGACAGACGCGAGATTGCGACGAGCGGCCCGCGTCGCTAAGCAAACGAAAGCGCCGGCCTCCATCTGAGACCGGCGCTCTGCGCTCTGCGCATGCGCGTTCAACACTCGTTCGCCACAGGTTTTCCGCCGTCTGCTGGCGCGTACGCCTCCGTCGCTGGGCTCCGGTGGCACCGAAACGATCGCCTGCTTCGCCTCCCCGAGGTCCGCCACCTCGACAACGGTCACCCCTTCAGGCGGCTCGTAAACAAACATCGATTCTGGAATGTTGGGCGAGACCGTGAACTCCGTCGCCGCCTGGCGAAACGATACGCTCCCATCCAGTTCCCGATGCTCGGTCTTCAGTGCGATGAACGTCTCCTGGTCCACCCACAGGCTGAGGGAGGTTCCTTCAAGCGTGTCACCAGGTACCGGTACACGCGCCGCGCATATCGCTCGTAGAGCGCCGCAAACTCCGCCGGGGCCTCTCTCGCGGCGACGGCCAGGGCTTCATCCGACCCAATATCAGCGAGAACGCCCGGCGCTGCCAGAGCTTGCGTCATCCACCACTCCTTTCACTTGCCTGATCTCTTCGATCGCGATCACAAGTGAATACGTGCGAGTAGGCGAAAAGGGGACATTGCGCATTGCCGCGCCTTTTCTTCTTTCCACGAACTTACTGTAAAGTGGAAGTGCGATGGCGATCATACACGAAAGAATCGAAGTGAACCCTGAGGTGATGGTTGGCAAGCCGGTCATCCGAGGTACTCGCGTACCGGTCGAGCTGCTCCTTCGCAAGCTAGGCGAGGGAGCGACGGAAGAGGACCTCCTCGACGCCTACCCACATCTCGCCAAAGAAGATGTCCGGGCAGCGATCGCTTACGCGGCTGATGTCATAGCGCGCGAAGATGTGTTGGTAACTCCCGAACTCGACTGACGTGCGGCTGCTCGCTGACGAGAGCGTGGACATGGCCGTCATTCGAGAACTCAGGCGTACCGGCCATGATGTCGTTTCGGTCGCAGAGAGCAGCGCAGGCGCGTCGGACGAGGATGTTGCATCTCTCGCAAGCGCGGATCACCGATTGCTCTTGACTGAAGACCGCGACTTTGGGCGCCTGTTCTTTGCCCGCTTGAAAGCTGCATAGGGCGTGATATACCTCCGCTATCCGGCTGGCACCCGCCGCGATTTCGCCCGGTCCGTGGCAAACCTCGTCGCCGATGAAGGCGAGAGCTTAATTGGCGCATTCGTCGTCATGCAGCCTGGCCGCAGGCGAATCAGTCGGCTACCTGGTACGTAGCGACCTCCGTCTGCTGGCAAGGAGTTTGTTTGGCAAAATAGGCATCTCAAACATATTGGCGTTTGCGCTCTAACGAAAATTTCGTTATAATAGCGACGATGGCTCGAGACGATCTCAACCCCGCAGACCGAATCATCCGCCGCTTCGGCGGCCAGAGTGCCCTCGCCGGCCTGCTCGGCAAGCGCCAGAGCACGATCGAGCACTGGGCGCTTATCGGCAGAATCCCGGCGCAGTGGCAACAGCCGCTGATGTCGCTTGCCCGTCAGAAAGGTGTCATCTTGGAAGCCAGAGATTTCGTCGCAACGGACCCGCACCCCATAGCTCCCGCCGGCGGTCGCCTCGGCGTCCTCCTCGTCGGCCTCGGCGCCGTCGCCTCTACCCTGATCTCCGGCGTCGAGCACGCAAGGCGCGGCTCGGGGCAACCTATCGGCTCGCTGACGCAGATGGGCACGATCCGTCTCGGCAAGCGCAGCGAGAAGCGCTCCCCGCTCATACGCGAGTTCGTCCCGCTGGCCGGACTCGATCAGCTCATCTTCGGCGCCTGGGACCCGATCCCCGATAACGCGTACGCGGCGGCCATCAAGTGCGGTGTGCTGGAGCGCCACGAGCATATCGAGCCTATCGCCGGCATCCTCAAGACTATCGAGCCGATGCCCGCCGTGTTCGACGATTACTACGTCAAGCGGCTCCACGGCGACAACGTCAAGCAAGCGCCGACCAAATTCGACCTCGCAGAGGCCATCCGCAAGGACATCCGCGACTTCAAGGCCGCGAACGGCTGCGACCGTCTTGTGATGATCTGGTGCGCTTCCACAGAGATCTTTCTCGAGGAAGGTCCGGCCCACTCCAACCTCGAAGAGTTCGAAGCGGCGATGGAAGCGAACGACGTCAGCATCGCCCCATCCATGCTCTACGCCTACGCCGCGATCATGGAAGGCATCCCCTTCGCCAACGGCGCGCCGAACCTCACTGTGGACATCCCGGCCCTGGTCCAGCTCGCCAACGATCGCAGCGTCCCCATCTGCGGCAAAGACTTCAAGACGGGCCAGACGCTCATGAAGACGGTCATCTCACCTATGCTCAAGGCTCGCATGCTGGGCGTCAGAGGCTGGTACTCGACGAACATCCTGGGCAACCGCGACGGGGAGGTGCTCGACGACCCGGAGAGCTTCAAGACCAAAGAGGAGTCCAAGCTCGGCGTCCTCGAGTACATCCTCCAGCCGGACCTCTATCCCCAACTCTACGGCGACATCTTCCACAAGGTGCGCATCAACTACTACCCGCCCCGGGGCGACAACAAAGAGGGCTGGGACAACGTCGACATTTTCGGCTGGCTCAACTACCCGATGCAGATAAAGATCGATTTCCTCTGCCGCGACTCGATCCTCGCCGCGCCGCTCGCGCTCGACCTCACGCTCTTCCTCGACCTGGCCCAGCGGGCCGGCATGGGCGGAATCCAGGAATGGCTCTCGTTCTACTTCAAAAGCCCGCAGCACGCCAGCGCCGTCTATCCCGAGCACGACCTCTTTATCCAGCAGACCAAGCTCAAGAACACCCTTCGCTGGCTCATGGGCGAAGAACAGATCACCCACTTAGGCACGGAATACTACGCGGAATAGCGTCGTCGCGATTGCTGGCCGTCCCCCGGCACCACGCCCTTCCCGCTCGTCCTGAGGTATCGAAGGATCGAGCGGAGTTGCGATGCCCCGCTCGCCAGTCGTTTTATCCGCTTGACGAATCCATTGACAGACTCGCCGCCCCGAACACCTTCCGCGGCCTCCACGATCCGGTCGCCGCATCGAACGCCAGAATCGCCACCAGCCCACCGTCCTCGCCGTACGCCCGATAGAGCCGCCCGTCCTCGAGGGCCACTGCCTCAAGCCTGTCCTCATCGATCCGCACGGCCTGGCCGTGCCGCAGGTCCTTCTCGTCCTCGAGATGCAGCGTGATCGCCGGTAGGTCCGTCAGCCCGCAGTCCATCGGCAGCGCGAGCCCACGCCACTCTTCACCTTCGAACGATCGCTCGAGTTCCTCGAGCGAGACCGCCGCTTCGAGCGAAAACGGCCCCACACGCCTGCGCACCAGCGACGCCAGGTACGCCCCGCACCCCAGCGCCTGCCCGAGGTCATGCGCCAGGCTGCGAATGTAAGTCCCCTTCCCGCACTCGACTTCGATCTCGGCATCCGGCGGCGTGAACCGCAGCAAATCGACGGAGTAGATGCGCGCGCGCCGGGCCGCAAGCGCCACCGCCGTACCCTTTCGTGCCAACCGGTACGACCGCTGCCCCCGGACCTTCACCGCGCTGAACGCAGGCGGCGTCTGCTCGATCTCGCCTACGAACGCCGCCAGCGCTCGCGACACGTCCTCCCGCGAGACATCGCCCGGGTCGCTGACGTCAGTGACCGAACCTTCCGCATCGTACGTGTCAGTCGTCACACCAAGGCGTACGATGGCGCGGTACGTCTTCCGCAGCTCCATTAGGTACTCGCTTACGCGCACCGCCTGCCCCAGCAGCACCAGCAGGACTCCCGAAGCGAGCGGGTCCAGCGTCCCGGCGTGTCCCGCCTTCTGAATGCCAGTCCCCCTCCGCACGACCCGAATCACTCCGAACGACGTGATGCCGGCAGGCTTATTGACGTTCAGAATCCCGGAGACCATCGGCCTCCACTAACCACTAACCACTGTTCACTGTTCATTGTCCTTCGACACCTGCCGCATCAGCTCCAGCACGTGCGCCGCCTCTTCTATCGTCTCGTCCAGGAGGAAATGGAGGCGCGGGATACGCCGGATGCGCATTCGGTCCAGCAAATGCCGTCTCAAAAACGGTGCCGCGTGCGAAAGCGCCTCTATCGTCCCCGCCTTCGCCTCCGTATCGCCCATCACGCTGATGTAGACGCTCGCGTTCTCGAGGTCCGGCGCTACGTCGACGCGCGTAATGCTCACGATCTCGCCCACGCGCGGATCGCTCAGCTCCGTGCGGATGAGATCGGATAGCTCCTCCCGGAAGAGATGGTTCAAACGCTGGAGACGCCGGTGGGGAGAGGGTGTGAACGGCGACGCTATTCTGTCATTCTGAGCGAGGTAAACATCCTTCGATGGTTCAACCTGCTACGCGAAGGAATCTGGGGGGATGGGGTGGGGTGGGTCAGGCGACTCGAAACCAGGCGATATCCTCCAGCCTCTAGCCTCTAGCCTCCTGCCTCTAGCCGACTACCCCTTCTGCTCCGTGTGGAACGCCTCGATCACGTCCCCTTCCTGGAACGCCTCGAACCGCTCTACGCCGATGCCGCACTCCAGCCCGGATGTCACCTCTCGTACGTCGTCCTTGAAGTGGCGCAGGCTCGACGTGCGCGATGTGTGCATCACCTCTCCCCCGCGCAGCACGCGCAGAAGTGAGTTGCGGCGGATGACGCCGTCCGTGACGGCGCAGCCGGCGATACGCCCGCCGCGCACCCGGAAGATCGCGCGCACTTCGGCGTGTCCATCCACGACCTCGAGCGTAACCGGCTCGATGAGGCCCTTCACCGCCCTATCGACGTCGTCGATGAGTTCGTAGATGATTCGGTAATGCCGCAGATCGACGCCTTCGCTCTCGGCCAGCCGGCGCGCTCCCGGGTCGGCCTTCACGTTGAAGGCAACAATGATCGCCCGGGAGGCGACGGCGAGCATGGCGTCCGATTCGCTGACGGCGCCGGCGCCGGTGTGGATGATGTTCACCCGCACCTCCGGCGAGCTGAGCCGCTCCAGGGAGCCGCGAATCGCCTCAACGCTGCCCTGCACGTCCGCTTTGATCACCACGTTCAGGTCCTTGGTCCGCCCGGCCGCGATCTCCCCGGATACCGCCTCGAGCGTCACGCGCATTTGACCGGTGTCTGCGCTCGCTCGCTCGCGGTCCTCGGCGACCTCTCGCGCCGTTCGCTCGTCTTCGACGACAACGATCGGATCACCGGCGCGCGGCACCGAATCGAGCCCCATAATCTCTGCCGGGCTGGCGGGCGGCGCCTCCGTGATCCGCTCGCCGCGGTCATCGAACATCGCCTTCACCTTGCCCCCGCTCTCGCCGGCGACGACGGCGTCGCCCACCCTGAGCGTCCCCTTCTCGACGATAATCGTGGCCATTGGCCCGCGATTGGGGTCCATTTCCGCCTCGATGATCGTCCCTTCCGCCGGCCGGTCGGGATTCGCTTTCAACTCCGAGATCTCGGCGACGAGCAGGATGTGCTCCAGCAGGTCCTCGAGCCCCTCCTTCGTCTTCGCCGATACCGGGATCGCCGGCACGTCGCCGCCGAACTCCTCGATCACTACGTCGTGCTGCGTAAGCTGCTGCTTGACGCGGTCAGGCGCCGCTGCCGGCAGGTCGGTCTTGTTGATCGCCACGATGATCGGCACGCCGGCCGCCTTCGCGTGCGCGATCGCCTCTATCGTCTGCGGCATCACGCCGTCGTCCGCGGCGACGACGAGCACCGCGATATCAGTAACGTTGGCGCCGCGGGCGCGCATCGCCGTGAACGCCTCGTGGCCCGGCGTATCGATGAACGTGATCTTGTGGCCGTTCACCTCCACCTGATAGGCCCCGATATGCTGAGTTATAGCCCCGGCTTCCTGCGCAGTCACGTTCGTCTCGCGAATCGCATCCAGCAGGCTGGTCTTGCCGTGGTCCACGTGCCCCATTACCGTCACCACCGGAGGTCGCGCTTGAAGATTGGTATCTTCCTCAACCGTCTCCGCCTCCGCCACTCCAGCTGCCGCTCCACTCCTCGCGCCGCCCTTCTCAGGCTGCGGCTCGAAGCCTAGCTCCAGTGCCACAGACGCCGCCACGTCGTACTCGACACTCTGATTGATCGCGGCCATCACGCCGCGCTTCATTAGCTCTTTGATCACGTCCACCGGTGTGGACTTAAGCATCTCCCCCAGCTCGCGGACCGTGATTGTCCGCGGTAACGTGACGACCTTACCCTTGGTCGCCGCTCCTACCGCGCCGCTGGAGCCGTTACCGTCAGCGGTCATGCCGGCGCCTCCTCAGGCAGGTCTTGCGCGAACGCAGTCAGCGCTTCCACGCTCTGCGGCGAGATTGCGACGTTAAGCGAGCGCTCCAGCCGCTTCTTCTTGAGCGCAGTCTCCCAGCAGGAACGCCTCGCGCACAGGTACGCCCCGCGCCCGGGCGCTTTGCCGGTCGGATCAGGGCGGACCTCGCCGTCCAGGCCTCTGACCACGCGGACCAGCTCCCGCTTCGCCGTCACCGACCCACAACCCACGCAGGTTCGCTGCGGGATGTGGCGCGGCCGCAGACCGGGGCGGGTGGCGGCCTTAGGCATCGGGGTCGCCGTCGCCATCGCCATCCTCATCAGTACCCCAGCTGAAATCGCTGTCGATATCCACGTCTTCGTCCTCGTCCACAGCCGCGAGGCGTTTGGCGCGCTTCGGCGCCTTTTTCGCCTTGCCTTCAGCTTCGCTTTCTCGTTCGGTCTTCTCCGCCTTCTTCGACTTCTTCTTCTTGGCAGGCGCTTCCTTCGTCGCCACCTCTTCGGCAAAGCGGATTCTGGCGCCCGCCGCCCCATCAGGCTCACCGGCAGCCACAGCCTCGGTCGGCGCAGCTTCAACCGCGGGCGCTTGCGCCTCGGCAGCGATCCCTTCCTCCGAGCCCTGAATCACCTCTTGCCACGGCTGCGTTGGCTCGGCGTGCGTTGCCGTCTCGGCCCCTCTCGCGGGTGCCTTCCGTGCGACCTGCTCCTTAGGCGCTGGCGCGGCCGCCAGGACCTCCTGCATCGCCGACTCCGGCTTGATGTCGATGCGCCAGCCCGTCAGCTTAGCCGCCAGACGAGCGTTCTGCCCCTCTTTGCCGATCGCCAGCGAAAGCTGCCGGTCCGGTACGATCACCGACGCCGTGTTGTCCTCTTCGCTTATCCGTACTTGCAGCACCTGCGCGGGGCTCAGCGCGTTCGCGACGAATCGCGACGGGTCGGGGTCCCACTGGATCACGTCGATCCGCTCGCCGTTCAGCTCGTTCACGATGTTCTGAATGCGAATGCCGCGCAGCCCTACGCATGAACCCACAGGATCGACGCCCTCCTGCCGGGCCGCCACCGCCACCTTGCTGCGGAACCCTGCCTCCCGCGCGATCGACTTGATCTCGACCACCCCGCGGTAGATCTCCGGCACCTCCAGCTCAAACAGACGGCGAAGCAGGTTCTTGTGCGTTCGCGATAGGATCAGCTGCGGCCCTCTAATCGAGCGGTGCACCTCCAGCAGGTACAGCTTCAGCCGCTGCCCCATGCGGTAATTCTCGTTCCTCACCTGCTCCGCGGCCGGGAAGATCGCCTCTGTCTTGCCGAGATCGACGACAAGGTGCTTCGCCTCGGCCCGCTGAACGACTCCCGAGACGATATCGCCCTCGCGATTGGAGAACTCCTCGAACACCATCTCGCGCTCGGCTTCCCGCAGCCGCTGAAGCACCACCTGTTTCGCAGTCTGCGCGGCGATGCGGCCCGCCTGTGACGGGTGCACCTCGTCCAGGAGCACGTCCCCGGGCATGACGTCCGGCTTGCGTCGCCGCGCCTCCGGGAGGGCGATCTCGATCTTCGAGTCCGTCACCTCCTGGACCACCGCGCGCTCCAGGTAGACGTGGTGGTCGCCTGTGTCGCGGTCGATGCGCACGGCCACGTTGCCGGCGATATCGCTGTCCTTCTTATAAGCGGAGACGAGGGCGGCTTCCATCGCCTGGTAAACGACCTCCGGCGGCAGATTCTTCTCCGCCGCCAGCTGCTTGATGGCGATACTAAATTCACTTTTCACGCCGGCATCGACCTCCCAAACGCCCGCCCGGCCCCGTACTCCTCAGGCAGGCGCGGGGCCAAAAAAAAGTGGGTGCCAGCCCCACTCCAAGACAGAGCGCTATTTCAACCTCACTATAGCACCGGCGCCTGACCCTGACAACCGCCGGAAACGCGTCATTCTGAGCGACGAGACGGCTTAATTTCTGAACGACGATCTACGCGAAGGAATCTGGGGGTTGAGGGGCGGTGGGTCAGGTCGCTCGCTCAACGCCGTAATCCGTGGCACCAGCGAACCCGCCCTTTCCCCGCTCGAACTTCGCACTTCGTACCTCGTATTTCGTACCTCGACTCACGCCAGCGCCGCTCGTATCGCCCCCACAGCCTCCTCTATCGCCACCGTCCGGCTCTCGCCCTCCGTTCGCCCCTTCAACTCCACCGCCCCGCTCGCCAGGTTGCGCGGGCTCACAGTCGCCCGAAGCGGCATCCCCAGCAGGTCCGCATCGTTGAACTTCACGCCCGGCGTCTCGTCTCGGTCGTCGTACAACGCGGGAACGCCCGCCGCCGACAGCTCTTCGTACAGCCGCTCCGCCGCCGCCCGCACCTCCGGCTTGTCGGGCTGGATCGCGACGATGTGCGCGTCGTAAGGCGCCAACAAACGCGGCCAGACGATCCCCGCCTCATCGTGGTTCGCCTCCACCACCGCCGCCAGCAGCCGCTCCGCGCCGATCCCGTAGCTGCCCATCACTGCCGGCTGCGACTTGCCCTCTTGATCGAGGAACGTCGCCCCCATCATCTCCGAGTATCGAGTCCCCAGCTTGAACACCTGCCCCATCTCTATACCTCGTCGCAGGTCCATCGGCGTCCCGCAGTTTGCGCAGAGGTACCCCTCCTTCGCCAGCGCGATGTCCGCCACGATGTCCGCCTCCCAATCGCGACCGTAGTTCACGTTCAGCAGGTGCTTATCCGGCTTGTTCCCCCCCGCCACCAAATTTCGCTCCCGCGGCACCAGGTCATCCGCCACAACCAAGATCCGTTCGCCCTGAGGAGGAGCCCCAGAGTCCTTCGTCAAGAAGGACGGAGGGGCGTCTCGAAGGGTTTCGTCGCTTTCTCTTCCCTGTTCCCCGTTCCTTGTTCCAGCGCCTAAACCCACGGCCGAGGCGCTCCCCGCGACGAACCCCGCCGCGATCGCCTCCTCTTCCTCCATGTACCGCACCTCCACCGCCCCGATCGCATTCCGCAGCTTCGCGTCGTTCACGTCCATATCCCCCCGTATCGCCACCAGCACGGGTCCCGTCCGCGCGCCCTCAGGTTTGCCGGTTTGCCGGTTTGGGGATTCCTCCGCCGCGAAAGTGGCGGAGTAAAACACCGCCTTGCACGTCCGCGACCCCGACACCCCCAAATGCTCCGCCAGCGCAGCAATCGTGTACAGCCCCGGCGTGTCGATCTCCTCTACCGGCTTCGGCTCCCCGTCCCCGTGCGCCGGCTCCTTCACGAACGCCGCCACCTCCGCGTTCGCCGCGTAGCCGCACTTCGGGCAGAGCAGGCAACTGTCCTCGCCGTGCTCCGTAATGTAGATGAACTCGTGCGTGTCCTTGCCGCCCATCGCGCCGCTATCCGCCAACACCGGCACCGTAGGCACTCCGCAGCGGTCGAAGATGCGCTGATAGGCGTCGAACATCTTCCGGTAGCTCACGTCCAGCCCCTCCCAGTCCGCGTCGAACGAATACAGGTCCTTCATGATGAACTGCCGCAGGCGGATCAGCCCCCCGCGCGGCCGCGGCTCGTCGCGGAACTTCGGCGCGATCTGGTACACCAACAGCGGCAGGTCGCGGTACGAGCGCACGTTCCGCTTGAAGACGTCGACGAATACCTCCTCGTGCGTCGGCCCCAGCGTGAACTCGCGGTCGCGGTGGTCTCGCACCTGGAACAGAATCTCCCCCATCGTCTGATCGCGCCCCGACGCCTGGTACACCTCGATCGGCAACAGCGACGGCATCAGCATTTCCTGCCCGCCCTCGCGGTCCATCTCCTCGCGAATGATCCCTTCGATCTTCTGGATCACACGCCACCCCAGCGGCAGGTAGCTGTACACCCCCGCCGCGATCTGCGCCACCATCCCCGCCCGCAGCAGCAGCCGGTGGCTTGGTGTTTCGGCTTCAGCCGGCACTTGGCGAAGCGTTTTTCCGAAGAGCTGGGACATGCGCATTGCTATTGCACCGGTATTACTCGTATGCCTTCCGCCACCGCCGCGTCAAGCAGCAGCTGATCCCATGAAGACAGGACGACTTCCTCTCCTCGGTTCAGCGTCAGCGCGGACGCCAGATGAATTGCGTCCAAAGCTCTTAGGAGGTGGCGCTCCGCTACCTGCACGGCAAGGTCCAAAAGTGGGGAGGTCACCGGCAACTTTGCCATCTTCTTCCAATCGGAATCGAACTTCAATCGCGCCTCCGCGTACGTACCATCGTCCAGACGCGACGTAGCGAGCATCCTCGCGAGCGCTCCTCGCAGCTCCACGAGCAATACCGCGGACGAGCCGGCCGACTCGACCGAAGCGAATAACTGACGAACGGCGGCAGATCCTTCCTCCTCCACGTATGCCTTTACAAGACTGCTCGTGTCGAAATACGCGATCACTCTCGCGCTTCGATCACGATCTCAGCCGCCGTCGGACCGGTTCCCCGTAGCTTCACTCCGGGCGATAACCCCTCAGGCTTCCCACCTGACCACTCCACAACCCCCTCGTCGATCAGCTTCTGCAGCCCGGGCGAAATACGGTCCTTCCGCGGCTCCACCGGCGATATCACCGCCACCGGCTTCCCCCGCCGCGTTACGGTGAGCGTCTCCCCGCCCTCCAGCCGCCGCAGGTGCTCGCTCAGCTTGTTCTTCAATTCCCGAACGCTAACCGTCGTCATAGTGGCTACATCCTACCGCCATGTAGCCACTTCGTCAAGCTCGCCGCGCGAGTGACCGCCGCGCCGTCCCGAGTTCCAGCGCCCGCGTAGAGACGCCCCGCAGGCGCGTCTCAGCAGGGCGACCGACGCCCCTTCCAGCTCGTCCAGGCCAAGGCCCCGCGTAGAGACGCTCCGCAGGCGCGTCTCCGCCGGCGAACGACGCCTTCCCGCTCGCCAGGCAAAGGCCCCGCGTAGAGACGCCCCGCAGGTGCGTCTCCGCCGTCGAACGACGCCCCTTCCGCTCGTCCTGGGGACCCCTTGCGTTCGCGCTGAGGCTATCGAAGCAGTACTGCCACGCCCGCCCCGCCTTCGAACCACGTCCCCTTCCCGCTCGTCCTGAGGCTCTCGAAGGAACGAGCGGAGCCACCACGCCTCGCTCGCCCTCGCACCTCTCACCTCTTACCCCTCCCATGCAACCCCGCGTTCTACGATCAGACCAATGACCACCGACCACACCCTCGCCTTTAGCCTCGACGCCGTCATCCTCCACCTCCACTGGCTCACCCTCCGCTACGGCGTCGACGTCCGGCTCGAGATCGCCAACCTCCGCTCCCGCTACGGCGACCAGAAAGGCGACCGCATCCGGCTCAGCCGTTACATCAGCAGCGACGAACAGGCGATCGAGACCCTCCGCCACGAATACGCCCACGCCGTCGCCGAACTCAAACACGGCTCGAAGGCCGGCCACGGCCGCCTCTGGCGCCGGCTCGCCATCGAGATGGGCGCCCGCCCCCGCAGCTGCGGCAAAGGCCCGCTCCTCGCCGTCCCCCTCCTCCAGCCCTCCTGCGCTGCCTGCGGCCACGCCCACGCCCCCCGCGCCCGCCGCTCCCACCGCGCCCGCTGCCGCGCCTGCCGCTCTCCCCGCCTGGAATGGCGCCCGGTGGTCGCGACACGATTCGCATAGCGGTTCGTACGAGAGTAACAACATGAGACCGCGACACGTCAAACCTCAGGGTAGGACGCGATGCGAAGGAAGTTCTTATATTTCGGCGGCTGTATCGGCTCGACGCTGGCTATTTTCACCGTCATTGAAATCACCGGCGGCTTGCCCAGTCAGCTTGCGCACCTCTACTACATCCCAGTGGTCATCAGCGCCCTGATGCTCCCGGCGAAGCTCCGCCTGACTGTCGCGCTCCTGGCATCGGTGGCGGTCAGCCCCCTGCCGGACCTCTTCCACGGACCGCTTGGACTCAACGCTTATTACGACGACCCGGCGCCGTGGAACCTGAGCTCCGGCGGCTGGATCGTCCGGCCCATCGCCTTTTTCGCCGTCAGCACTGTCGCGTCGGCGATCCTCAAAGAGAGGGCCGCCAAGGCCGAAGCCGAGGCCGGCGCGAAGCTATTGGGTGAAAGGCTGCTCCAGGAGCGAACAGCGAAACAGATCACGATGGCCATGAGCAAGCACCGGGGCAAGGAACTGAACCTGCTCAGCCGCATCGACAAGATGATCCTGGGCGGCGCCAGCGAGACAGACGCCCTTCAGGAGATCGCCCGTCTTACCGCGGCCTTCACCGGATCGCCGATAGCCGGCATCGCTGTACCGCGTGAGCAAGGCAAGTCAATCCAGATGTTCTACGGCCATTCCGAAACCTCTGAACGGCTGGCCGAGGAACGGCTGCCTCTCGGCGAAGGCGTCTCCGGCTGGGCGATCATGCACGGCACCGTCGCCGCCTCCCCCAACGTCTTCCACGACGCCAGATACGTCAAGATGGCCGAATTCGCCAGACGGGCCGGCTATTCGTCCGCCGCAGCCGCGCCAATCATCCTTGACGGAGAAGTGCTCGGCGCTCTGAGCGTCGGTCGCGCTGACGAACACGACTTCACTTCCGACGAACTGGCCACCCTCCAGCGAATAGCAGACCAGACGGCGATCGCTGTCGCATCCGCCAGGCAAAGGCATTCGCTCGAAGAGCTCGCGCACGAGACGGCGATCGCGCTGTCCGACGCCATCGAAAGCCGCGACCCCTACACCGGCGACCACTGTAGCCGTCTGGCCGAGTACGCCACGCTCACCGCGACCGCGCTCGGGCTCGCTGCCAAAGACGTCCAGTCGATCCGTCTCGGCGCAGCACTGCACGACATCGGAAAAATCACCGTCCCCGACAGCGTTCTGAAGAAGCCGAACAAGCTAACGCCCGACGAATACGCCATCATCAAGCAGCACTGCTACTCCGGCGGGCAGATCTGCAAGCGCGTCCCCTTCCTCCAGGTCGCCTACCCCATTGTCTACCACCACCACGAGCGCTTCGACGGCGGCGGTTACCCCGACGGACTCAAGGGCGAACGCATCCCCCTCGGCGCCCGCATCGTCACCGTCGTCGACGCCTACGACGCCATGACGAGCGACCGCCCCTACCGCAAGGCGATGCCGCTTGCCGAGGCTGAGGCCATCCTCAGGGACGGCACCGGCACCCAGTGGGACCCGCAAATCGTCGAGACCTTCCTCTCCGCGATCAGCGCCCCGACCAAACGCGAGCCGGCGCTCTCGCGCCCTTAGCGTCCGCTCGCCGAGCCCGCGCTCCCACCGCGCCCACTGCCGCGCCTGTCGCTCCCCCCCCGCCTGGAGAGGCGCCCGGTCGTAGCAAGCCGGTTCGGGTAATCGGGATAACTGCCGCAATCATTTGATGAGCCTGCCATAGTGCCATTTCCCCCTTTGACCTCTCGCCCCAACCCGCTACCCTAACCCCAGAAGGGCCCGTCATCGTTGCACACCACATCCGCACCGAAACCCGCCGCCGGACCCGGCGTGGTCACGTCTTCCGCGCACATCCCCGCGCGCCTTCGATTGAACGCGCGGCCCAAGGCTTTGTGCGACGCTCAATCAGACGCCGACCGCGAAATGCCGGGTAGCGCACTCGTGAAAATCGCCCGCCAAGGGCCGAAAACGCAATTTTCTCAGGCCAACAATCAACCGGTCTCCAAACAATCACTCCGCGAATACGAAAATGCCCCTGATTGAGCGTCGAAAACCCTTGATTGACCGCTACGATGGCGATATATTCCCGCCAGCCGTTGATGCATTAAAGGAGGGGTAACCAATGCGTCGATTCGTCCTCGCCGCCGTATTCGCTCTCGCGCTCTCCCTCGCGCTCCTCACGCCCACCGGCCGCCAGTCCTCGGCCAGCCACGTCGATCCCATCCTCTTCGTCCACGGGTATACCAGTAACGCCAGCGCCTGGGACACGATGAAGGCCCGCTTTCAGGCCGACGGCTGGGAGTCCAACCGCCTCTACGCCTACACCTTCAGCAGCACCCAGTCGAACGCCACCGTAGCCCAGGCCGTCGCTCAGCGCGTTAACGAGATCAAGGCCGCCACGGACGAGATCAAGGCCGCCACGGCCGCCGCCAGGGTCGACATCATCACCCATTCCATGGGCGGCCTCTCCAGCCGCTACTACCTGAAGAACCTCGGCGGCACCGCCAACGTCGACGACTGGGTCTCTTTGGGCGGCCCGAACCACGGCACCACCTGGGCTTATGGTTGCTTCTTCTTCTCTCCCTGCAACCAGATGATCCCCGGCTCCAGCTTTCTGAACCAGCTCAACTCCGGCGACGAGACCCCAGGCGCCGTCAACTACGGCACCTGGTGGTCCCCCTGCGACGAGCTGATCAACCCGGACACCAGCACCATCCTCAGCGGCGCCACGAACACCCAGACCGCCTGCATCAGCCACTCCTCCCACCTGACAAACACAACGGTTTACGGCCAGGTCCGGGAGTTTGTCCGCTAGTCTGTCGGACTCAGGATTCAGGATTCAGGACTAGGAGCGGAAAGTCTTGAGTCCTCAGTCTTGAGTCCGTCCGTCATTCCGGCCGCCGCATCCGTTCCCTGTCCCGCTCGCGGTCGATCAGCAGCTGGACCGCCTCCGGCCGCGGCACGCCCGAAATCAGGAAGGTCGTGGTGCTGGCGCCCGCTGTCTCGCAGACGACGTTGCCGAAGTTGAGGAGCGTCGGCACGATCCCGCTCTTCACCACGCTCATGTCCTGCACGTTCACGAGATCGGCCGTCGCCACCCGCAGGCTGAACGGGTGCGCTTTGTAGCTGTCGATCAGCCGCTGGTTCGTCACGACCCAGATATCGTTGTGATAGCGGTACCAGTTCAGGAACAGCCGCACCGACCAGTACGCCAGCCACAGGACAGCGACGATCCAGAAGAAGATGCCGAGGTCATCGAAGACATCGATCGCCGAAAGCAGCCAGATCGCCAGGATGACGGGAACCGCTCCGAAGATCGTCAAAAGGATCGTCTTCGGCCAGAGGAACCACCAGTGCCGGCGGCAGAGCAGCATCACCTGCTCCGCCTCCTGGAGCGGGAACGGCAGCCGCTCGGGCGGGTGTGCGGCCGGCTCGGGGGTGCTCATTGGCATCGTTTTACGCCATTAGCCGCGCGACGGCAAGGCGGGACGCTCTCCCCTCTCCCGCGGGGAGGCGGGGTTCGGGGCACCAGCGGGAGAGGGGCCGGGGGTGAGGGCCCACTGATAACTGACAACTCCGTCGCGTCTTGACCCTCCTCCCGCTCCCCGTGCAAGCTATCCAAAGCATGTCCCGCATCTTCGACACCGCCCACCGCTACGTCCTTCG
>WNFV01004970.1_pt1 | contig 27065 bp, 33 predicted proteins | sample 5400101 | NCBI WGS metagenome assembly WNFV01 (sample SAMN13153361, study PRJNA577476) | soil metagenome | isolation source: 115 cm soil or saprolite under grassland replicate 1 | place: USA:California | collected 2016-06-15
CGCGCGTCGGCAGAGCCGCGCCGTTCGCGCTCCTTCACCTGCAGCTTGACTCGCTCGCCGGCCATTTCCGGCGGGCAATGGTAGCTACTTCTTGATGTGCAGGTTGATTCCGAGCAGGACCAGCGGCCAGAGGAAGATGGCGAAGACGGCGGAGAGCACGCCGCGCCAGCCGTTGACGTGCTCGAAGTAGTGGTGTGTGGCGGCGATCGCGACGCCGACGCCCACGTAGATGATCGCGAGGAGGCTAGGCCCTCGTCCTCTCATGGATGAGTCCTAACCCTCGGATCTGTTCGAGAAACGCCGGTCGCTAGAAGAGCGCGTTCATGTCGCCGAAGATCGCGGAGACCGAGTCATCGGCGAAGACGTTGTGGATCGTCTCGGCGAGGATGTCGGCGACGGTCAGCACGGTCACGCGCTCCGGCTTGGTCAGCGGGTCGATCGGCACGGTGTCGGTGACGACGACGCTGTCGAGCGGGCTCTCCTCGATCCGCTCGATCGCCGGCGGCGAGAAGATGCCGTGCGTCGCGCACGCGTAGACCTTCTTCGCGCCGTGGTCCTTCAGGAACTGCGCGCCGGCCACGAGCGTTCCGGCTGTATCGACCATGTCGTCCGTCATGACGGCGCACTTGCCCTCGACGTCACCGATCACGTTCGTGATGTGCGCGACGTTGTGGGCCGGCCTCTCCTTCTGCAGCACGGCGAGGTCGCCGCCGATCATCTCTGCGAACTTGCTCGCCAGGCGCGTGCGGCCCGTGTCCGGCGCGACGGCGACCAGTTCCTCCGGCAGGCCGAGGTCGCGGAAGTACTGCGCCAGCATGGGCAGAGCGGTCATGTGGTCGACCGGGACGTCGAAGAATCCCTGGATCTGGCCGGCGTGGAGGTCCATCGTGAGCACGCGGTCGGCGCCGGCCGTCTGAAGCATCTCGGCAATGAGCTTCGCTGTGATCGGCTCACGCGGCCGCGACTTCTTGTCCTGGCGGGAGTACGGGTAGAGCGGCAGCACCGCCGTGATGCGCTTCGCCGACGCAAGCTTGGCCGCGTCGATCATGATCAGCAGCTCCATCAGGTGCTGGTCGACCGGCGGCGAGCTGGTCTGGACGATGAAGAGGTCGGCGCCGCGGATCGACTCCTCGTAGCGGCAATAGGTGTTGCCGTCGGCGAAGGTGCGCAGGGAAACGGCGCCGACCTGGATGCCCAGCTTGCCGGCGATCCGCTGCGCGAGCTCGGGATGCGAACGTCCCGAGAAGAGCATCAGCCGCTTGGACGGCCCGGTCTCGATCCAGTGCTCCGGCTTGAGCTCGGGCTTGGTCTCGGCGACCTCGAGCCCGGGCAGGCGAGTCAGCTCAGTCGTTGCGCTTTCCACGGAGGTAGCCCTCTTTCGTGATCTGCTTCGGCGGGAACCCAGCAAGCGATTCGGGAGGGACATCTTCTGTTATGTACGCCCCGCCCGCAATCCATGCGTCGTCTCCGATCTCGACCGGGGCCTCGAAGCCATTGTGAATCCCGGTCCTGACGTTGCGCCCGATCTTCGTCCTCTGCTTGGGGCGGCCCGGCTCGTGGGGGAAGTTGGCCGTGATGTTCCCGGCAGCGACGTTCGTGTCCTCGCCGATCTCGGCGTCGCCGATGTAGGAGAGGTGCGGCACCTTCGCCCGGGCGCCGAGCTCCGAGTTCTTGATCTCCACGAACGCCCCGGCTTTCGCGCCTGCTTCGAGCTTCGTGCCGGGGCGGAGGTAACAGAACGGTCCGACCTTCGCGTCCGGCCCGATCTCGGCGTCGACGACCACAGCGTGCGGGCCGACCTCAGCTCCGGAAGCGACGCGGGTCTTCCCGCGCAGCACCGTGAAGGGATGGATCGTCGAGTCCGCCTCGAGCTCGACCTCCGGGTCGATCCACGTCGTCTGCGGATCGACGATCGTCACGCCCGCGAGCATGTGGTCGTTGTTCACGCGCGCGCGTAGGAACGCGGCGGCGTCGGCGAGCTCGGCGCGCGTATTCACGCCTTCCACCTCTTCCGCATCCGGAGCCATGAACACCCCCACCTCCTCCCCACCTTCGACCAGCAGCCGCACCGCATCCGTCAGATAGAGCTCGCCCTGCGCGTTCACCGGCTCGATCCGCTCGAGCGCCGGCCACAGTTTGTCAGCCTCGAACACATAGATGGAGGAGTTGACCTCGCGGAGCGCGCGCTGCGCCTCGTCCGCGTCGGCGTGCTCCACGATCTGGCGGAGCCGGCCGTCGCCGTCGCGGACGATGCGGCCGTACGCGCGCGGATCGGGTGGCTCGAACGAAAGCACGGTCGCCGCCGCACCGGAGACCCGGTGCTCGTCGACCAGCTGACGCAGAAGATCGGAGCTGAGGCGCGGATGGTCGCCCGACACGACCAGGAGCTCTTTGGCGCCTTCGACCTGCGTCCGGGCTGCGCGCAGCGAGTCGCCCGTGCCGAGCGGCTGCTGTTGCACGGCGACGTCGACGCCGGAAAACGCATGCACCGCGTCGGGCGCAACGACGACGACGAGCGGATCCGGGCTGAGGGGGCGCACGGCCTCGACGACCCAGTCGACGAGCCGCCGGCCGAGCAGCGGATGCAGGTGCTTCGGCGTGGCGGACTTCATCCGCATGCCGAGCCCGGCGGCCATGACCACGGCGGCGAAGTCGCCCATCAGAGCTGGGGCGCCAGGATTCGAACCTGGGATCGCGGGACCAAAACCCGCTGCCTTACCACTTGGCTACGCCCCACGGAACGGTTCCGATCCAAAGTGTCGCAGTGATCGGCGGTCGGCGGCCGCGCGGCGGAGCCGCACGGCCTTGATGGTCGGCGCCGCAAGCGGCGCCTCAGCACTTGGCTACGCCCCACTCGGGAAAGTGTCGCAATTCATCTCGGTCGGCGAACGGCGGCTGCAGCGGCGAGGCCGCAGCGGCCTTGATGGTCGGCGCCGCAAGCGGCGCCTCGGCACTTGGCTACGCCCCAGAGCCGGAGAAGCTTAGGTGCGTTGGCGGTAGTCGGAGAAGAGATAGACCAGCGCGACAAGCGCGAAGCCGACGATGATGACGATCGCAACCAGCTTCAGGATGAAAGCGAAGATGACGACGAGGATCGCGAGGACCTGCGACGCCGCCGCGATCCACGAGAGCTCGCGGGCGACATCCCAGCGGAACGCGCGGCCGGCGACGATGTAGAACGCCAGCACGATCACGGCCATGATGAGGATCGTCCACCGGCCGATGTCGTGCGAGAACGCCGCGATCAAGCCCTCGATGACCGCGACCCAGAGCGCAATCCGAATGCGCCGCTCGTGGAGCCAACGGCCCCCGCGCGTGCTCCCTGCTTCTATCGCCGGCTGCGTGTACGCCACGAAATCAACGGTACCACGCTGGTGCGGTGAGCCACGTGCGCCCTTTGGGGGAGATTCGACGCTGCGCCTTCCGCGCCTCGTCGGCGTGGAGGAAGAGGCCGTAGACGGCGGGGCCCGCGCCCGTCACGTCGGCGCGGAAAGCGCCAAGCTCGAGCAGCTCGTCCGCCAGTGAAGACGACGCGAGATCGTTCGGTGGCAGCGCGGCGAGGTCACGCGGGCGCCGAATCCCCTGGAGCGCGGCGACCAGTTTCCGGCGCCTTGCGTCGTATCCCTGCTCGCCACCGCGCGCGTCGAACGCCGCATAGACGTCTCCCGTAGACGACTTCTCAGCGTCCTTCGGTAGGACGAGCACGACCCAGTAGTCCTGCGGCAGCTGCAGCGGAGCCAGCTCTGTGCCGTCACCACGACCGAGCTGCGGTCCGTCGACGAGGAAGTACGGGACGTCGGCACCAAGCTCGCGTGCCGCGGCAAAGAGCTCATCCTCTCGAAGAGGTGGCTCGCGCAACGCGTTCGCAAGTCGCAGCGCGGTCGCCGCGTCGGAGCTTCCTCCGCCGAGCCCGACGGCGACGGGTATCCGCTTGCGAATGGTGGCGCTGAAGCTCGAGCCGTCCGCGAGCGCCTCGAGTGCGCGCGCGACGAGCGTGTCGCCGCCGAAACCTTCGACGCGAAGCGTCGGCGCCCGTTCGAGCGTGATGTGGTCGCAGAGCGCGATCCGCTGATAGACCGTGACGAGCTCGTGACGACCGTCGTCGCGGTGAGGGCCGACGACGAGCGAAAGATTGATCTTTGCGGCCGCGGCGGCACGTTTCATCGAAACGCCTCGGCCAACTGGAGAAACTCGGCTGGAGTGAGCTCTTCCGCGCGGACGTCGGGGACAGCGACGTTCGCCGTGTCGATTCCCGAGAGCTCGAGCGAATTGACCAGCTTCTTGCGCCGATGCGCGAACGCCGCCTCGACGATGCGTTTCACCTGTGCGAAATCAGCCGGGAGACGTCGCCGCCGGAAGGCGACGATCGCCGACTCGACGTTCGGCCGCGGGCGGAACACGTTGCGCGAGACCGGATGGAACCCGGTTCGTTCGGCGGCGAGCTGGATCAGCACAGACACCGCGCCGTACGCCTTCGTCGACGGCTGCGCGAAGAAGCGGTCGGCGACCTCCCGCTGCACCATCACGCACCAGAGCGAGATCTCGTGGAGCCCGTCGAGGCTCTCCACGAGCAGAGGCGTGGCGATGTTGTACGGCAGGTTCGCGACCAGCTTCGTCGCGCCGGGCGCCGCCTCCGCGAGATCGAGCTGGAGCGCGTCGCCGAAGCGGAGCTCGACATTGGGCCGCCCGGCCAGTCGTTCCAGCAGTTGCGGCGCGAGTGAGGCGTCGAGCTCGACGGCGTAGACCTGCCGGACACGGTCGGCGAGGTACGTCGTCAGGACGCCGAGTCCCGGGCCGACCTCGAGGACGACATCCTCTTCGTCGAGCTCGGCCAGGCGGCCGATGACACCGAGGATGTTCTGGTCGACGAGGAAGTGCTGCCCGAGCTCCTTCTTCGCGCGGACGGTCACGAGAGGGCGAACGCCGTCGCGGCGTTCGCGTCGATGCGACGTGCGAGTTCCTCTGGGTCCTCACCACGCGTCTCGGCCAGCGACGCGATCGTGTGGACGACGTAGGCGGGCTCGTTCCGCTTGCCGCGCACCGGCTGCGGCGCGAGGTACGGACAGTCGGTCTCGGCGAGGATCCGGTCGGCTGGAATCTGCGCCGCGGCCTCACGCAACTCGACGGCCTTCGGGTAGGTCACGTTACCGGCGAACGAGACGTAGTAGCCACGCTCGAGCGCGACCGGGAGCAACTCGGAGGAGGAGAAACAGTGCATGACGACCGTCCCGTGGAAGTCGCGGAGCAGCTCTGCGGTTTCCTCCGCGGCCGCGCGTGTGTGGATGATCACCGGCTTGCCCAGGCGCTCCGCGAGCCGAAGCTGTTCCACGAAGACGCTGCGTTGTTCGTCACGCGGTGCGTAGTCGCGGTAGAAGTCGAGGCCGATCTCGCCGATCGCGACGACCTTCCCGGCGACCAGCTTCCTGAGCGCCTCCAGCGACTCGCCGTCCGCCGCTTGGTGCGGATGCACACCGGCCGCGACGAAGACGCCGTCGTTCTGCTCCGCGATCGCAAGAGTCGCGCGCGTCGACGCGAGGCCCAAGCCGATCGCGACGATGCGGCCGACGTCGGCCGCTTGCGCACGAGCGACCGCTTCAGTGGGATCCTCGAGCGCATCGAGGTGCGCGTGCGTGTCGATCACGCAGCGGTCGTCGGCGCGTCGACCCGCGGGAAGAGCGGCGGCGCAGGCGCGATGCCGTCCGCCTGGGCGGTGAGCCCCGGAGCGACGTTGCTCCACGAGAGATCGTCGGGCTGCCCGAGCGCGCGCAGAATCTCCGGCGCGGATTGCGGCAGGTACGCCGACAGCGCGACGGCCACGATGCGGACACCATCGACGAGTTCGTAGAGAACTCGGTCGAGCTTCTGGGCATCGGCATCGTCCTTGGCGAGGTCCCACGGCCTCGTCTCTTCGACGTGCTTGTTGAGCGCGCGAACGAGCGTCCAGATCGTCTCCGCGCCCGCCGTCAGGTCGAACGAGTCGAGCTGCGTCGGAACTTCGCGCTGGACCGCTTCGATCGCTGCTGTAAGTGACGAGTGTGCGACCGGGGCCGGTATGCGCCCGTCGCGGTAGCGCGCGATCATCGCGGTCGTACGCGAGACGAGGTTGCCGAGGTCGTTGGCGAGCTCGCTCTGGTACCGGTCATGGAGGCTCTCGAGCGTGACGTTCCCGTCCTGGCCGAAAGACACGGCGCGCACCGCCCAGAAACGCACCGCGTCGCTGCCGTAGACCGAGACGAGATCAAGCGGGTCGATCACGTTGCCGAGCGACTTCGAGATCTTCTGATCATCGAGTTGCAGCCAGCCGTGCACGAAGAGTTGCTTCGGGACGTCGTATCCGGCGGCAAGCAGGAGAGCCGGCCAGAAGACGCAGTGGAAACGCAGGATGTCCTTGGCGAGCAGGTGCCGCACCTCGGGCCAGAACGTCTCGCGGAGGTCCTCGTCTTCACGCGCGTACGTGAGCGCGCTCAGGTAGTTGATCAGCGCGTCGACCCAGACGTAGACCACCTGGTCCTCGTCCCAGGGGATCGGGACGCCCCAGCGCTGGCCCGCGCGGCTGAGGCTGAAGTCCTGCAGCCCGCCTTCGATGAACGACCGCGCCTCGTTGTAACGGAAGCGAGGAAGGACGAAATCGGGCCGCGCGTCGTACAGATCCAGTAGTGGTTGTTGGAAGGCCGACAGCCGAAAGAAATAGTTCGTCTCTTCGATCCACTCGGGCGCAATGCCGTGGTCGGGGCACTTCCCGTCGACGAGCTCCGCCTCGGTCTTGAACGCCTCGCACCCGACGCAGTAGAGCCCGGCGTACACGTCCTGGTAGATGTGGCCGTTGTCGTAGATCCGCTGGATGAACTCCTGGACGAAGCGCTTGTGGCCCTCGTCCGTCGTGCGGATGAAGAAGTCGTACTCGGCATCGACGAGCCTAGGCAGCTCTTTCCAGGACTCGGCGATCTGGTCCACGTAGGTCTTCGGTTCCAGGCCCTGCTCCTCGGCCGCCCGGTAGACCTTGGAGCCGTGCTCGTCCGTCCCGGTGAGGAAGAACGTCCTCTCGCCGCGCTGTTTGTGATGGCGCGTGAGGACGTCGGCCGCGATCGTCGTGTACGCGTGGCCGATGTGCGGCGTGGCGTTGACGTAGTAGATCGGTGTCGTGAGGTAGAAACTGTTCACCTCCAGCCATGATAGGTCTGGCGTCGAGCTTCCCGACCCGCCGCCGGAGCGCGAAAGCGAGCCCCGACAGCACTGCACAGGCGGCCACCGCCGCGGCGAGCGTCCAGGGCAGCCCTCGCCCGGTCGCAGGCGCGCCGATAGGCCGAGGCAGGGGCGGTCGTGCTCGTGACAAGCCCTCAACCGGAGTCCGAGCGACCGACGAGCCAAGGTCGAGGCCGAGCGTCGGTAGCTGCTTCGCGCTCACGGCCGGAGCGACCGGAACGGCGACCGCATCGGCGCGCGCCTCCGGGCCGTCATGCGTCGGCGCCACAGCATTGGGGTCGCCAACCGCCTCGGCTGCCGAGGTCTCGACGCTCAGAGGCTCGGCAACGCCGGGCGGCTCGCTCGCAACGACGGGCGCGGCCACGACCTCCGCCGGCGCTGCGGGCTGTGCCTCAGGTGCAACGGCGGTAGGCGGAGCGGGCCGCGCAGCGGCCGCGGGCTCCGGGACGACCGCCGCGGGAGCCGCGGCCTTCTCAGCCGGAGTCGCCTGGACCTCGGCCGGCGACTCGACGGCCGCGGACGCGATGGGACGGGCGGGCAAGAGCGTCAGCGGGTCGACGTATCCCTGCTCCTCCGACGTCACGCGGACGCCGAAGTAGACGTAGGGCTCCGACAGCTCGACGGTGCCGCTGGGCCCGACAGTGCCGACGACGGCGCCCTCGCTCACGACCGTGCCCCGCGTGACCCCGATCGACCCGAGATGGACAAGCGTCGCCGTGTAACCGAACGGCGTCTGGATCGAAACGGTCTTGCCGCCGGCCGGCACCGTGCCCGCGAAGGAGACGACTCCCCCCGCCGGCGCGACGACCTTCGTCCCCGTGGGAGCGCCCAGGTCGACCCCGCGGTGCTGTCCGCCTGCGTACGGATGCGCACGGTCGAAGGAGAACGGTCGCAGCACAGGGCCGTCGACCGGCCATGTCCAGGCCTGCGCCGCCGAGACCGGCAGCCCAAGGGCACACAGGATCAACACCACAGCGAGTCGCCGCACGAGAAACACTCCTTTGTTGTCAGGATTGAGAACTGAACGACCGTAGCAAGGCCGTTCTTCGTTGTCAATACTGGCTACAAAGTACGGCGGTAGAGCTCGTTGCGCGACGTGCCCGTCAGCCGGGCGACGACATCGGCCGCCTGTCGGCGCGGAACTCCGGCGGCGACGAGCTCGGCCACTGCCATGACGGCATCCTCGCCGTCACCCACCGCACGGCCCGGCCCGAGCACCAAGGTGATCTCCCCTTTGGGCACCTCGGAGAAGCGCGCTGCAACCTCGGCCGCGCCCCCGCGCACGACCTCCTCGAACTTCTTGGTCAGCTCGCGGCACACGGCCACCGGACGGTCCGGATCCGCCGCCGCGAGCGACCGCAGCGTCGCCGGCAGCCGCTGGGGCGACTCGAACGCGACGACGGGATACGCCCAGCCGCGAAGCTCCTCCCACAAGGACGCCAGCCCCTTTGCCCCGCGCGGCAGGAAGCCGACGAACTGGTACCGCTCTGCCGTGAAACCGCTGGCGATCAGCGCCGTGTCGACCGCCGAAGCGCCCGGAAGCACGGTCACGGGCACGCCTGCCTCCAGCGCCCCGGCCACGAGCCGGGCGCCGGGATCGCTGATCCCCGGCAGGCCCGCATCGCTGACGAGGGCCATCCGCTCCCCGGCCTCGAGCCGCGGCAGCAGCTCCGCCGTCCGCTTCGCCTCGTTGTGCTCGTGGTACGAGAGCAACCGCGCCGAGATCCCGTGCCGCTCAAGCAACACGCGCGTGTGACGTGTGTCTTCGCAGAGCACGACGTCCGCGCCGCGCAGCTCCTCCAGGACGCGCAGCGTTACATCGTCGAGGTTCCCGATCGGCGTCGCGCAGACCGCGAGCGGCATCAGCGCAGCGCGTCGAACGCGACGAGCCCGGCGCCGATCAGGCCCGCCGCCGTTCCCAGCTCCGCGCGCACGATCCGCACGCGCTTCCCCGCGCCCGCGAGCCCCTCCCGCGCGACGATCTCCCGCGCTGGAGCGAGGATGAAATCCCCGGCAGCGGCAAAACCGCCGCCGATCACGACCAACTCCGGATTGAAGATGTTCACGAGGCTGCCGATGCCGGCGCCGAGGTAGCGCCCGATCCCGTCCAGGATCTCGACGGCGCGCGCCTCGCCCTCGTTCGCGAGCCGCACGAGGCGGTGCGCGTCCACGGCCGGGCCGAACACCTCCTGCGCGAGCTTCGTCGCGGCGAAGCCGGTCACGTAGGGCTCGAGGTGTCCGCGCCCGGTGCACGTGCCCTGGCAAGGAATCCCGTCGAACTCGACGACCATGTGCCCGAACTCGGCCCAGCCGCGGTAGAGCTCACCCTCGATCACCGCCCCGCCCCCGCAGCCCGAGCCGAGCGTGAGCATCACCATCGTCTGTACGTCGCGCGCCGCGCCGAAGTGAAACTCCGCATACGCGGCGGCGTTGGCGTCGTTCTCGATCCCGACCGGCAGGCCGAAGCGCTTCGCCATCCGGTCACGGAAGTCGACCGTCGCGTCGAGGGGGATGTTCACGGCCTGCTGCGCCCTCCCTGTGCGCTGGTCGATCGGGGACGGAATCCCGAAGCCGAGCGCGACGACCCGGTCGTCGAGCAGCTCCTCGACGGCGGCATCGAGACCGGCCAGGAGGTCGTCCTGGGAGGTGACGGGCGTGGGATGTTCGCGCCGCTGTTCGACCTGCCCGTCTCGGCCGACGATCCCGGCGAGGATCTTCGTGCCGCCGAGGTCGACGCCGATGACGCGTTTTCCGTCCAAACCGCGCGGCTACCCTACTGGCTCGATGGCGACGGGAGAGAAGCCCTACCGCGTCTACCGAGGCGGGCGCGTGAAAGGGCGCGTGCCGCTCGAGCGCCCGCAGGCGCGGCCCGATCGCAACGGTCGCTCACCTGCGCCGCCGCGCGTGCGCAGGCCGCGACGCCGCTGGAGCTGGAGGCGCCGGATCGGCATCGGGCTGCTGCTCTTCGTCCTGCTGGTCGTGATCTGGTCGATCCTCGGCTACCTCTCCTTCCGCAGCGGTGTCTCGAAGGCGAACGAGCGGCTGCAGAGGACGTCACCAGGGATCGAGCGCGTGCTCGCGCCGCAGAACGGCGCGATCCTGTCGCACGCGACGGCGATCCTGATGCTCGGACGCGACTTCGCGAACACCGATCAGCGCGTCACGGACAACCACTCCGACTCGATCATGATCCTGCGCACCGATCCCGACCGTCATCGGCTCGCGTACCTCTCGATCCCGCGCGATCTGCGCGTGGCGATTCCCGGCCACGGCGAGCAGAAGATCAACGCGGCGATGCAGATCGGCGGGCCGGAGCTCGTGATCCGGACGATCCAAGGGCTCACCGGCAACGCGCTTCGGGTGAACCACGTGATGATCGTCGACTTCGCGAACTTCAAGGACCTGATCGACAACATCGGCGGCATCGACATCACGGTTCCGGCGCCGATCCTCTCCAACAAGTTCGACTGTCCCTACGACGCCGCCGGCTGCGCGAGGTGGAAGGGCTGGCGCTTCGCAAAGGGACGGCAGCACATGGACGGCCGGCGCGCGCTGATCTACTCGCGCATCCGCGAGAACCAGCTCGACCCGCGCGACACCGACATCAGCCGCGGCGGGCGCCAGCAGGCGGTCCTCCGCGCCGCGCTGCACAAGCTGCTCGGGTTCGGCACGTACGCGAAGCTGCCGTTCGACGGGAGCGGACTGCTGAAACCGCTGACGACGGACCTCTCGGCGTGGCAGTTCGTCCAGCTCGGCTGGGTGCTCAAGCGCGCCAGCGACGGCAATGCGCTCCACTGCAGGCTCGGCGGGACCGCAGCCGGCGGGGACATCATCGGCAGCGAGGACAACATCTCCGTGATTGGGATGGTCACCGGCGCCTCGGCGCCGCAGCCGCCACGTCCCGGCGAGGGCCTCTTCGCTCCCGGCTGCGTCGTCGGGAACCGGGCGTTCGAGCCCTAAGCCTCCGCTGCTTTCTTTTCGGGCGGCTTGTCCTTCTTCTCCGTGCCGGTCGAGTCGGCCGGGTCCTTCGCGGCCTCCTTCTTGCGGCCGCCGCGCCCGTAGTCGGTCGAGTAGAAGCCCGAGCCGCGGAAGTGCACCGGGACCGGATAGAGAACCGTCTCGACGGGAGAAGCCCCGCAGACGGCGCACACGTCCGGCGCAGGGTCAGCGATGCGCTTGAAGACTTCAAAGACGTGCCCGTTCGGGCACTTGTACTCATACGTAGGCACGAGAATGAAAGACGCTAGCAACGGTATCGGCTTGGACACGCTCGAGAGAGAGACCCGATTCGACGTTGCCGCACTGAAGGTCGATGCGTTTTGGGCCGCGACCGGAACGGTGACGGCGGCCGTCGCGGGCGTGCTCGGCTGGTTCCTGCGGTCGTGGCCGCCGCACGAGGACGAGGCGCTCGCACTCTTCGTCGGGCGCGGCTCGCTCGGCGACGTGCTGCACACGGTTGTCGCCGAACGAGGCGGAGCGCCGCTGCACTTCTTGTTCGCCTGGGCGGTCGTCCACCTCGGCGGCGGCCTGACGGCGCTCCGGATCGTCTCGCTCGTCTTCGCCGTCGCGTGCGTGCCGCTGATCGTGGAGCTCGGCGCGCGGCTCGCCGACCGCGTGACGGGAGTGCTCGCGGCCGTGTTCGCATCCGCCAGTTGGGTGTTCCTCTTCCACGGCGTGTTCGGGCGGATGTACAGCCTGTTCCTGTTCACCAGCCTGCTGTCGTTGCTTGCGCTGCTCTCACGCAGGTACGTGCTCTGGGGGCTTGCGTTGCTGCTGGTGCTCGCGAGCCACCCGTATGCAGTGCTGGTTGTCGCTGCGCAGGCGTTATATGTCGTGCTGCACGGGCGCGACCGGCGCGCTCTCGTGACGCTCGCCGCGGTCGGCGTCGCCGGCTTTCCCTTCTGGTGGGCGGACATCGTTCTCCGGAACCGCTTCGACGTCGGGATCGGCGGCGGCGGAACGCGGCTCGGCTCGCCCGGAGCCGTGTTGCGCTACCTCTGGTCGGTCGCGGGAGACTTCAGCTCGCACACGCACCTCTGGTCGCTGTGTTTCGGCGCGCTGGCGGTGGCGGGCGCGGTGCTGCTCGTGCGACGCAACCGCTCGGACGCGCTGCTGACCGCCTGCGTGATCGCCGTGCCGGCCATTGCGTTCATGCTCGCGACGTTGCGCTCGACGACGTCGCCGGAGGCGCGCCACCTGATCTTCGCGCTGCCGTTTTACAGCGTCTTGCTCGCGCTGCCGCTGGTCGCACTGGCACGCGTGAACGTCGGCCTGGCCGCAGTCACGCTTGCGGTGGCGGCAGTGCTCGTCGTCGGCGAGGTGCGGTGGGCGCACACGAAGACGCCGGAGCTGTTCGACGGCGATCCGCCCGGCGAGGCGCACGCGCGCGACGCGGCGGCCGCCTGGCTTGCAGCGACGAGCCGGCGCGACGACGTCCTGCTCGGGTACGAGCCGGTCTTCCTGCGCGCGTGGGAACAGAACCGGTCGTTCTCGGACAACGTCCTGCCGCGTGCCGACCCTGCGCTGTTCGCGGACGCGCTCGAGGGAATCGACACCCCGCTCGGCCGTGGTATCTGGGTCTTCGACGCGAGCGACACCACGAATGCACGCCAGCGGTCGACGATTGCCTTCCGCTTGCCGCAGCCGGAGTCCGCCTTCGAGGGGCGCGTGTACGGGCCGTATCTCGTGATCCGCTCGCGCCGGCCGCTGCTGACGAGGGCGAACTACATCACCGTGGCCGAGCGCGTGATGCGCGTCGGCGTCGGGCTCAGGATCAACGACGCCGAGGTGAACCTGCAGACGATGCGCCGGGCCGAGTCACGCCTCTAGCTCTTCGAGCTCGCGTTCGACGACCTCGCGATAGCACGGCGCACCCTCGAAGGCCTCGAGACCCTGCGGCGTCCTCCGGGTGACCTGGCCGCGCCGCCGGCGACGGCGTGCGGCGGCGAGCGCCGCCGATGCCCCGACCAGCCCGCCGACCACGAACGAGCTGAGACGGCCGCGCCTGTTCTCGCCGTCCATGGGACGATCGTAGCTCCATGTTCGTCGTCACCCTCGGCGATCTCCTGCTGGACGTGATCGTCCGGCTCGGCGAGCCGCTGGCGACGGGTGCCGACGCGAACGCGGACACGCTAGCTGCGCCCGGCGGCCAGGCGGCGAACGTCGCGGCGTGGGTCGTCGCGCTCGGCGGACGGGCCCGCTGCGTCGTCAGGCGCGGCGACGATTTGGCGGGCGCGCTCCTCGCGGGAGAGCTGGAGTCGCGCGGGGTCGAGCTCGTCGGCCCTGCCGCCGGGCGGACCGGCGCGGTCGTGTCCCTGGTGACCGCAGACGGGGAGCGCACGCTGGCGTCCGACCGCGGGACCGCGACACTGCTCGAGCCGAGCGACCTCGACCCGGGCTGGTTCGCGTGCGACTGTCTGCACATCTCCGGCTATGCCCTGCTCGCCTCGCCGATCGACGCCGCAGCTATCCGCGCCGCCGAGCTCGCGCGCACGAACGATGCCCGCGTGAGCGTCGACCTCTCCGCGTGGACGCGCATCCGGCGTTCGGACAGCTTCCGCGACCAGGTCGCCGCGCTCGATCCGGACGTGGTCTTCGGAAACGAGGTCGAGTGGGACGAGCTCGGCGCAGTCGGTGAGACGCGTGTCGTGAAGCGCGGCGCGGGCGGTTTCGACGTCGTCCGCGCCGACGGGATCGAGCGGTGCCAGGCACGCGGCACGTCCGTCGTGGACACGACCGGCGCCGGTGATGCGCTTGCAGCAGGGTTCCTCGTCGGGGGACCCGAGCTCGCCCTCGAAGCCGCCGAGCGCTCCATCGCGCAGGTCGGGGCGATGCCCTGATCCAGGTCGCCGAGGAGATTCGCGAGGCCCGCGCGGTCGTCGCGCTGGAGACGACGCTCGTCGCGCACGGGTTTCCGCCTGGGGAAGGCGTGGAGGTCGGCCGTCGGGCCGAGGCGCGCGTCCGCGAAGCGGGCGCCGTGCCGGCGACGGTCGGGGTCCTGGACGGAAGGATCCGCGTCGGCCTGTCGTCGGACGAGCTCGAACGGTTCGACGCGAGCGCGCGCAAGGCCGGCCCGCGCGACCTCGCCGTGTGCGCGGCGCAGGGTCTCGTCGGCGCGACGACCGTCGGCGGCACGCTCGCCGTCTGCCGCGCGGCCGGGATCACGTTCATGGGCACCGGCGGCCTCGGCGGCGTGCACCGCGGCTTCCCGCACCCGCCCGATGTCTCCGCCGACCTCGGCGAGCTCGCGCGCACGCAGGCGCTCGTCGTCTCGTCGGGGATCAAGTCGCTGCTCGACGTGGCCGCGACGCTGGAGCTGCTGGAGACGCTCGGCGTCCCGGTGCTCGGCTACGGGACGGACGAGCTGCCGCTGTTCTATTCCGCCGGCGGAGGGCCGGCAGCGCCTGCGCGCGTCGACTCGGCCGGTGACGCCGCCGCCGTCGCGCGTTCGCACTGGGAGCTCGGAGGCGGAGGCCTGCTGCTCGCGCAGCCGCCGCCGACCAGCCTCGACGACGTCGAGCCGCTGATCGAGGAGGCGCTCGCAGAGTCCGAACGGCAGGGCATCAGCGGCCAGTCCGTCACGCCGTTCGTCCTGTCGTTCCTGCACGAGCGCAGTCGCGGGCGGACGCTGGACGCCAACCGCGAGCTCGTCGTCGCGAACGCCGGCCTCGCCGCGGAGGTGGCGATGGCATGGAGCAGCTGACCTTCGACTTCCCCGGCCTGCGCATCGGCGTGGCCGAGTACGAAGAAGGACCGACCGGCTGCACCGTCTTCCACTTCACCGGCGGCGCGATGCTCGAGCGCGACGTGCGCGGGGGCTCGCCCGGGACGTTCGGCGACCTCGACTGGATCGATGCGATCTGTCTCGCCGGCGGCTCGCTCTACGGGCTCGAGGCGTGCACGGGTGTCGCGGCGGAGCTGTTCGAGCAGCGCAACTACGACACCGGCTGGACGGCGATCGCCGACGTCACCGGCGCGATCATCTTCGACTTCGGGCCGCGCGAGAACGCGGTGTATCCGGACAAGGAGCTCGGCCGGGCGGCGCTTCGCGCGGCGCAGGAGGGAATCTTCCCGCTCGGCCGGCGTGGGGCCGGCCGCTCCGCGACGGTCGGCAAGACCTTCGGCTTCGAGCTCGCGGAGCCGGGCGGCCAGGGCGGCGCCTTCCGGCAGGTCGGGCCGACGCGCGTCGCCGTGTTCACCGTCGTGAACGCCGTCGGGGCCGTCGTCGATCGCGACGGCAAGGTGGTCCGCGGCCACTTCGACCGGCCGACCGGCGAACGCCGCGCGCTCGTCGAGGGGATCGAGGCTCGCGTCACCGGCGGAAACACGACGCTGACGGTGGTCGCGACGAATCAGAAGCTCGACCGTTGGCTGCTGCGCCAGCTCGCGCGCCAGGTGCACACGTCGATGGCACGCGCGATCCATCCCTTCCATGCGCTCACGGACGGCGACGTGCTCTTCGCGGCAACGACGAACGAAGTGGCGAACGACGCGCTCGACAGCCTGACGCTCGGGGTCGTCGCGTCGGAGCTCGCGTGGGACGCGGTGCTCGCGGCGGTGCGTTAGCGCTTACACTGCATCTTGTGCCGCGCGGTTACGAAGAAGGCCCGGTCGCCGAAGCCGCCGAGGCGCGCCGAGACGCGATCGAGCGGGGCGAGCCGCTCGAGCCGGAACGTCGCGGCGTTGACCGTCGTGCCGTGTACGGCTCGACCGACGACCAGCCGAAGAAGCACTTCCTCGGCTGGGCGGACGAGGTCGACGCCGACGCGCTGTTCGCGTCGGGGAAAGCCTGGGGGATCAGCGTGCTGCGTCAGCCGGGGTAGGTCCACCCGGGGCCGGAAAATAGGCCTCCCGGCCCATTGCATCGGGCCGGCGCGGGCGGCACCTTTGGCAGGTGCATGTCCTCTCCCGCACCGAGCTGCTCGCGTGGATCGTCGCGCTCTTCGTCGTAGAGGTGCTCCACCTGAAATGGATCTGGCTCTCCGAGTGGAGCTGCCGGCGCTGCCAGCAAAAGAATCTCGAGTGCGGCTGCCCAGGCCGCTGGATCGCGGGCGAAGCCCGCGCACTCCTCTCCAGGCTCTGCTGAGCCACTGAAGTGGTCCGCGTGCGGCGGCGGCTTCGCCGTCCCCGCACGCGTGAGTTCGGCTTCCGGTTAGAGCGGCTTCGCTCGCTCTAACCTCCAGCCCTCGGCGAGTCGAGGGTCGCGCCGTTCGCCCTAGCCGAGCGCGTTCAGGAACTCGTCGATGGTGAGGGCCGTCAGCGTGCGGATCTTCGTGCTGCCGCGGGCGCCGAGGGCGACCGAGACGCGCGCGATCGTCGCGGAGTCCGGTGCCTCGACGACGTTGACGAAGTCGTACTCGCCGAGCGTCGCCCACTGGTGAACGACCTGCGCGCCGAGCTCCTCCACGTCCTTGTTCACCTCGCGCAACCGGTCAGGGTTCGACTTCAGTGTCTGCACGCCCTGTGCCGTCAGGCTGGAAAGAAGAATGTACGTCGCCATTGGGCCTCCTCCTCGCTCGGGGGCCCGACTCTACTCGGGCTGACTGGTCGACGTACAGAACGGCCGCGCCCAAGACGAAGACGGGAGCCAGCACGAGCAGCGCCAGCACGGCTGCGATGCGCAACGCCTGACCGCTCCCCTCGCGCAACGCGAAGAAGATGACGAGGCCGGTCAGAAAAATGGTGATCGCCAGCGTCGCGAGCGAACCGAGCGCGTGGACATAATCCGCGCGCGCGAGCTCCACCCCGCGGCGGAGCGAGTCCGCGTAGCCGCGGCGCTCGACGAGCGCGGCCGGAACCGCGAGCCCGACCAGCGCGAGCCAGCCGAGCGCGAGCAGGTAGATGCCCGGAAAGACCCAGAGGCGGGAGACGCAGATCGGGAGAAACGCAAGGAACCCGACCGCGAGCGCGACGGCGACGTAACGCCCGCGGCCGATGGGCCGAACGAGCGCGACGGCCCCCGCGTACGACGACGCCAGCACGAGCGGCCCGGCTCCGAGCACGACGCCGGCCCGAAGTCCACCGTCGAGCTCGGCGGCGGCGACCCCGAGCAGCGCCGGCCCGATTCCGAGCGCGAGCGACGGCCAGAACCGTGCGCCGTACAAGCGCAACGCCTCGGCCACGAGCTGCCCGACCGTGCGCGTCTCCGGGGGAAGCGGCGGCGGGAGCTGGCTGCGCGGCACGCGACGAATCTAGCGGGGAAACCCTGGAAAGACAGGCCGGCCGTTCACCCAGTCCACTTCCAGGAGGACGCGCGAGTGCTGCAGCGCCTCCAGGTTCGCGACCGGCTTGCGGGTCCGCGTGTCGACGACGTCGCCCGAGTCGCCGACGTAGAGGAAGCGTCCGTCCGCGCTCAGCGTCAGCGAACCGATCTCCGAAAAGGTCTTCGACAGTCGAACGTCCTCGACGCGGCGGGGCGGGCTGTTGGGCAGCGCGCTGACGTCGAAGACATGCGCCGTGCGGTTCGGCGTGTCGAGCACCCACAGCTCGGGACGGTCCGGCGCCAGCGCCAGCCCGTGGCTCGGCGGATTCGGCCCGAAGCGCCGGTTCCATGTGAAGCCCTTGAAATGCACGACGTACCGCGTCGCACCGGTGCGCATGTCGATCACACGAAATCCGAGCAGCCCGCGCTGCGTGACGTACATGACCTGGTGCTGGAGATCCGTCTCCTCGAGAGTGTCGGACGCGAAGGGGACGAGGCCGCCCTTGCGCAGATGGCCGTTGCGCAGGTCGAGCGTGAAGGGCCCCGAGGCGGTCCGGAGCGCGACCTCGCCGAGCAGTGGTGCGGCGGACGAGATCTTCCGCGCCCGCTCCACCTTCAGTGCGCCCACGAGCTTGTTCTCGTCGTCGATCGCGAAGAAGCACGCCGCCCTGTCAGGGAAGACCACTGCGTAGCGGTGGGTGTCGCCGTCCCGGGGCGCACGCCAGTCGGAGACGCCGGAGACGAAGCACGGCGGCACCTTCTCGGAGCTGAAGAAGATCGTCAGCCCGACAACGATCCCGGTCGCGACGAGCACGAGCGCTCCTGCGCGCAGCCAGATGCGGCGCGTCACCGCAGCTCGGCAAGCACGTTGCGGAGCGCGGCTTCCAACCCGGCGAGGGCGTCATCGAATCGCCAGCGCGAGCGGTCGCGCTCGTCGACGAGGTTGGAGACGCATCGGAGCTCCACGGCGGGCACGCCCGCGAGCTGGGCGGCGCGGAGAACGGCAAACCCTTCCATCGCCTCGACCTCCCACGCCGTCCCGCCGCCGATCGAGGCGCACGTCGCGATTGGGCAGATGTGAGCGTCAGGCAGCGCTCGCTGTGCGGCCGCGAGCAACGCTGCGTCCGCCGCGACACGCTCGACGCGAGGCAGCACCGCCCCTGGATCCGCGACGATGTCGCAGTAGATCGCTTCGGACCCGAGGACCACGGCAGGCGGCGCGAGCGTCTTCGCCCCTGCGATACCCACGTTGACCACAGCCGCCGGCTTGTCCGACGCGAGCGCCCGAGCCGTCGCCGCAGCTGCCTCGACCGGCCCGATCCCGCAGACGAGCGTGGCGGCTCCGTCGGCCCCCGCCAGTTCAGGCTCCGTCGCTGCAACGACGAGGATCACAGCTCGAACGCTAGTCACCCGCAATGGGTGAATCCGCGCAAGGAACTCCCAAGGCCGGCATCTCAACGGTCAACCGCAAGAAAAAACCGCCGCCGGCCCGCCGCAGGCCGGCTGCGAACAACCAAGAAAAGGCCGTCCACCGCAGGGGCGGCCTTTCTATGAGCGGAGGGAAAGTTTCAGCAGCGGGGGCTTTCCTAGGTTGTTAGTCAGGACGGTCATGCGGGCCAAGCCCGCATGACCTCTCTGCGGCGCCGCCGAGTCGGCGCCTTTCTATGAGCGGAGGGAAAGTTTCAGCAGCGGGGGCTTTCCTAGGTTGTTGGGGGCTTTCCTAGGTTGTTAGTCAGAACGGTCATACGGGCCAAGCCCACATGACCTCTATGCGGCGCCGCCGAGTCGGCGCCTTTGGTCCTGTACCCCAGGAGGGGGATTTCTGTTTTCCCTTGCAAGATCCGTGCCGATCCTGCGTCTCAGAAGGAAAGCCGCAGTAGTACGGAGGTATGTGATGTACGCCGCACAGATCCAAACGGGGGAGCTAAGGCCGCAGGACCTGCCGACCACTTACGGTGATTGGAGCGACTACGCACGCTTTGCCGTCACGTTCGCTCCGAAGGATCGTGAGGGCTGCAGGGAGTTCGCAACCAGCGCGTTCGCGCGCTGGCGCCGCAGCGGCGAGGTGCCGCGCATGCTGCAAGAGCTGCGCGCGTGCCTCTGGTTCGAGCAGCGCAGGTGGCGCTTCATGGGCCGCGAGCCGAACGCCGAGGGCATGCGTTACGCCGCCGCGTTGATCCGCGGCATGCGGGCGCAGTTCTAGAGCCCGGCCGCAAGCACCGCCGCAGTCACCGTGTCGTCGATCGACGACACCGGTGACTCGCGCCCGACCCACGGCTCGCCGCCGAAGTAGCGGACGAAGATCTTCTCCGCCGTCCGGGTAGCGAGCGCCTGCGTCGTCAGCGTGGGATTGGGCCCGCCGACGGCGTTCGGCAGAGCCGAGTTGTCCGCGACGAACAGCCGCTCCACCCAGCGCGACTCGGCGTCGCCGTTCAGCACGACGCCCAGCCGCATCGTGCTGTGGATGTGCAGGAGGATGGGCGCCCAGTTCATCCGGACGATCTCGCGCGCGCCGGCGGCGCGCAGGATCTCGACGGCACGGGCGGCGAGGAAATCCCGGTTGTCGAGCGTCCGTGCCGTGCGGCGACGCAGCTCGACGCGGGCGATCGGCCCGTGCGCGTCGGGAGCCATCACCGTGGAGAGCGTGACGCGGTTCTCGGGGACGACGTCGTCGTCCGTGATCACCGCGATCGCCATCAGCCGGTCGACGTTCGACAGGAAACGAGCCAGGCGCGCGCCGCGCAGGCGCCGGCTCGGGTCCTCGCTGTCGGTCAGCCCCTGCGCCTGCAGCCCGGGCGGGACGCCGGCCTGCTCGATCGACCCGTAGCCGGGAAAGTCGGCACGCGCCGCCGACGTCGGTCCCTTGCTCGATCCCGTGTAGTGCGCGAAGCGACCGACAACGTAGTCGAGGTAGTGGTCGGTCAGGCCGCGGCCGACCTGATCGTCCGGATTCGGTAGCCCGCTGTTCAACCAGAGACGCGGCGTCTCGATCGGCCCTCCCGCGAGAACGACCACCTTCGCCTCTTCCGTCGTGACGACGCCGGTGCGTGTGTTGCGCCAGGCGATGCCGCGTGCCCTGCCGGCGTCCGTCTCGATCTGCACCGCGAACGCGTCCGGCACGAGCGTGACCGCCTTTCCCCGAGCCCACTTGTCGGCGGTCAAGGCCATCGGCACGTAGCTGACGTGCGTCGAACGCTTCGCCTTCAGGTTGCGCGGAGCCCTCAACGGCAGGAAGCAGCCCTGCGGGCAATGGCCGCAGAACGTGCAGCCCCTTGCGCGTGGGTAGACGAGCTCCTTCGGGTTGTTCGTGCGTCCCGCCGTTCCCTGCGGCTGCAAGATCGCGTTCTCCTGCGGCCTACAGGCGGGCCGGGAGATGTCCTTGGACGTCTGCGTCGGCAGCCCGGCCTTCGTCGCGGCGCGCAGGAACTGCTCCTCCTTCGTACCCATCGCCGCGGTCTGAACGGGCAGGGTGTGCTCGACCCATTCGTAGTAGGGGATCAACTCCGCATATGTCAGCGACCCCTCGAACGCGCTCGGCATCGCGCGCGGCGAATTGGCGAAGTAGTGCACAGTCGAGCCGCCGACCCCGGCCGTCTGCCAGATGAAGCAGTTCTGCGGCAGGTCGCGTGCCCACGGGGCCTGTGCGCGATCTCCGGGCCCGAAACGAAAGATGCCCGTCGCCGGATTGTTCGCCTCGTTCTCGTAGTGCGACCACTGGTGCTCCGCGTCCTCCCACGCAGGGCCGGCCTCGAGAAGCAGCACGTCGAGCCCGCGGGCGCCGAGCTCTTTCGCGACGACCGGCCCGCCGGCGCCCGCGCCGACGACGATCACGTCACGCATGCCAGTAGCCCTTGAACTCCTTGTGGCCGTGCGACACGCCGCCGTAGCGGGCCGCGCGCCAGCCGGCCCGGGTCGAATAGGCGAGGAACGCCGTCAGGTCCTGCAGGTTGCCGACGAGGAAGCGGATCGAGCCCGCGCTCTCGACCGGCAGCCGCTCGAGCGTCTCGAAGACCTTGGCCTTCTCCGCGTTGGACAACTGTGCGAACGTCGATCCGGCCTTCACCTGCGCCGCCCCCCCGTCGAGGATCGCCGCCGCCGTCGCGGACAGGGGTTGCGGACCGGGCAGGAAGCGGTCGAGCGTGCGGATCAGGCGCGGCGTCGTGGCGGCGCGAACTTGCCTTCCCGGGGCGACGAAGCGAACGAGCGCATCCAGCGTGCTCGGCGTCGCCGCGAACGCCTGCTCCAGCCACTTCAGGCGCGAGACGACGACGATCGCCGTCGCGCGCTGCAGCAGCTCGCGGCGGGAGAGACTCACCCTCGCGCGATGACCTCGCGCGACGGATCTGCGGCCGGATCGCCTTCGGGCAGGACGTCGTGCGCCCACTCGCTCTGCTTCCACTGCGGCACCGGCGTCTCGCACTCGGACTTCGGCACGAAGCGGGAGCGCGCGACGAGCTTGTACTCGTGGATGTAGCGCGGGCAGTTCGGGAAGACCTCCGTCGCCGCGACACGGACGACGAGCTGGGCCTCCGGATACTCGCGAAGGAGCGGATCGTCGTCGTTCACCGACGCGTTGCCGTTGAGCCGCAGCCGCTTCCGTCCCTCGAAGTCGATGAAGAGCAGGCCGACCTTCCTCGTCGCGAGCAGGTTCCCGGTGGTCAAATACATGCCGTTCCCGTCGTAGACCGGGAAGGCAATCGTCCGGTCATCGAGCACGCGCACGAAGCCGGGCTCGCCGCCCTTGTACGAGCACTGCGGCTGCCCTTCGGCGTCGACCGTCGCGATGAAGAACATGTCGCGCGCCTCGATGAAGGCGCGGTCGTCGCCATCGATGTGGTCGCGGACGATCCGTTCCTCGATGCGGTCCGCAAGCCGTCGCGTGTCGAAGCGGTCCTGGAGCTTGCGACTGCTCTGGTGGTACAGACCCACGTCCACGATCTTTTCAGGGAATCCTCACGACCACCAAACATCCGATCACCAAGCTTCGGGTCAGCCGCACTACTGAGAGGGGCCGCTGCGGGGGCCGCGGCCTTTCTTCCCGGAAAGAGCGCTACGCGCTCTTTCCGTGTTTTTGAGGTACGCCGCTTCGCGGTCAACGCGCGCGAGCGCGGCTCGCGCGCTCCCTGTGTGCTGGGCGGCTGTTCACTTCCGTGCGGGGCGGCGATGCTTCGCGTCGCCGCCCCGCATCAGTTCGTCTCCGCGTAGAGCCGCTTCGCCTGCTCTACGCTCCGGCCCTTGGGGCGTCTAGGATCGAAGCGTGGGCTACCACGTCGTCGACGCAGCGAAGCTGGAGTGGCAGGAGCGACCACCCGCCGTTCAGGGACAGGAGCCGCGCAGCTACGCGGAGGTCACCGACCTTGCGAGCCTGAAGAACTCTCGGGCGCGGATCTGGCGCTATCCGCCGAAGACGCGCGGCCGCCGACACGCCGACAAGGTGCAGGAGGAGGTCTTCGTCGTCCTCTCCGGACAGCTGACGATGCAGCTCGGCGATCCGCCCGAGCGCATCGACGTCGGCCCGCAGAGCGTCGTCGCCGTCGAGCCGGGAACACCGCTGCTCGTTCGCAACGAGGGGGACGAGGAGCTCGTGCTGTACATCTACGGCGCACCGGCCGAGCAGGGCGGCGCCGACTTCTTCGAGGACCTCCCCGAGGCCTAGCCGGGCTTCTCCCAGACTGCGACGAGCTTCTCGCTGGTGCTCGTGAAGGGCTCGCGCTTCCAGCCGCTCCAGCGCTCGCGCAGCCGCATGCCGGCAAGTTGCGCCATCAGGTCGAGCTCCGCCGGCCAGATGTACCGGAACGGGATCGAGAGCCGCTCGAACCTTCCGTCCACCTCGCGATAGTGGTGCGAGATCAAGCCCTGATTCGCGACGTCGTACTCGTCGAACCCGAGCCGCGTCTCGCTGAAGTGGAAGGGACGAATCGTCTCGCCGAAGGGGAGCCGCTGCAAGTCGGGCAGGCCGACCTCGATCACGAAGCAGCCGCCCGGCTCGAGGTGCGCGGCGACATTCCGGAAACAGGCGACCTGCGCGTCCTGCGTCGTCAGATTCATGATCGTGTTGCAGACGAGGTACACGAGCGTGAAGGTCCCCTTCGCCCTCGTCGTCGCAAAGTCGCCCATGGTGACGCCGATCTCCTTCGCCTCGGGCTTCTCGCGCAGACGCGCCACCATCGCCGGCGAGAGATCGATGCCGTGCACGCGCACGCCGCGCTGCGCGAGCGGCACGGCGACCCGCCCCGTGCCGATGCCGAGCTCGAGCGCCGCCCCGTCACCAGCGAGCTCGGCGAGGAAATCGACGGTCGGATCGAGCACCGCCGGGTCGAATCCTTCGACCTCGTCGTCGTACCGTGTGGCGATCTCCTCGCCGAAGTAGTCCTCAGGCAACGGCGGGCTCGCGCGCACCAGCGCGCTCGAACACGAGCTCACCGTCTTGCGCATCGACACGCACGGTGTCGCCGTCCGCGAACTCACCCTCGAGCAGCCGCAGCGCGAGCGGGTTCTCGACCAGCCGCTGCAATGCACGCTTCAGCGGACGCGCGCCGTAGGTCGGATCCCAGCCGGCATCGGCGAGGACCTGCTTGGCGTCGTCCGTCAGCTCGAGCTCGATGCCGCGGTCCGCGAGCCGCATGCGCAGGCGCGCGAGCTGCAGCTCGACGATCTCCGCGAGCTGTTCCTTCGTCAGTGCCTTGAACTCCACGATCTCGTCGATACGGTTGAGGAACTCCGGCCGGAAGAACTCGCGCATCTGGTCGGGCGTGCGCAGGTTCGAGGTCATGATCAGGACGGTGTTGCGGAAGTCGACCGTGCGGCCGTGGCCGTCGGTGAGGCGTCCGTCGTCGAGGATCTGGAGCAGCACGTCGAACACTTCGTTGTGCGCCTTCTCGATCTCGTCGAGGAGGATCACCGAATAAGGGCGCCGCCGCACCGCCTCGGTCAGCTGGCCGCCCTCCTCGTAGCCGACGTAACCCGGCGGTGCGCCGATCAGACGCGCAACCGTGTGGCGCTCCTGGTACTCGGACATGTCCAGCCGGACGAGCGCCCGCTCGTCGTCGAACATGAACTCCGCGAGCGCACGAGCGAGCTCCGTCTTGCCGACGCCGGTCGGCCCGAGGAAGACGAACGAGCCGATCGGCCGGTTCGGATCCTGGAGACCGGTGCGCGCGCGGCGCAGCGCGTTCGCGACCGCCTCGACCGCTTCGTCCTGCCCGACGACCCGCTGGTGCAGCCGCTCCTCCATGTGGATCAGCTTCTCCGTCTCGCCCTCGAGCAGACGGTCGACAGGAATGCCCGTCCAGCGCGCGACGACCGCCGCGACGTCGTCCTCGTCGACCTCTTCCTTGACCATCGCCGTCTCGACGCGCGCATCCCGCTCCTCGAGCTCCTTCTCCAAGGCGGGGAGCTCCCCGTGGCGGATCTCCGCGGCGCGGTTGAAGTCGCCGGCGCGCTCCGCACGCTCGTACTCCTGGCGCAGCTCGTCGATGCGGTGGGTGATCTCCTTGACGCGGTCGAGCGCCTCCTTCTCCTTCGACCAGCGCGCCTGCAGCTCGTCGCGTAGCTCCTTCGCCTCGGCGAGCTCGCGCTCGAGCGGCTCGCGCACCTCCTTCGACTCCTTCGCCATCGCCGCGAGCTCGATCTCGAGCTGGCGCACGCGCCGGTCGGCCTCGTCCAGCTTGACCGGGCTGGAGTCGATCTCCATCCGCAGGCGGGAGGCAGCCTCGTCGACGAGGTCGATCGCCTTGTCAGGGAGGAAGCGGTCGGTGATGTAGCGGTCGGAGAGCACAGCAGCGGCAACGAGTGCGGCGTCGCGGATGCGCACGCCGTGGTGCGCCTCGTAGCGCTCCTTCAGCCCGCGGAGGATCGCGATCGTGTCGGCAACGGACGGCTCGCCGACGAGGATTGGCTGGAAGCGGCGCTCCAGCGCCGCGTCCTTCTCGATGTGCTTGCGGTATTCGTCGAGCGTCGTCGCGCCGATGCAGCGCAGCTCGCCGCGCGCGAGCATCGGCTTGAGCAGGTTGCCCGCACTGACCGCGCCCTCGGCCGCGCCCGCGCCGACGATCGTGTGCAGCTCGTCGATGAAGAGGATGATCTGTCCCTCCGCGGTCTTGATCTCCTTGAGGACGGCCTTCAGCCGCTCCTCGAACTCGCCGCGGTACTTCGAGCCCGCGATCAGCGCGCCGATGTCGAGCGCCCACACGCGCTTGCCCTTCAGCCCCTCCGGGACGTCGCCGGCGACGATGCGCTGCGCGAGCCCCTCGGCGATCGCCGTCTTGCCGACGCCGGGGTCGCCGATCAGCACCGGGTTGTTCTTGGTGCGACGTGACAGGACCTGGATGACGCGGCGGATCTCCTCGTCCCGGCCGATGACCGGATCGAGCTTCCCGTCCTCGGCCGCCGCGGTCAGGTCGCGGCCGAACTTCTCCAGCGCCTGGTAGGTCTCCTCCGGATCCTGGGAGGTCACGCGCTGCCCGCCGCGCACGGACGTGATCTTCGCCTCGAGCTGGTCGCGTGGGACGACGTCGAGCGCGAGCAGCAGATGCTCCGTCGACACGTAGTCGTCCTCCATCCGGCGCGCCTCGTCCGCGGCTTGATCGAGCACGCGCGAGAAGGCGGCCGAGACGTTCGGCTGCTGCTGCATCCCCTGCACGGCCGGCTTGCCGCGCAGCGAGGCTTCCGCCTCGGCGCGCAACGCCGCCGCGTCGGGGACGAGCTGCTGCGGCAGCTCCTGGTCGAGCAGCGCCAGCAGCAGATGCTCGGGATAGAGCTCGGGATTGCCCATCCGGCGCGCGAGCTCCTGCGCCGCCGCGACTGCCTCCTGCGATTTGAGTGTCAGCTTGTTGAAGTCCATGTCAGCGCTTCGGGATCAGGTCGACGGGGGGCTTCCACGGCACGAGGTCGCGGCGGTACTGCCGGTGCACCTCGTTGATCGCCTGGCGCATCTCACGCTCCATGCGGTCGAGCCGGCTGCGCATGCGCAGCAACTCGTCCTGCAAGCGGAGGACGTGCTCGACGCCGGCCAGGTTCAAACCGAGCTCGTTCGTGAGCTGCTGGATCAGCCGCAGCCGCTCGAGATCGGCCTCGGAGTAGAGGCGCGTGTTCCCCGGTGTGCGCTTCGGCCGGATCAGGCCCTTGCTCTCGTAGATGCGCAGCGTCTGCGGATGCATTTCGACGAGGTCGGCGGCGACGGAGATCATGTACCGCGGACGGTCGTCCATCACGTCACCCGTCGGCGGCGTAGAAGCAGATTGAGAGCTTCAGCAGCCAGGCCAGCGAGCGCCAGGACCCAGAAGAGCGTGTGTGACAGACGCCAGACGTGCACCATCAACCAGCCGAAGAGAATCCCGATCGCGAGCCCGACGACAACCATCAGCGCGAGCGCCAGAGCCCGGTTCATTCCTGTCCGTCCTTGAAGCGTCGCAACTGCTCGAGCCTGCGCCGCATCAGCACGTAACTCGCGACGAGCCCGACCGTTCCGACGCTGACGAGGATGATGGCCGCGGTCTTCACGAGAACAGCACTTCGCGTGGGTTCTCGCGCGACACCTTCTGGAGCTCCTCGAGCGCCTCGCGTTCCTTCTTCGTCAGCTTCTTGGGCACGGTGACGCGCAGGCGTGCGATCAGGTCGCCCTTGCCGCCTCCCTTCAACTTCGGCGCGCCGTGGCTGCGGA
>WNFV01002057.1_pt1 | contig 27063 bp, 23 predicted proteins | sample 5400101 | NCBI WGS metagenome assembly WNFV01 (sample SAMN13153361, study PRJNA577476) | soil metagenome | isolation source: 115 cm soil or saprolite under grassland replicate 1 | place: USA:California | collected 2016-06-15
CTCGAGTCGATCGCCGACTTGGCGGGCATCGTTATTCGTGCGGCCCGGCGCACGGGCCGCTCGCTCGACGCATCGTGGGTTCGCGAGCGCGACGTGCGAGGCAAGGCGGTGCTGGTCCACACCGGGTGGGACGCCCACTGGCGCACTGATGCCTACGCCACGGGGCATCCATTTCTCGATCGGGATGCGGCGGAGCACCTGGCTGCGGCGGGCGCAGCCCTCGTGGGCATCGACTCCCTCAACATCGACGACGACGGCGACGGGGCGCGGCCGGCGCACACGATCCTGCTCGACGCGGGGATCCCGATCGTCGAGCACCTCTGCAACCTCGGCGCGCTCCCCGACGCCGGGTTTCGCTTCTTCGCGGTCCCGGCGAGAGTGAAGGGCATGGGGAGCTTTCCGGTGCGGGCGTTCGGCATCGTCGACCCGTGAGTGGAGGACCCTCCTTCGGCGAGGCGCTCGGCATCGCCGCGATCGCCGGAGGCTTGATCTTCGGTTCGTATTTCGTCGCGTGGCGCTTCCTCACCGGGGTGCAATGGCGCCGTGCTCCGCGGTTGCCCGACGAGCCGATCCCGTCGGCATGGCGGGAGATCGTCGAGCGGGGCGTGCCGCTCGCAGGCCGCCTGACTGCGTCGGAGCGGGAGAAGCTGCTGCGCCTCGTGCAAGTTTTCCTTCGTGACAAGCACGTCGAAGGATGCGAGGGCTTCGAGGTCACCGAGGAGGTGAGGGTGACGATCGCCGCACAGGCGTGCCTCTTACTCCTCCACCTCGACGCCGGATGCTACCCCGGGCTGCGCACCGTCCTGGTGTATCCCGGCACCTACCAGCCCAGAAGCCCTTCGTGGTTCAAGTACGATCTCGGTTCGACCGAAGCCCGGCTGGGCGAGTCCTGGCGGCATGGCGTGGTGGTGCTCTCGTGGGACGCTGTGGCGGCGGGGACCGCGAACCGCGCGGACGGGCAGAACGTGACGTTGCACGAGTTTGCTCACCAGCTCGATCAGGAGGATGGCGTCGTGGACGGTATCCCTGTTCTCGCGACGCCCTCCGCCGTCCGTCACTGGGCGGCCGTGATCGGCCGGCACTACGACGACCTCGTCGCGGATGCCGAGCACGGGCGCCCGTCGGTCCTGGACGAGTATGGCGCCAAGAACAAGGCCGAGTTCTTCGCCGTGGCGACCGAAACGTTCTTCGAACAGCCGGAGCAGCTCCGGCAGCGGCACCCGGAGCTGTACGAGGAGCTCCGCCAGTTCTACCGGCAGGACCCCGCCGAGCAGCCTGAGGGAGGGGGGGGGGCGCCGCCGGTCTAGCGGTGACTCAGGTCCCTGCCGCCAGCGCCCGCACGACGTGCCCCAGGCCATCCACGATCAGCGACATGCGAGGATAATCGAGCTTGTCGGGAGTATCCGCGGGCGTGTGGTAGAACGGGTTCCGGTACGGAGCCGTGTCGGTGATCATGATCGCAGGATATCCCTCTACCCAGAACGACCAGTGGTCGGACCACCACACGCCCGGGACCCATGCGGGCGCCGCGGCTCCCTGGGTGGGGAATCGGGCGTGCGCCCGAAACGCCGCGATCGCGCGGTGCAGCAACCCCCGCGACCTCAAGTTCGAGACGAACCCGATGAAGTCCCCTACGTCCGGGTACGCGAGGTTGAGAGGGAAGGGGTAGCGTTGGCTACCCGCTTGGGTGTCGTAGTACCCAATCGATTCGATCGACAGCATCCCGACGATGCGATCGTTGCGCGCCCGCGCGGCGGCCGCGTAGTGGCGGCTTCCCATGTTGGCCGTCGGAAACCAGGGCGGCTCCTCGTTCGGAAACAAGACGAATCGCACGGTGCGGGGCTGCGGCGCGTGGACGAAGGTGCGCGCCAGCTCGAGCACGCCCGCAACCCCGCTCGCATTGTCGTCCGCCCCGGGTGCGTCCTCCGCGGTGTCGTAGTGCGCGCCCAGAACCACGACCTCGTGCCGGCGCGTCGTCCCTGCCAGCGTCGCTTCGAGATTGCGGTAGGTCCGGGCGCCGGCGGTGAACTCCTGGGACACCACCGCGTAGCCGAACGAGCGGAGCACGCCTTCGAGGTAGGCCTCCGCACGCACGACGTTCGCGTAGGCGTCGTCGCTCCGCACGCCGATCTCCCCGGCAAGTACCTGGACATGCCGCTCGAGGCGTCCGCGCAACACTTCCTGGTCCGGCGTGAGCGGGGCGAGCGGGCCGGCGAACGCGGGGCCCGGCATCTTGATGGTGAAGAGCCAGATCGCGAGGAAGAGCAGCGGGAGGATGCTCGCGAGAACGATCATGCGGATCCTCCCCCACCGGGTGTGCGGCACGATGGCCAGACGCATCGCGGAAAGATATGTTCCCACATTCGATCTCACCCGGAGCACCGATGGCCGTCCGTTCCCATCTCCTCGTCGCCGCCCTCGTCGTCGTGCCCGGCGCCCTCGCCGGCCAGCGCACCCAGAAGCCCGCTCTGCACGGCCGTCACTGGGTCGCGATCACCGGCAAGCCGCTCGCAGCTACTGCGGGCGCGATGATGTTCCAGAAGGGTGGCAACCCCGTCGACGCCGCCTGCGCGATGCTCGCCGCGGTCACGACAATGTGGGACGTGCTCTCCTGGGGTGGCGAGACGCAGGCGCTGATCTACAATCCGCAGACGAAGAAAGTGATCGCGATCAACGCGCTCGGCGTCGCGCCCACCGGTGCCACGCCGGAGCGCTATCGGTCGAAGGGCATGCACTTCCCGCCCGAGTACGGACCGCTCGCCGCCATCACGCCCGGCACCCCGGGCGGCCTGATGACGATGCTCGCCGAGTACGGGAAGCTGAGTCTGCGCGACGTGCTCGAGCCGGCGATCCGGATGGCGGACGGCTATCCGATCGAAGAGGAAACCGCCAACTCGATCGAGCGGAACAAGAGCTGGCTCAAGCAGTGGCGTTATTCGCGCGTGGTGATGCTGCCGCACGCAGGTGAAGCCCGCGAAGCGCCCGAGGCGGGCGAGATCTTCCGGCAAGCCGATCTCGCGGCGACCCTCCGCAAGCTGGTCGCGGCCGAGCAGGAGGCGCTGCGCCGCGGCCGAAGCCGCCGCGAGGCGATCTATGCGGCCTACGACCGCTTCTACAAGGGGGACATCGCGCAGGAGTTCGTCCGCGGATTACAGGAGGAAGGCGGGCTCGTCACGCTCCAGGACTTGGCGAGCTGGAAGGTGAAAATCGAAGAGCCCGTGATGACGACGTATCGCGGGATCGATGTGTACAAGCTCCAGCCGTGGTCGCAGGGTCCGGCCATGCTCCAGGCCTTGAACATCCTCGAGAACTTCGATCTCAAGGCGATGGGCTACAACAGCACCCGCTACATTCACACTCTGTACCAGGCGATGAGCCTGGCGTTCGCCGACCGCGACTTCTATTACGGCGATCCGGCGTTCCCGCCCGAGGAGCCGATCCGCGGCTTGTTGTCGAAGGACTACGCGCGGCAGCGGGCCCGGTTGATCAATCCCGACCGCAACGATCCGAGCATCAAGCCCGGTGATCCCTATCCCTTCCAGGGCGGGACGAACCCGTACCTCGACCTGCTGCGGGACTGGCCGCCCCGCTCCCGGCCGGCGGCGACGGATGGCGGGAACGAGGCAGCGTTCGACGAGGCGTTCACGCGCGGCACGACCTCCATCGAGGCCGCCGATACGTCGGGGTGGGTCGTTTCGATCACGCCGTCAGGGGGATGGATCCCCGCCGTGATCGCAGGCCGCACCGGGATCGGGGTGAGCCAGCGGGCGCAGCAGTTCGTGGTGGATTCGGTGGACAACCCGTTCAATGTGATCTCCCCGGGCAAGCGGCCGCGGGTGACGCTCACGCCCAGCCTCGCGCTCAAGGACGGGAAGCCGTTCCTCGCGTTCGCGGTGCAGGGCGGGGACACGCAAGACCAGAACCTGCTCCAGTGCTTCCTAAACATGGTCGAGTTCGGGATGGACGTGCAGGAGGCGGTCGAAGCGGCGAACATCACGAGCTACCAGATGCGGAATTCGTTCGGCGACCACGAGACGCTGCCGGGGAGGTTGACGCTGCGGTCCGACACACCGCCCTGGATCCGGCGGGAGCTGCGGGACATGGGTTACCGGCTCGACTTCCAGGACCGGACGTCGGGACCGATCAACGCGATCTTTTTCGATTGGAAACACGGATCGTTCTGGGGCGGGTCGTCGAATCACGGCGAGGACTACGGAATCGCGTGGTGAAAAAGGGGCTGGCAGACCGGCCAGCCCCGGCGACAGCAAGGGTACAGTATCCCGACAGGCGACCGTCAGTCCGCCGGAACCGCCTCGCGGCTGGGCTTTTGAGGCTCTCTCAGCCCCAGCGATCGCTCGATCTCCCGCGTGATGTGCATCGAGCAGAACTTCGGCCCGCACATGGCGCAGAACTCCGCGCTCTTGAAGTACTCGGCCGGCAGCGCCTCGTCGTGCAGCTCCCGCGCCCGCGCCGGGTCCAGCGCCAGCCGGAACTGCTCGTTCCAGTCGAACGCGTAGCGCGCCCGTGACAGCGCGTCATCCCGTTCGGTGGCCCCCGGCCGCCGGCGCGCGATGTCCGCCGCGTGCGCCGCGATCTTGTACGCGATCACGCCCTCCCGCACCTCCTCGGCGTTCGGCAGGCCGAGGTGCTCCTTGCGCGTGACGTAGCACAGCATGTCCGCCCCGAACCAACCGATCATCGCCGCGCCGATTGCCGAGGTGATGTGGTCGTAGCCGGGCGCGACGTCGGTCACGAGCGGCCCCAGCGTGTAGAACGGCGCCTCGTGGCACAGCTCCTTCTCGAGCCGCACGTTCACTTCAATCTGGTGCATCGGGATGTGACCCGGCCCCTCGATCATCACCTGCACGTCTCTCTTCCACGCCCGCTCGGTCAATTCACCCAGGACGGTGAGTTCAGCCAGCTGGGCCTTGTCCGTCGCGTCCGCGATCGAGCCCGGCCGCAGGCCGTCTCCCAGCGAGAGCGTCACGTCGTACTCTCGAGCGATGTCGAGCAGCCGGTCGTAATGCTCGTACAACGGGTTCTGCTTCCCGTGCTGCGTCATCCAGTACGCCATCAGCGAGCCGCCCCGGCTCACAATTCCCGTGACGCGGCCGAGAGCGTAGCCCACGTGCTCGCGCAGAATCCCGGCGTGGACGGTGATGTAGTCCACGCCCTGCTTCGCCTGGTGCTCGATGTTGTCGAAGATGTGATCGACGGTGAGCTGCGAGACGTCGCTCGCGTTTTCGATCGCCTGGTAGATCGGGACCGTCCCGATTGGGACGGGGGAGGCCGCGATGATCGCCTCGCGAATGCCGTCGATGTTTCCGCCGGTCGAGAGGTCCATCACGGTGTCGGCGCCGTGGTGCACCGCGTGGTGCAGCTTCTCGAGCTCGCCGTCGATGTTGGACTCGACCGCCGAGTTGCCGATGTTCGCGTTGATCTTGACGCTCGCGACTTTGCCGATGGCCATCGGGTCGAGCCGCTGGGCGAGGTGATTGACGTTGGCCGGAATGATCAAGCGCCCGATCGCGACTTCATCGCGAATGGTCTCGGGCGGGAGGCCCTCCCGCTCGGCGACGCGCTGCATCTCGGGGGTGATCGTGCCCTGGCGGGCGTGGTGCATCTGAGTGCGGCAGATCATGCGGACTCCCTTCGCCGGTACGAACCGGATCAGGTTCTGAGGGTGTGATCTCAGCCCGCCGGGCGTTGACTACGGGCGGGCACCCCTGTCAATGAAAAATCTAGACGTTGAGACGCTGAGACGCTGAGGGGTTGACAGGGGACATCATATTCATACATTGGTATATGTGCATGCCAATACGACCACAGCTGCCGTCGGCGGGTTCTTCGCCGCCCTTGGCGACCGCATGCGACTCCGCATCGCCTGCTGCCTCCTGGCCGCTCCGACTCCCGGCGGGCTCTGCGTGTGCGAGCTGGTCGACGCCACCGGGGAGCCCCAACCGAACGTGAGCCGCCAGTTGAAGCTGCTCCAGGCCGCCGGCCTCGTGATCGAACGGCGCGAAGGGCGCTGGATCTACCACGAACTGACCGACTCCCAGCACCCCCTGCTCCAGAGCATCCGCGCCTGCATCGACACGGTGTGCTGCTGTGAGGACGTGCAGGAGGACCTCACCCGCCTGCGCGCCCGCCTCGCGCTGCGCGAAGGCGGAAAGTGCGTCGTGGGAACGACGCGGAAGGAGAGGGGAGGTGACGCGCATGAACGTGCTCGATTGCCCGTGCTGCAGTAGCGGTTGTTGCTGAGGCGGCGCACGGCAGAAAGAGGGGGGCGTTGCTAGCGCGCCTCCTCTACCGCGTGAGTCTTAGACTTCCCTGAGCTTGGGGGGCTCGTAGCGCTCCGACAGGTCGTGCACCTTTTCCCACTCGGAGCGGAAGGAAAACGGGTCCAGGCCGCTCGCCCGGTCCACCGCCAGGATGCCGTCCAGGTGGTCGATTTCGTGCTGTAGCAGCTCCGCCATCGGGCCTTCGAGCTCCATGGTATGGCTCTTCCCCTTGAGGTCCTCGTAAGTGAGCGACACGCGATAGGCGCGCGTGACCCGGACCAAGAGGTTGGGAAAGGAGAAGCAGTCGTCCCACACGAGGAAGTCCTCGGGGCCGACATCCGTGATCTCCGGGTTGACCATCGTCCACCGCTGCTTGCCGGTGATCTCCACCAACACGAGGCGCACCGGCGCACCGATCTGTGGGGCAGCCATGGCCCGGCCCATCTTGTACTTGGCCCGGGCCGCGCGCAGCGTGTCCCGCAGGTCGTCGGCCACGAGGCGGACAGCCGGCGACTTGGGGTCGTGGACCCGTTCGCAGCGGACCCGGAGAATGGGGTCGCCGAGCTGGCGGATGCGGCGGATGGCCATGGGCGGCCTAATGTTGGGGGTTTCAGGGCTGGGTGCAACTGGCCTACGCGCCTTGGCGTCTCGTCGTCTTGTCGTCTATGCTTATCCCCCCCATGTCCCTAGCCGGAGTCGTCTTGGCAGGCGGGCGGTCGGCCCGAATGGGGTCCCCCAAGGCCCTGCTCGACTTCCGCGGCCGGCCGTTCGTGGCGCGCATCCTCGAGGCGCTCGAAGCCCTCGAGATCAAGACGCGGGTAGTCGTGGTGGGCCCCGACGCCCCCCGCATCCGGCCGGCGCTCGCGGATCACGATTGCCTCATCGTCGAAAACCCCGACGTGGACGCCGGACCCATCGAGTCGCTCCGGGTGGCGTTGCGAGCCCTGCAGCCGGTGCAGCCGCGCGCCGCGTTAGTCTGGCCCGTCGACCTGCCGCACGTGCGTGTTGCGACGGTGGAGCGGGTGCTCGAAACCCACCGGCGCACCGGCGCTCCGGTCGTGGTGCCCACCTTTGCCGAGCGGCGCGGGCATCCGGTGCTTTGGGGCGCGGCGACGTTCGAGGAGCTGCTCACCAGCGATGCCGCGACCCGGGACGGGGCCAGGGCGGTACTCCGCGCCCACGCAGCCGACGTGGTCACGGTGGCGGTGGACGACCCGGCGGTGATCGACGATCTGAACACGCCGGAGGACTACGAGCGGCTGGTGCGGGAACTCAATCGGGACATTTACTAAACGGCCAACCGGCAAGGGCTAAGGGCCCCCTTACCTTCCGTTGACAATCCCGACAAATTCACTTAGGATTCCAACTTGCTGTCCGTTAAGGACTTCCGGGAGTCGTCATGACGAGTATCGAAGCCCAAGTCCAGCAGCCGTACAAGTACGGATTCGTCACCGACATCGAGTCGGAGGTGGTGCCGCCCGGCCTGAGCGAAGCCGTGATCCGGCTCATCTCGGGCAAGAAGGGCGAGCCGGCGTGGATGCTCGACTGGCGGCTCAAGGCGTACCGCAACTGGCTCAAGATGGAAGAGCCGCACTGGCCCAACGTCCAGTACGGCCCGATCGACTACCAGGCGATCAGCTATTACGCCGCCCCCAAAAAGCTGCCCAAGCTCGACTCGCTCAACCAGGTGGACCCCAAGCTGGTGGCCACCTTCGAGAAGCTGGGCATTCCCATCGAGGAGCAGAAGCGCCTCACCGGCGTCGCGGTAGACGCCGTGTTCGACAGCGTCTCGGTGGCGACCACGTTTCAGGCGGAGCTCGCCAAGTACGGTGTGATCTTCTGCCCCATCTCCGAAGCGATCCGCGAGCACCCCGAGCTCGTGCAGAAGTACCTCGGCACGGTGGTACCGTACAACGACAACTTCTTCGCGGCGCTCAACTCGGCGGTGTTCACCGACGGCTCCTTCGTGTACGTGCCCAAGGGCGTGCGCTGCCCGATGGAGCTGTCGACCTACTTCCGGATCAACGCCTCGTCCACGGGCCAGTTCGAGCGCACCCTGATCATCGCGGACGAGGGGAGCTACGTCAGCTACCTCGAGGGGTGTTCGGCGCCGATGCGCGACGAGAACCAGCTCCACGCCGCGGTCGTCGAGCTGGTCGCGCTCGATAACGCGACGATCAAGTACTCCACGATCCAGAACTGGTATCCCGGGGACGACGAGGGCAAGGGCGGCATCTACAACTTCGTCACCAAGCGCGGCAAGTGCGCCGGCAAGAACTCCAAGGTCTCCTGGACGCAGGTGGAGACCGGCTCGGCGATCACGTGGAAGTATCCCGGCTGCATCCTCCAGGGCGACAACTCGATCGGCGAGTTCTACTCGGTCGCCGTGACGACCCGGCGGCAGCAGGCGGACACCGGCACCAAGATGATCCACCTGGGGAAGAACACGCGCTCCACCATCGTGTCGAAGGGCATCTCGGGCGGACGCGGGCAGAACACCTACCGGGGGCTCGTGAAGATCATGAAGGGCGCCGACGGCGCCCGGAACTACTCCCAGTGCGACTCGATGCTCATCGGGGACCAGTGCGGCGCGCACACCTTCCCCTACATCGACGTGCGCAACAGCACGGCGATCATGGAGCACGAGGCCTCGACCTCCAAGATCGGCGAAGACCAGATCTTCTACTTGCGTCAGCGCGGCCTCTCGGCCGAGGACGCCGTGTCGATGATCGTCAACGGCTTCTGCAAGGAAGTCTTCAAAGAGCTGCCGATGGAGTTCGCCGTCGAGGCCACGCGGCTACTCGGGATCAGCCTCGAGGGGAGTGTCGGTTGATGCTGGAGGTCAAGAACCTGCACGTCGCGGTCAACGGCGCCGAGATCCTGCGCGGCGTGGACCTCACGGTGCGGCGCGGCGAGGTGCACGCCGTCATGGGGCCGAACGGCTCCGGCAAGAGCACGCTCGCGCAGGCGCTGGCCGGGCACCCTGCCTACACCGTGACGGAAGGGACGGCGACCTACGAGGGCAAGGACCTGCTCGCGCTGAAGCCTGAAGAGCGGGCCCGCGGGGGGGTGTTCCTCGCGTTTCAGTATCCGGTCGAGGTTCGCGGCATCACCAACTCGTACTTCCTGCGGTCGGCGGTGAACGCGATCCGCAAGCACCGCGGCCAGGAGGAGCTCGATCCGCTCGACTTCCTCCAGGTGCTCGAGGGCAAGCTCAGGAGCATTGGCTGGGACGACACGCTGATGAACCGTCCCGTCAACGAGGGGTTCTCGGGCGGAGAGAAGAAGCGCAACGAAATCCTCCAGCTCGCCGTGCTCGAGCCGCGGCTCGCCATCCTCGACGAGACCGACTCGGGACTGGACATCGACGCCCTGAAGACCGTGGCGCACGCCGTGAACAAACTGCGCGCTCCCGACCGGGCGTTCGTGATCGTCACCCACTACCAGCGGCTGCTGAACTACATCACGCCCGACGTCGTCCACGTCCTGTTCGAGGGCCGGATCGTGAAGTCGGGCGGCCCCGAACTGGCGCACGAGCTCGAGGCGAAGGGCTACGACTGGCTGCGGGCTGGCGCAATGGTGTCGTGATGGTGTCCGTCGAGCGTTACGTTGAGGCGTATCGGGCCTTCGCGACCAACGGCGCCTCGCACGCACCGACATGGCTCAACGAGCTCCGCGAAGGCAGCATCACTCGGTTTGCCGAGCTCGGGTTTCCCACTACGAAGCAGGAAGCGTGGCGCTTCACGAGCGTGGCGCCGATTGCGAACACGCCGTTCGAGCTCGCGCGCACTCCCGACATCCAACACGTGACTCTGGCCCAGATCGACGGGCTCTCCCTCGGTGCGGGGCCGCGCCTCGTCTTCGTCAACGGTCACTACAGCGAGATGCTGTCACACGTCGGGGGTTTGCCCGCCGGCGTGCGTGTCGAGAGCCTGGCCAAGGCGCTGGCGAGCGACCCCGAGCGGGTTCGGGAGCATCTCGGCAAGTACGTGGCGTTCCAGGATCGCCCCTTCGCGGCGTTGAACACGGCGTTCGTGCGTGACGGAGCATTCGTCCACGTGCCGGAGCAGCGCGTGGTGGAGCAGCCAATCCAGTTGCTGTTCCTTGCGACGCCCGGGGCGGGCGCGCCGGCGGTGAACCACCCCCGCAACCTGGTCGTGGTCGAGCGCGAGGGCCGCGCGACGGTCGTCGAGACCTACGCGGCCCTGGGCGACGGAGTGTACTGGACCAACGCCGTCACCGAGGTGGTCGCGGGCGACGGCGCCCGCGCCGATTGCTACCGCGTGCAGCGCGAGAGCGAGCGGGCCTACCACGTGGCGGTCACCGAGGCGCACCAGGGGCGCGACAGCACGGTGAACATCCACGCGGTCGCCTTCGGCGGCGCGCTGATGCGGCACGACCTCCGCGGGACGTTGGCGGGACCGGGCGGTTACCTGATCCTCAACGGGCTGTACCTGCTGTCCGGCGCGCAGCACGCCGATCACCACACGGCGATCGATCACGCCGCGCCGCACTGCGAGAGCCACGAATACTTCAACGGCGTGCTGGACGACCGTTCGCGCGGTGTGTTCAACGGCCGGATAATCGTCCGGCCCGGCGCGCAAAAAACCGACTCCAAGCAGACCAACAACAACCTCCTGCTGTCGACCGAAGCCCACGCGGACAGTCAGCCGCAGCTCGAGATTCACGCCGACGATGTGAAGTGCACCCACGGGTCCACCGTAGGGCCGCTCGACCCGCGGGCGCTGTTCTACCTGCGCAGCCGGGGGATGGGCGAGGCGCAGGCGCGGCGGCTGCTGACGTACGGCTTCGGGGCCGAGATTCTGGGGCGGATGGAGATCGCGCCGTTGCGCGCGCAGCTCGACCGCATCGTGCGCGCCCGCCTGGGGGAGTAAATGAGCGACCTCGGCGACCTCTACCAGCAGACCATCCTCGACCACAACCGGAACCCGCGGAACTTCGGGACGGTCCCCGGCGCTAACCGCGCGGCCGAGGGCAACAACCCCCTCTGCGGCGATCGCATCACGCTCCAGGTCCGCGTGGACGGGGACGTCATCCGTGACATCGGCTTCCAGGGGACGGGGTGCGCCATCAGCAAGGCCTCTGCGTCGCTGATGACGGGCGCGGTCCAAGGCAAGACCACCGCCGAAGCCGAATCGCTGTTCCGGGCGTTCCACGACATGCTCACGGGCGGCGCCGACGCCCCCACCGACCCCAAGACCCTCGGCAAGCTGGCGGCGTTTGCCGGGGTGCGCTCCTTCCCCGCGCGGGTGAAATGCGCGAACCTGTCGTGGCACACGTTGCACGCGGCGCTCCAGAACCGGCCCGAGCCGGTGACGACCGAGTCGCCGAGCGACTGATGCTCGACACCGCGAAGCTCCGCGCCGACTTCCCGATCCTCGCGCGCCGCGAGCACGGCCACCGCCTGGTGTACCTCGACAACGCGGCGACCACGCAGAAGCCGCAGCCGGTGCTCGATGCCGTCCTCGAGTACTACCGCACCACCAACGCCAACGTGCACCGCGGGGCGTACGCCTTGGCCGTGGCCGCCACCGAGGCGTACGAGGAGGCCCGGAAGCGCGTCGCGCGGTTCGTCAATGCGTGGGCGCCGGAGGGTGTGGTCTTCACCCGCGGCACCACGGAGGCGATCAACCTGGTCGCCGGCTCGTGGGGACGGGCGAACGTGCGGCGGGGGGACGTCGTGGTCGTCACGGCGATGGACCACCACTCGAACCTCGTCCCGTGGCAGCTCCTGTGCCAGGAGAAGGACGCGACGCTGCGGATGGTCGAAATCACCGCGGACGGGCGGATCGATCTGGCGGACTTCGCCCAGGCGCTCGAGGCCCGGCCCAAGCTCGTGGCGTTCCCCTACGTCTCGAACTCGCTCGGCACGGTCAACCCCGTTTCGCAGCTCGCGCGGCTCGCGCACGCCGCGGGGGCGGTCGTGGTCGTCGACGGCGCGCAGTCCACGCCGCACCTGCGGGTGGATCTCCAGGCTCTCGACTGCGATTTCTACGCGCTCTCCGGCCACAAGATGCTGGCGCCGATGGGGAGCGGTGCGCTGGTCGCAAAGCCGGCGCTGCTCGACGCGATGCCTCCTTATCACGGCGGCGGCGAGATGATCGAGCGCGTGTGGGACGACCACGCCACTTGGAACAGGATCCCGCACAAGTTCGAGGGCGGTACGCCCAACGTGGAGGCCGCCGTCGGGCTCGCCGCCGCGATCGCGTACCTCGAGCGCCTCGGCATGGAGCGCGTCGCCGAGCACGAGCAGGCGCTCGCGCGGACCGCCATCGAGCGGCTGGGGCAAATCGAGGGGCTGACGGTGTACGGGCCCAAAGACCACCGGGCGGGGGTCGTCCCATTCACGTACGGCGACATTCATCCGCACGATCTCGCCACGATCCTCGACCGGGACGGAGTCTGCATCCGGGCCGGGCATCACTGTACGCAGCCGTTGATGCGGCGCCTGGGCGTTCCCGCCACGGCACGCGCGTCGTTCTACGTCTACAACGACGTGGACGACATCGACGCCCTGGTCACCGCGGTGCGCAAGGCGGGAGAGCTCTTCGGCGCCGTCGCGGACTAGCGGTTCGTCGTTCCCCGTCCCCCGTCCCCCTTCCCCCTTCCCTCGTCCCCGGTAGTTTGGGGGCCATGTCTGAACCGGTCGTCGCCGTCGATCGCATCACCAAGCGGTTCGCCGGGCACACGGCGGTGGACGCGCTGTCGCTCACCGTCCAGCCCGGCGTGATCTACGGTCTCCTCGGACCGAACGGCGCGGGCAAGAGCACGACCATCCGCATGATCCTGAACATTTACGCCCCCGACAGCGGGACCGTGCGTCTGTTTGGCGAGGCCGGCACCGGCCACGACCACTCGGGGCGGATCGGCTACCTGCCGGAGGAGCGCGGGCTCTACCCCAAGATGCGGGTGCTGGACGTCCTCCTGTTCTTAGCGGAGCTGAAAGGGGTGGACCGGCGGACGGCGCGCCCCAAGGCGCTGGACTGGCTGGCGCGGCTGGGCCTCTCCGACTGGCGCATGCGTAAGGTGAACGAGCTCTCCAAGGGCATGCAGCAGAAAGTCCAGTTCATCTCCACGGTTCTGCACGAGCCGGACCTGCTCGTGATGGACGAGGCGTTTTCCGGTCTCGACCCCGTCAACTCGCAGGTCCTGAAGGACACCGTGCTCGACCTGCGCGCGCGCGGTAAGACGATCCTGTTCTCCACGCACATCATGGAGCAGGCGGAAAAGGTATGCGACCACGTGTGCATCATCGCCCGCGGCAAGAAGCTGGTGGACGGCACGCTGGCCGACGTCAAGCGGACGCACGGTGGACGGCATCTGTTGATCAGCTTCGACGGGGCGCGCGGCGACGCCGACCGGATCTTCGCCGATCGGCGGCAGGTGGCCAAGGCCGACGCGTCGGGGCAGTTCGCCGAGCTCGAGCTCGCGGCCCAGGGGGATGCGCAGGAAGTCCTCAAAGCGCTCGTGACCTCGGGGGCGCGGTTGTCGCGCTTCGAGCTCGCCGAGCCGTCGCTCAACAAGATCTTCATCGATCTCGTCGGTCCCGAGGCGGCGGCTGCCGCAGCGCGCCCGGACGCGGAGGCGGCACGTGCGTAAGGTCCTGGCGGTCATTCGCCGCGAGTTCGTGGAGCGCGTGCGCCAGAGATGGTTCTGGGTGATGGTCGTGCTCGGCCCCCTGTTCTTCGGAGCGATTTTCGTCCTCCCCACCCTGCTGACGGGCAGGGGCGGGGTGAAGCACATCGCCGTGGTCGACGGCACCACCTCGACGTTCGGCGCCCGCCTCACCGAGCGCTTGGACCGGGAGTCGTTGTTCGTCGCCGTGCGCGTGCCCTCGGGCTCCGGCACGATCGACTCCTTGATGGCCGCCGTCGAAATGAAGGCGATCGACGGTTTCCTGATCGTCACGGACGCCGCCGTCGACTCCGGGAAGGTGATGTACCGCGCCTCGAACGTCTCCTCGTTCGTCACCATCGGGACGCTGGAGCGGGTCATCGGCGAGATGGTCAACGCCACGCGGCTCGAGCGCGAAGGGGTGAACCCCGCCCTCGTGGCGAAGTCCCGCATCCGCGTCGACCTGGACAGCAAGAAGATTTCAGGGGGCAAGGCGACGGGAGAGAGTGCGGCCCAATCCTTCTCGCTCGCCTATTTCATGGGCATCATCCTCTATATGGCGATCCTGATCTATGGGATCAACGTGATGAGCTCGGTGCTGGAGGAGAAGACCACGAAGATCGTGGAGGTGCTGATCTCCTCGCTGCGGCCGTTCCAGTTGTTGCTCGGCAAGGTGATCGGCGTGGGCGCGGTGTCGATCTTCCAGTTCCTGATCTGGGGTGTGTCCACCCGACTGCTGATTTCGCAGCGCCGGCACCTGCTCGGTGAACGGGGGCTGGGCGAGGCAAGCCAGGTGTTCCAGCTCCCTCACGTCACCGCCGGCACCGCGGCCGTGTTCATCGCCTACTTCCTCGGCGGATTCCTCCTGTACTCGTCCATGTTCGCCGCCGTGGGCGCCATGTCCTCCAACGAGCAGGAAGCCCGGCAGGCGCAGCAGCCGGTGACCATGCTGCTCGTGGCGTCATTCATCAGCATGTTCGCCATGCTCAACGATCCGGGGTCCACGCTCTCCGTGACGCTGTCGCTGATTCCGTTCAGCTCGCCGATCGCGATGCCGGTCCGCTGGGCGGCCGGGAACCTGCCGATCGATGAGGTAGCGCTGTCACTCGCGATCCTGGTCGTGTCGATACTGGGAGTGACATGGGTGGCGGCGAGGATATATAGAGTTGGGATACTGATGACGGGCAAACGGCCGAGTTTGAAAGAGCTGGTGCGGTGGGTTCGCACGGCCTAGGAAATGCAACTACTAGACGCACAGGCGCACAGGCAGACGCCTAGAGGCCGAGACGCCTAGCGGACGTGAGCGGTAGCCGACTGCATAGGAAAGGCACGACATGCGCGATTGTGGTGTCGTGCCTGTCGAGTCTTTGGCTATCATTCCGCCATGGCCCCTTACCGAACCCTCAAGGCTTGGCAGCACGCTCAGAGACTGGCAATCGAATGCGCGAAAGCCTGCAGGGGCTTCCCTGACTTTGAGCAAACACGCTTGGCTGATCAGTTGCGGCGCGCCTCGTACAGTGTCGTCTTGAACATCGCGGAGGGGAGCGCTCGTCGGGGCTCGCGGGAGTACCGACGCTTTCTGGACTCCGCGAACGGCTCCCTCGCGGAGGTCGAGACCGCGTTGGGCCTGGCACGCGAGTTGGAGTACTTGGCGCCGGCGGAGTTTGGACGGCTCGAAGCAATAGCAACAGAAACCGGTAAGACACTCTTCGGGCTGCTTCGCAAAATCAGCGCGCACGCTTCAAGATTACCTACCCCCTCGTAGCTGGAACCCGCTCGGCGTCTCGGCGTCTCGGCGTCTAGGCGTCTGCCTGAGCGTCTGTGCGCCTAGCCTTTGCCTAGCCTAGGCCAGTAGTTTGTCCCGATGGCCATGGATTACGACGTCATCGTTGTCGGAGGCGGTCATGCCGGGACAGAAGCCTCAGTGATGGCTGCCCGGCTGGGAGCGAGGATTTTACTCCTCACCTCCAACCTCGACACCATCGGCCAAATGAGTTGCAATCCCGCCATTGGCGGCATCGCGAAGGGTACCCTCGTTCGCGAGGTCGACGCCCTCGGCGGCCTCATGGGCCGCGCCGCCGATCGCGCCACGATCCAGTTTCGCATGCTCAACCGGTCGAAGGGCCCTGCCGTCTGGGCGCCGCGCGCGCAGTGCGACCGGACCCTCTACCGGCGCGCGGTGCGCCACCTGCTCGAAGGATTCCCCACCCTGGACCTGACCCAGGGCATGGTCACAAATCTGCTCCTCGAGGGCGCTCGGGTTGCCGGCCTCGAGACCGCCGACGGGCGGCGCTTCAGCGCGCGAGCCGTCATCATCACCGCCGGCACGTTCCTACGCGGGCGGATTCACCTCGGCACGGACATGCAGATCCCTGCCGGCCGGGCGGGCGACCAGCCATCGGTGGAGATGGCGCAAGTGATTGAAACCATTGGTCTTACGGTGTCGCGCTTCAAGACCGGCACGCCGCCCCGGGTGGACGGACGCACCGTCGACTGGTCCCGGGTCGAGCGTCAGGACGGCGACGCCGACGAGTACCGCTTCTCTTTCCACGAGCGGGTCGAGCGGCCGCGCCAGGTGCCCTGCTGGATTACCTGGGCGGGAGAGGACGTGAAGGACATCATTCGGAGCCACCTCCGCGAGTCGGCCCTGTACGGCGGGGCGATCAGCGGCCGGGGCCCGCGGTACTGCCCGTCGGTCGAAGACAAGATCGTGAAGTTCCCCGACGCCAAGCGGCACCAGGTGTTCCTCGAGCCCGAGGGGCTCGACACCACAGAGCTGTATGTCAACGGCCTCTCAACTTCCCTGCCCATCGCCGTCCAGCTCGAGTTCTTGCGGGCCGTGCCGGGCCTCGAGCGCGCGAAGATGACGCGCCCGGGCTATGCGATCGAGTACGACTACTACCCGCCCACCCAGCTCACGCCCTGGCTCGAGGTGAAGGCAGTCGAGCACCTGTTCTTCGCTGGGCAGATCAACGGCACGACCGGCTACGAGGAAGCGGCAGGCCAAGGCGTCGTGGCGGGGATCAACGCTGTTCGGCGTATTCGGGGCAACGAGCCGGTGGTCCTCGGCCGGGACGACGGCTACATCGGGGTGCTCGTGGACGACCTGGTCACCCGGGGCGTGGACGAGCCGTATCGGCTGTTCACCTCGCGGTCGGAGTTTAGGCTTCTGCTCCGCCAGGACAACGCGCTGCGGCGGCTCCTCCCCCTGGCCGAACGGCTCGGACTGCTGACTGACGTTGAGCTCCGCGCGGCGGACCGGCGCCTCGAGGAAGAGGAGTCGGTTTTGACCCTGGCGCGCGAGACGACGATCACGCCGGCGCAGGCAACAGGTCCGCTGGCGGCGAGCGGGACGACGTTGGCGGGGGGCGCGGAGCGGATCGCCGCCGTGGCGAAGCGTCCGGGAGTCTCGCTAGGCGCGTTGCTCGAGGCGGCGGGTGTGAGCGGCGGGTTTTCAGCTGAGACGATCGTCGCCGCGGAGATCGAGATCAAGTACGACGGGTATCTCGCGCGCGAGCGCGAAGCGGCGGAGCGGCTGGCGGAGCTGGCGGCGTTCGCCCTTCCCCCTGACCTGCCCTACCTCGAGTTGCGCTCGCTTGCGACCGAGGCCCGCCAGAAGCTCGACCGGATCCGGCCGACTTCGTTGGCGCAGGCGGCACGGGTGCCCGGCGTGTCGCCGAGCGATCTGCACAACCTCGTGGTCGAGGCGACGCGCTGGCGCCGGCGCGTCGCGTAAGAGTGGTTCAAGGTTGCAGTTTCACGTGAAACTTCGACTCTTTCGTTTCACGTGAAACTGCGGTATATTGGACGGTCGGCGCCACTGCACTTAGATAACTCCTTGTGGAGCAATAGCTTACGTAATGTCTCGCGTCATCGCGATCGCCAACCAAAAAGGCGGCGTCGGAAAAACCACGACCGCCGTTAACCTCGCTGCCTCGCTCGCAACAGCGGAGCGGAAAACCTTGCTCGTCGACGCGGATCCGCAGGCCAACTCGACGAGCGGCGTTGGCATCGAGCGCGACCGCATCCGGCACTCCCTCTACGACGCGCTGCTCGACGGGCGGGCCCTCGCCGAGGCCCGCTTCCCCCGCGTCCACTTCCCCTGTCTCGACGTCGTGCCCGCGACCCAGGACCTGGTGGGCGCCGAGCTGGAGCTCGTCAACGAGTCGTCGCGCGAAACGATGATGCGGCGCGCGCTGGCCGATCTGCGCGACGCGTACCAGTACGTCATCATCGACTGCCCGCCCTCCCTCGGCTTGCTCACGCTCAACATGCTGACCGCGGCGGACAGCGTCATTATCCCGATCCAATGCGAGTACTATGCGCTCGAAGGTCTCTCGCAGCTTCTCAACACCGTCAAACTGGTTCAGCGAAACTTCAACTCCGCGCTCGCCATCGAGGGCGTGCTGCTCACGATGTACGACGCGCGGCTGAACCTCTGCAAGCAGGTCGCCGAAGAGGCCAAAGAGTACTTCGGTGCCCGGATGTTCGCCGTGACGATCCCACGCAACGTGCGGCTCGCCGAAGCGCCCAGTTTTGGGAAGCCGATCGTGCTGTACGACGTGCAGTCGGTTGGGGCCAAGAGCTACCTCGCGGTCGCCCAGGAGCTGATCCGCCGAGTGGAGCACGCGCCGCCGCCCTCCCCCGCCCTGCCCGCCGCTGAACCGCTGCCGGAGGTGCCCGCATGACGGAGACCGCCGCAGGACGTCGCCGCCTCGGCCGAGGGCTCGAGGCCCTGTTGGGCCCGACCCGCGAGGAGGCGGAGCGCGAAGGGAGCCTCGTCGAGCTGCCGATCAAGGACATCCGGCCCAACCCGTTCCAGCCGCGCCGGGACGTCGACCCCGCGGCCCTCGAGGAGCTGGTGTCGTCGATCAAACAGGCGGGGCTGCTCCAGCCCGTGGTGGTGCGGCGCGCCGCGGCGGGGAACGGCGCCTACGAGCTGATCGCCGGCGAGCGCCGGCTGCGCGCCTGCCAGCAGCTCGGATGGGAGCGCATCCCGGCGGTGCAGCGCGAGGCCGACGACCGCACCCTGCTCACGCTCGCCCTGATCGAGAATCTGCAGCGCGACGACTTGTCCCCCGTGGACGAGGCGCGCGGGTACGAGCGTCTCATCGCGGAGTTCAACCTCACGCAACAAGACGTGGCTGACGCCGTCGGCCGGGACCGCTCGACCGTAGCCAACGCGCTCCGGCTGCTCAAGCTCCCGGAGGCGGTCCTCGCGATGCTGCACGAGGGCCAGCTCTCGGTCGGTCACGCCCGGGCGCTGCTCGCGCTCGACGACCCGCGCATCGCGACGAACCTCGCGCGCGAAGCCGTGGCGCAGGGACTGTCGGTGCGCGAGGTTGAAGACCGCGTGCGCGGCGGCCGCGCGCCGGAGCGCCGCCCACGCCTGAAGCGCGGCGTCGGGCCCGCGCCCGAGGTGCGGCGCGTGGAGGACGCGCTGCGGCGCCGGCTCGGCACCGACGTGCGCGTTACGCTGCGCGCGAAAGGGAAGGGGCAGATCCACGTGTCGTTCTACTCGAACGACGACCTGGCGCGCTTGCTCGAGGTGATCCTCGGAGCCCCGTTCGACGGATGAGCCGGCGCGGCGTCACGATCGTCGTCCACACCGACGGCGATCTCAATTCGCGTCAGTACCGCCTTCCGCTCTGGGTCTTCCAGGTGGGGAGGTGGGGCGCGATCACCGTCACCGTGCTCGTCGTCCTGTTCTTCGCGTTCGCGGGCCCGATCGGCCGCAACGCGGCCCGAGTCCCGGGGCTGGAGCGCGAAGTAGCCCGCCTGCGCGCCGAGAACAGCCGCGTGCAGCAGCTCGCGGCCGCGCTCAACCGCGCGGAGGCGAGTTACCAGGAGCTGCGCCAAATGCTCGGCGTGAAGACGCCCCCCACGGGGCGCAGTGGCGGGACGGTGGCGCGGAGCGGCGATGCGGGGACGACGCTCCGCGCGGTGCCGGTCCGGGCGACGCCGCCCGGCGCCGCGCAGCACTACGAGCTCGGCCCGTCGATTCCGTCCCACTGGCCGCTCGAGGTGGCCGGCTTCGTGACGCGCGGCCAGGTACGCCCCGGCGCGCCGGCCGAGTCCCACCCCGGGATCGACATCGCCGCGCCGAACGAGACGCCGGTCCGCGCCTCGGGCGGGGGCACCGTCGGCGCCACAGGGTACGATCCCGACTACGGGCAGTTCGTGCTCTTGCGCCATCCGTCGGGGTATGAGACGATGTATGGACACGCCTCCCGGGTGCTCGTGGCGGAAGGCGACGACGTTCAGGCGGGGCAGGTGATCGCTCTGTCCGGCAGCTCGGGGCGGTCGACCGCTCCGCATCTGCATTTCGAGATCCGGCGCGACGGCAAGTCGCTCGATCCCTTGACGCTGGTGAAGGAGGGGAACTGAGATGGCGCTGTTCACCGAGAAAGGCGCTGGGATGGGGGGCGGGGAATCAGTCGCGGGCCTCTCGATCATCGGCGGCGGGATGCGGGTGGTAGGCGACATCGAGGCCGATGGCGTCGTGAAGATCGAAGGGACCGTGGTCGGGACGGTGCGCGCGGCGAAGCAGGTGCTGGTCGCGAAGGGTGGGGAAGTGGAGGGCGATGTGGTGAGCCGCGAGGCGATCATCGGCGGAGAGGTGCGAGGCGGGATCTACGCCGAGGAACGCGTCGAGCTCCAGGCGACGAGCGTGGTGCACGGCGATGTCTCGACTCGCAAGCTGTTCGTTCAGGAGGGGGGCGAGATCAACGGCGTACTGCGCATGGGCGAGGATGCGGGCCAACCCCCCGAGCCCGGGAAGCGCACGGGGCGCCAAGCCGCCTCGAGCACGTTCTAGTCCAAGACGCGATATCCACACAGCATGGTGTTCACGCGTGTGGATTCTCTATTCCGTTGGATCACAGGTTGTTACACGCGCCAGCCGTGTGGAAGACCAACCGCTGGCTTGATACTGTCGGAATAGTGCCATAATGCGACTGGACGAGCTGGCCCGCTATCTCGACGAGTATCTCCACGTCAAGGAAGAGGTCGCCGATCCACCGGAGGCCGTGAACGGCCTCCAGGTGGCGAACCGGGGGGACGTCACCCGGATTGCGGCCGCCGTGGATGTGTGCGAGGCGACGGTCCGGATGGCGGCCGCCGAGCGCGCCGACTGCCTGCTGGTCCACCACGGCCTGTTCTGGGGCGGCCTGCGACCGCTCGTGGGTCCCGCCTACCGGCGCGTTGCGGGGCTCATCGACCGGAACATCGCGCTGTACGCTTCGCACCTTCCCCTCGACCGCCACCCCAGCGTCGGCAACAACGCGGTCCTCGCCCGCCTGCTGGGAGTCGAGCTGCGCGGCGAGTTCGGCGCCTACCACGGTGCGCCGATCGGCGTGTGGGGTGACCTCGGCGTCACGCGCGACGAGCTCGGCGCAACGCTCGAGCGGGCGCTCGGCGCCGCGCCCCGTGTGCTCCCGTTCGGTCCGGCGCGCGTCGCGCGAGTGGGGATCGTCACCGGGGCAGGGGGCTCCCTGATTCCTCAGGCCGCCGCCGCGGGGCTCGACACGTTCATTACTGGTGAGGGGCCACACTGGACCTTCTTCGACGCGGAGGAGCTGAGCCTCAACGTCTTTTACGCTGGCCACTACGCCACGGAGACGGTGGGAATAAAGGCTCTCGCTGAGCACGTGAGCCGGACATTCTCGCTCCCCTGGGTTTTCTTGGACCACCCCACCGGGTTGTGACGCCGCGGCGGGTGCTGGCGGTGCTCGCCGCGGCCGAGCTGCTCGCCATGGCGCCGTGGTTCAGCGCGTCCGCCGTCGCGCCTACGCTCGCGCGATTGTGGCAGCTGTCCCCCGCCGGCACGGCGTGGCTGACGATCTCGGTCCAACTCGGTTTTGTGGCCGGCGCGCTCGTGAGCGCCATCCTGACCCTCGCCGACCGCTGGTCGGCGCGTCTCCTGGTGATGGGGTCGGCCGCGCTCGCCGCGGCCGCGACGGTCGGCGTCGCCGTCGCTCCCGGCCCGGGCGTGGGCCTCGCGTGCCGGCTGCTCACGGGTGCCGCGCTCGCGGGAGTGTACCCGCCCGGGATGAAGATCGTGGCGGGGTGGTTCCGCGAGGGACGCGGCTGGGCGATCGGCATCTTGGTCGGCGCGCTCACGCTCGGCTCCGCGGCACCGCACCTGGTCCGTTGGGCGGCGCCGCCGGAGGCGTGGCGCTGGGTGCTTGGCATCGCCGCGGCGAGCGCGCTCGTCGGCGGGCTGCTCGTTCTCGTGGTTCCGCACGATGGGCCGTACGCGGCCCCGTCGCCGTCGTTCTCGTGGTCCGCGGCGCCCCGCATCTTGCGCGACCGCGCGGTCGCGCTCGCGAACCTCGGGTACCTGGGCCACATGTGGGAGCTGTACGCCATGTGGACCTGGATGGCGGCGTTCGTGGGTGCCAGTGAGCACCTGCGCCGCGGCGCGAGCGTTGATGTCACGGCCCGCGCGGCGCTCGTCACCTTCGCCGTCGTCGGCAGCGGTGCGATCGGCTGCTGGCTGGGCGGCAAGTACGCGGACCGTTGGGGCCGCACCGCGGTGACGAGTTGGGCGATGGTCGCGTCGGGGAGCTGCGCGCTCAGCGCGGGGCTGCTATTCGGGGCGACGCTCTACCTGCTGGTGCCGCTGCTGCTCGTTTGGGGCGTAACGGTGGTAGCGGACTCCGCGCAGTTCTCGACCGCGGTGAGCGAGCTCGCTCCGCCCCAGCTCGTCGGCACTGCGCTAACCCTCCAGACCAGTCTCGGTTTCCTGCTCACCTGCGCGACGATCTATGTGCTGCCCGCCGTCGCCGCCACGATCGGCTGGCGCTGGAGCATGACCCTGCTGGCGCTCGGGCCCGCGCTCGGCGTGTGGGCGATGCTGGCGCTACGCGCCCGGCCGGAAGCGCTGCGACTCGCCGGGGGGCGGCGGTGACCGCACCGCACCACCGTCCCGGCGGCGGTTTCCGGAATCCCTGGGTCGAAGCGACCGCCCCGTCGTTCGGCAACGTTGTCCGGTGGCTGCTCGTCCACCGCACCACGCGGCCGCTCCCCAAGGATCCCGATCGATCCGTGTTCCGGCGCGCGCAGCCTGCGTTCGCGGTGCCGCGGGCTCCGCGGGACCGCATCACCGTGACGTGGGTCGGCCACTCGAGCACGCTGCTGCAGCTCGGCGGCCTCAACATCCTCACCGATCCGATGTGGAGCGCGCGGGCGTCGCCGTTGCCGTTTGTCGGGCCGCGGCGGTGGGTGCCGCCCGGCATCGCGTTCGCGGACCTGCCGCCCATCGACCTCGTGCTGCAGTCGCACAACCACTACGATCACCTCGACGGGCGTACCATCCGTCGCCTCGCGCGGGCGCATCCCGAAGCCACGTGGCTCGTGCCGAGCGGTCTCGCCCCGTTCGTGCGCGACCGTGGCGCGGGCCACGTGACCGAGCTCGACTGGTGGGAGGAGGCGGCCGTTGGCGGGGTGCGCGTGGCCTGCACGCCGGCCCAGCACTTCAGCGGGCGCAAGTTCCGGGATCGCGGGGACACGTTGTGGTGCGGCTGGGCGCTGGTCGCGCCTGCTCCCGCTGGGCGGCGCGTGTTCTTCGCGGGTGACACCGGCTACCACCCGGAGTTCAAGTCGATCGGGGCGCGGTACGGGCCGTTCGACCTGGCCCTCCTTCCCATCGGCGCGTACGAGCCCCGCTGGTTCATGCGTTACCTCCACATGAACCCGGAGGAAGCCGTGACGGCGTGCCGCGCGTTGGGCGCACGGGCGATGGTGCCGATCCACTGGGGCACCTTCAAGTTGACCGACGAAGCCATGGACGAGCCGCCGCTGCGCGCGCGGGCGGCTTGGCGCGCGGCCGGGCTCCCCATGGAGGCGTACCGACAGCTCTTGCACGGGGGGACCTGTGCGCTCTAGTTTCGCGCACTCTCTCTAACGCAAGGTGCGCCTCGTGGGCCGTGGGTCGTTGTTGCTGTTCTCGGCGTTCACGGCCGCGGCGTGCGCGGCGCGACCGGCCACGTTGCCGCTCGCCGGCCCCGTGCCCACGCCGGTGATGGAGCTGCCGCCGCCGGTGCGGGTCGCGCTCCGCAGCGTGCCCCGGGCGGACGGCGAGTGGCGCGCCCTCGGCGACGAGGCCGCCGCGCTGCTGTCCCAGTACCTGCGCATCAACACGACGAATCCGCCCGGCCACGAAATCGCAGCGGCCCGTTGGCTGGCCGCGGTGCTGCGCCGGGAAGGCATCGAATCACAGATTTTCGAGCCGGCGCCCGGGAAGGCGAACCTCTACGCCCGCCTCAAGGGTGACGGCAGCGCCCGGCCGCTGATTCTCCTCAATCACATGGACGTGGTGCTCGCGTCCCCCGAGTACTGGCAGGTGGATCCCTTCAGCGGCGCCGTCAAGGACGGTTACGTGTGGGGCCGCGGCGCGCTCGACATGAAAGGGGAAGGGATCGTCCAGCTGATGGCGTTGGTGATCCTGAAGCGCGCCGGCGTGCCGCTCAAACGGGACGTCATCTTCCTGGCCACGGCCGACGAGGAGATCGGCTCGGGTGTGGGGGCGGGCTGGTTCACGGAGCACCACGCCGAGCTCCTGCGCGACGCCGAGTTCCTGCTCAACGAGGGGGGGACGATCCGTGCCAACGACCGGGGCGGCGTGGACTACTATGGGATCGGCACTACCGAGAAGTCGCCCTTCTGGCTCGACCTCACGGCGCGCGGCACCGCGGGTCACGGCTCGCGTCCCACGCCGGACAATCCGGTGCACCGGCTGGTGCGGTCGCTCGACCGGATTGCGGAGTGGCGCACGCCGCTGGTGGTGACGCCGGCGGTCGAGCGCTACTTCGGCGATCTGGCCACCGTCGAGACCGACTCGATGCGGCGGCGCTGGTTCGCGGACATCCGGGCTGCGCTGCGCGACTCGATCGCCGTGCGGGCGATCACCGCCGACCTCACGTACAACGCGCTGCTCCGGAACACGATCTCGATCACGGGCCTCAAGGGGAGCGACAAGACGAACGTGATCCCGCCGGTGGCGACGGCGGCTCTCGACGTGCGGCTGCTCCCGGGGCAGGATCCGGCGGCGTTTCTCGCGGAACTCATGCGGGTCGTGGGCGACACGGCGGTGACCGTCCGCCCGCAAGGGCCCAGCTGGCCGGCGACGGAGAGTCCGACGGAGACGGAGCTGTTCCGGGCGATCGAGGCCGTCGCCCATTCCCGTCACCCCGACGCGCTGGTCACCACGCCGATGCTGGCGGGGTTTACCGACAGCCACTATTTCCGGCGGCTGGGCATCGCCAGCTACGGCATCGCGCCGTTTCCGCTCACGGTGTCGGACGCACGGGGCGTGCACGGCAACGACGAGCGCGTGAGCCTGGAGGCTCTCCGCTTTGGCGTGCGCTTTCTCTTCGACATCGTACGACAGGTTGCCGGGCTCTAGTTGCTGCTGACGCCCGCTTGTCTGGGTTTGGCATTCTTCACGTAGCGGTCGAACCACTCGATCATTTCGGCCAGCGTGTGCAGCACCGACTCACGCCCGGCGTACCCGTGTGCTTCGTTCGGCAGCATCACGAGCCGCGCCGTCCCCCCCAACCCCTTGATCGCGGCGAACAGCCGCTCCGAGTTGATCGGGAACGTGCCGGAGTTGTTGTCGGCTTCCCCGTGCGTCATCAGGATCGGCTCGTTGATCGAGTCGGCGTAGACGAAGGGCGACATGCGCAGGTACACCGGGCGTGCCTGCCAGAAGGTGCGGTCCTCGTTCTGGAAGCCGAACGGCGTGAGCGTGCGGTTGTAGGCGCCGCTGCGCGCGATCCCGGCGCGGAACAGGTCGGAGTGTGCGAGCAGGTTGGCCGTCATAAACGCCCCGTAGCTGTGCCCGCCGACGCCGATCCGGTCGCGGTCGCCGACGCCGGCGTCCACGACCGCTTTCACGGCGGCGCGCGCGCTCATCACGAGCTGGTCGACGTAGTGGTCGTTCGCCGTGTCGCCGCCGATGATGGGCATTTTCGGGTCATCGAGCACCGCGTAGCCCTGCGTCAGGAAGAAGAGGTGTGAGGGCCCGCGAATGATGTTGAAGCGGTTGGGCTGCGCCGACACCTGGCCCGCGACGCTCGCCGAGGCGAACTCCGTCGGGTAGGCCCACATCACGACCGGGAGGCGCGTGCCCGGCGTGTAGCCCGGCGGGAGGTAGAGCGTGCCCGAGAGCGGTACACCGTCCTCACGCGTGTAGGTGAGGAGCCGTTTCTGGATCCCCGTCAGCTGCGGGGCGGGGTCCTTGAAGGCGGTGAGGGCGCGCAGGTTCGTGCCCTGCCGCACGAAGTAGTTCGGCGGTTCGGTCCGCGACTCGCGCCGCGTGACGAAGCTCTTGCCGGCGTCGTCGAGCAGGGCGACCACGGATTCGTAATGCACGGTGTCGGCGCGCCACAGCCGCTCGGTTTTCTTTGTCACGAGGTTCAAGCGGTCGAGAAACGGCCGGTCACCCTGCGGTGAGGCGCCGCTGCCCGTGAGGTAGATCCAGTCGCCGCTCCGCTGCATCGCGAAGTCGCCCGTGGACGTCATGCGAGTGACGGGGAACCCCGGGTCGGTGTAGCGATCTTCGGCGCTGCGGTCGAACAGCAGAACGGGCGCGGTACCGGCTTTCGTGGCGTCGACGATCCACATCTTGGACCAGCGGCGCTCCCGGTCGTACTCCCCCAGCAACCCGACGCCCTGCGTATCCCACAAGAGACCGCTGTAGCGCTTGTTCAGGCGGGCCAGCTCGGTGGGCTCGGCGGTGAACGGCGCGGTCACGGTGACAACGCGATCCTGGTACTCGGCTTTGCTGCGCGGGTCACCGCCGTCGAGCGCCTCCGCCCAGACGAGCGTCGCTGGAGCGCCAGGGCGCCAGTTCACGTTGCGCGGTCCGGTGCGGACGCCGCGGATCGGCACGCCCTCGCTCGAGGGCAGCGTCGCGATATGGCGCACGACGTCGCCCTTCAGGTTCCAGACGTCGATCTCCTGCGGGAAGCCGCCGCTCGGCACCAGATAGGAAAACGGCCGTACCGTGCGGATGACGAGCACGTGCTCGCCGCCCGGCGACACGTCGACGCGCTCAAAGATGGCGGGCTGGCCGACGGGGGTGCGTGCGCCGGTCGCGACGTCGACCAGCGCGAGTTGTGCGGTGAAGTAATAGTCGAAGAGG
>WNFV01003620.1_pt1 | contig 27058 bp, 20 predicted proteins | sample 5400101 | NCBI WGS metagenome assembly WNFV01 (sample SAMN13153361, study PRJNA577476) | soil metagenome | isolation source: 115 cm soil or saprolite under grassland replicate 1 | place: USA:California | collected 2016-06-15
AGCGGCCTGCTCCCGAACAGACCCTGCCCAATGTCGACAAAGCTAAGAAGTGATGAGTATTGAGTTGTGAGCAGTTGTTGCGCTTGCAACTCAGGACTAATCACTCACCACTTTTTGTAAATGCCCCAACTTAAGATTGCGGCTGTTCTCGGTCTGGCCATAATACTGCAGCTATCGTTGCGCGCGGTTTGGCCGCCCCTTTCCTACGTCGACTTTCCCTTGATTGTCGTCGTTTATATCGCTCTCCAGCGAGATGCCTGGCAAGCCCTTATTGTGGGAACCATTGCCGGTCTATCTGTAGACGCTGCCGGTGGAGGTCTAATCGGCGCAGGAGGTTTTTCTAAAACTCTTACCGCCTATCTGGTTTACCTCGCGGCAACCCGCGTCAATCTTGAAAACGTTCTGTTGAGAATTCCGGTTCTCGCCGCAGCCACTATTTTTGATTCGGCAGTTTACGTGTTCTGGCATCGATCGCTCGGCTATCCGCCTTTGGTTCCTTTGATGCAAACCTTGTCCTACAGACTAATCGCAACAACTGCCGCTGGCACTTTTGGTCTTTACCTGCTCCGCTCAATCTTTACACAGCAACCCAGCCAACGCCGCCAGTTTGCCTCTCGGCGTCGGGTGGCCAGACGCAGCGCTGGGACTTTGAGAAGGAGATGAACGCTAACCTCTTATTAGGCACGCGACTCTTAGGGACCGAGCCGGCAAGTTTTGCCTTGTTGTCACTTGCCCTCAACCGATTGGAAAAGCAGAAAAAAAGATTTATCTTGATATGGGAATGTCGCGCAACAAAAGACAGATGCCGCACGACTAACCTGATAGCCGATCGCGATGAAATTCGAAGATAGCTCCCAAAACCTGCGTGCGAGACTCCGCGCGATCCAGGCGCTTGTGATCCTCTCTCTCAGTCTCCTCGCCGTTAGACTGTACCTGTTACAGGTTGTGCGGGGTCAGCACTATGCCGATATCGCTGAGAACCAGCGTCGTCGACGATTGCCCATTCCGGCTCCTCGAGGAGTTATATTTGACCGTAATGGACGTCCCATTGTCGATTCCCGACCGATCTACAGCATAATTCTCTCTCGCGAGGATCTCAGAGGACGCGATCTTAGTTCACTTGTCCAGCCCCTGTCTGAGGCACTTGCGATCGACGCTGACATCCTGCGGGAACGTTTCGACCAGATAAAGCTGCTGCCGGCCTTCGAGTCGGTCCAGGTTAAGCAGGACGCCACGCCGGGCGACATTGCCTGGGTAGAGGCACATAACCTCGAATTTCCTGAACTGCGCGTTGAACAACAACCACAACGCCGATATCCGCCAAGTGGCCTGCTCGCTCACGTGCTTGGTTATGTTGGGGAAATTAGCCCCGAGCAATTAAAGCAACAGAGTTTCAAAGACAAGGGGTATAAACCAGGTGACATTATTGGCCTGAGCGGCGTCGAGCAGACTTATGACGATTACTTGCGTGGTAAAGATGGTTATCGTGAGGTAATCGTCGATAGTCGGGGTCGCATTCAGAACGAGATCGAAATAGTGCCGCCCCAGCCCGGCCAGGATCTGGTAACCACGATCGATCTTGATTTGCAGGAGGCGGCAGAAGAGCAGCTAAGAAATTCAGTTACCAAACGCGGCGTAATCGTCGCGCTTGATCCCAACAATGGCGAGATACTGGCGCTTACCTCGTTTCCCAGCTTTGATCCCAATGTCTTCCAGCGCATCGGTACCAAAAAAGGCCGGGCTGAATATGTTGGTCTGCTGAACGACCCCCAAAAGCCGCTTATTAATCGGGCAGTTCAAAGTCGTTATCCTCCCGGTTCAACTTGGAAAGTTCCTATGGCAGTGGCAGGTCTGCAACAGGGGGCCATTACCCTGACCCACTCCAATCTGGTTTGCGGAGGTGGCATCACCGTTGGTAACAAATTCACTCGCTGCATGGGTAATCATGGGACTCCTGACTTGAAGACGGCTATCACGCGTTCCTGCGACGGATATTTCTATCGACTCGGTCTGAAAATGGGGATCGACGGCATTGTCGAGATGGTTGACGAGTTCGATATGAACAAGCGCACAGGAATAGACTTGCCAAATGAAGTTGTGAGCTGGACTCCATCGCGTGAGTTCAAAAGACAAAGGCAACCCAATTACCCGGAATGGAAAGACATTGACACCGTCTATGCCTCATTTGGCCAGGTTTATGATGTGATAACACCGATTGCCCTGTTGCGGACGGTGGCCGGTGTGGGTATGGGCGGCCGACTGTACGTGCCGCATCTACTGAAGGAACTTAAGGCAGTCGGTGAGCAAGGAACGCCCGACTATCGCGCCCCTCGTACATTCCAGCCCCTGGATCAGTCACGCCCGAATCCGAAGGTAATTCCCATTCCAGAAGATATGCACCACCTGGTGGTGGAGGGCATGTGGGGTGTGGTTAATAACGGCGGTACAGCAGCAAGCATTCGCATAGCAGGCTTCGATATCGCCGGAAAAACGGGCACAGCGCAGGTAGTAGGTCTGGGAAAGGACACCGGTAAAAACAAAGATCACGCGTGGTTTGTATCCTATGCTCCGGCTTTCAAACCCGAGATTGCTATAGTCGCCCTAATTGAAAACTCCGGATTTGGCGGCGCCAATGCTGCACCCGCTGTCCGCGGTGTGTACGATGTCTATTACCGAAAGACCCGAAATGAGGAGCCACCGGGGGCTCAGCAAATTGCACAAATCAAGAAACCCGGCGACTCCAACTCCACGCAACTGGTTCATAAATCGTCAACGCTGGCGCAGCGACAATGACAATGCTTATGGGCTGTTGACGAGCTGTGGCAATACACTCACTGATTTGAATTAGTGTTAAATGGCCGCAATACTAAAAAAGCGTTCCTTCAGAGACTTCGATTGGCCCCTGGCTTTTCTGGCGATTGGCATTGTGTGCTTTGGCACATTTGAAATTCGCAACGCCCAACCCTCTGAAGCCTATTGGATGAAGCAACTGATCGGTCTGGGCGTCGCGATAGTCGCCATGCTCGCAATCGCGCTTACTGACTATCGGAAACTGCTCAACGTTGCTGCCTCGCGCTTCTGGTTCTCGTATTGATTCCGGGCATCGGCTTGAAGATCAATGGCCAACGAGCCTGGATCAAGGTACCCGTGATAGGCCAGTTTCAACCGTCAGAGTTTGTTAAAGTAACCACCGCGATGATGTTGGCTCGCTACTTCGGCAGGAATCGCATAACAGTGCTGACTCTCAGAGAAATAGTCATAGGATTCTTAATCTTAGCTCTGCCGATATCGCTAATTCTGCTGGAACCTGACGTTGGATCAGTGCTTACTTATCTGCCTATTCTGGCAATTGTGCTTTTCCTTTCAGCTATTCGAATACGACTCGTTGTGGCGAGCATCGTGCTGGGTCTGCTCCTATTGCCATTTGCTTACTGGGTCGGCGTTAAGACCAAGCTGATCAAGGGGTATCAGCAAGAGCGGATAAATGTCATTCTCGATCCTGAGAGGGCAGATCGTCGAGGCTTTGGTTACAACACCTGGCAGTCCATACTGACGGTCGGCGAAGGCGGTTTCTTTGGTGCTCAGGCCTCCTCCGAGTATTCGCAGAGCAGTCTCAAGTTTTTGCCTGAACCACACACCGATTTTATTTTTGCAGTCACCGCCGGTAACGCAGGGTTCCTGGGTTGCATACTGGTTCTCATGGCCTACGGTGTCTTACTTTCCAGGTTAATCACGGGAGCGCGACGCGCTCCAGACCGTATTGGAATGTTGGTAATTATGGCAATCGTTGGCGGTCTCACTTGCCAGATCTTTATTAACATCGGCATGGCCCTGGGGATGCTGCCAGTAATTGGCGTGCCGTTGCCGTTGATGAGCTCCGGCTTGGCCTCTCTGGTCGCCACTTTCATTGCTATTGGCTTTGCAATTAGTATCCAGTTGCGCCGATTCGTAAACTGAAGCCCACATGAAACGGCTTGAGTTTTGCGAAGGGTTGATTGCGTTCGCTCGACGGAGGCGCGAACCTCCTGCCCTTTGCCCTGGCTTGAAATTACTGCAGCTGAATAATTGATGAGTTCGAAAGTTTCAGTAAGCTACTTTGGTAAGCCGCGCTCAGTAACGAGGGCAGAACTACAGGCCACGGAAGTGGTTGAATGTCCTCTTTGCGATCTTGCACCTGATCCTTTCGCAGTAGACTATCAGGGATTTCAACTGTGTCGCTGCCGGCAGTGTGGATTGGAGTTTGTCAGCCCTCGTCTGGCTTTCGAAGAATTGGCGGAAAAGATTTACACCGACTTATATTTTTCAAGCCGGGGCTCGACAGCGCAGCTTAATGACAGTCATAAACATCAGTTCTCACTCCAGCTGGAAAGCTACAGTCGACAGCTTGGGGGAACAGGAAAGATTCTTGACATTGGATGTGGTGATGGTTCGTTTCTGAAATATGCCCGCGAACTTGGCTGGGAAATTTTTGGCGTGGATATTGCTTTGTCGCCAGATGCGCACGCTTTACATTGCCCTCTGTGGGAGGGGCGTTTACAGGAGATAGATTTCGGCCTCACGCAGTTTGATATGATTCGTTTTAATCATGTCCTGGAACATACCCAGGACCCACCGGCAGAGCTTTCGCGAGCACGCGAACTGCTCGGGCCCGGGGGGATTATTCACGTCAGTGTTCCTAATATGGCCGGTTTAAGTCCGGTTCTGAAGAGCCTTCAAAGTCGCCTTAGATTAAAACGGCACCGCTGGCGGCATTATGCAGCGATGCATCACCTCTTTTTCTTTTCACCGGAGACGCTGCGCATGGTCATAGAGAGAGCCGGGCTCCAGGTGCTTTACTGGGAGACACCTCTCTTAAAAAAGAACGGTCAGCACCCATTAGTTGAGCGACTCTATCGCAGACTCCTGGAGCGGCCCCAACGAGGCAGTATTTTGGATTTTTATAGCAAGAACGTCGTTTCCTGAAGTTACTCTGACTTAATACAGCCCCATTGATGAATCTCTATTTCGCTTTTCGGCTGCTTCGGTTATACTTCTTAAAGATCGCCCTGCCGGAAGCTTTCATTTCGGCGCAAGAATGTGCCGGCCGAAACATCACGAAAACGCAGCAGTGAGTTTTCCGTGCGCCCGACGGGAGGGACGTGGATTTCACGGTCGTCCAAGTTGACGACAATTATTAACTTCTAATCTCAGCCGCTCAGTTGGTCGATAGGCCAAAAGGCGAGTCGGGGATGCTGGAAAACCCCATTGACGTTTGCACAAGAGCAGATAGGTTTTGAGCACATAACAGCAACTATGGACGTTCGGCTTTGGCTGTGGACGAGTTTGACTAGGGATGTGCTCCCGCTGCACTTACTCTCCTCGCGATGCGGTTAGTCAGGGTTTGACGTTTGAATAGTTTCAATAACCGCGCAGCGGTGGACCGCAAAGGTCCATGCTCAATTCGCCAGTACCTCCGTCAAGAGATTAACCCCAGACCGGAAAAGAATCTGCCCTCGTATCCGCCTGAATCCGGGCAAATGGATTCCACTCAAGTAAATAACAGCGCGACACCCAGGCGTCGCGCTATTCCCGTGCAAAGGACGCGCCTCGCTTTCGGGCTCGACGGCTGCCTCGCTGTGCACACTCACACTTCTAAACGAACAAACGGCATCATAAACCGGGATTTAGAGATTGCCAGTGGCCGCATAGTTTTTGCGGCCAAGGATGCAACTCTTCATCCAGGCAGTTTGCTGCCGGTGTTGCTGGAGACACAGGTTAACAAATGTCAAAAGAATTAATTGTAAGCATCAACGGACGCGAAAAGAAGATCGCGATTATCGAGAACGAGCAAGTAACCGAGTTCTACATCGAACGCGGAGAACACAATCAGGGAATCGTAGGGAATATCTACAAAGGACGCGTAATGCGTGTCTTGCCAGGTATGCAATCGGCTTTCGTCGACATTGGACTCGAGCGCGATGCTTTTCTCTACGTGTCTGACTTCTTCGACGAGGAAGAGGAATTTGAACGGATCGTAATCGACAAATCAAAGAAAGGTGAGGTCGATGCCGGACGCGCCGCCGCGGAACAAATTGCGCTCGCCCGTGTCGAACGGGAACAGCGCATCGAAGCTACACAGGAGCGAGTGGAGCCCCTGCTTGAAATCGAAGTGGGGACGGCGCCGGAGTTAGAGGTTGAGCAACCCGCCGAGACCAGTGAGCCCGGCCGCCGTCGTCGCAGGGGTCGCCGCCGTGGACGTGGTAAGGAGAGTCCCGAGGAACAAATGTTTGATACCGCTTCAGCCTTACCGACTACCGAGGCCGAGATGATTAATACTCCTTTCGTAGCTCCGGACCCATCAATCCAAAGAATCGTTGATGAGGAGGAAACGGCCGCCAACGGAGAGATGTTTAAGGATGCTCGTTTGCAGGAGAGAATCTTTGATCAGATTCATGCAGTCGAATTCAATCTCGGAGAAGATTTCCGCTCCGCTGAAGTCGGGTCTGTATTGCCCTCCGGTAGTTATCCGGATGGTTCTTTTCAACGGGTGGACGACAGCGACATCTCTGATGCAGGCTTGCCTGCGGTACAAAGAAGTCAAGCCCCAATATCCGCGCATCTTGAAAGCTTTATCGATGAAATCGATCAAGACCTGCTGCGCGGCGGCACGTTTGAACGTATTAGTGATGAAGAAGAAGCCGGGCGACAGCTTGAGTCCGAAGACGTTATCGGAACGACTAGGAAGAAACGCGCCTCTCGGAAGGCGCCCGCCGCAAGCAAAGCCAAGAAGAAAAGCACTACTAAGAAAGCTCCTGCTAAAAAATCAAGCAAGCGTGCCGCGGCGACGGACCAGTTGGCGCTGGATGTCGAGAGTGATTCGAAAGTGGAAGAGTCGTACAGCGACTCGGAAGCGAGAGTCACAAGCGCTCGGACCCGCGGTGAGTTTGCGACTAGACGAGGCGGTCGCCGGAGAAGGCGACCAGGCAAAGGCAAGCCAGCAGCAGGCATGGACGGTTCAAGTGTCGATGAGAGCGCGCCGCAAGAGGCTAACTCTGATACGACTGTTGAGGTTGAAGAGCCCAAGCCCTTGAATCCGGCGCCGGTGTTAGTGGCCCATGACAGTCCTGCTCACGACAGAGTGCCAAATGGTCGCGGTCACCATCGCAATTTTTCGCGGAGAGATCGCCATCAACCAGCCATTACAGATCTTTTGCGTGAAGGACAAGAGATACTCGTTCAAATTGCCAAAGAGCCGATTGCCAAGAAAGGCGCGCGCATCACTTCTCATATCGCGCTTCCTGGCCGCTTTCTGGTTTACATGCCTACGGTCGAACATGTTGGTGTCTCCCGCAAAATCGAATCTGACAGTGAACGTCAGCGGCTGAGAAAGCTAATTCAACTTATTCGCGGAGACGAGAATGTACCGTCGGGCGGTTTTATCGTTCGCACTGCGGGCGTAGGTATCAGCGAGATGGAGTTGCTGCACCGGGACCTGGACCTGGTGCAACGCATTCTTCGCGATCAATTGTCAGACGACTTTTCAGCCATCCGGGTCGACTCCGAAGAGGAGTATGAGCGCATTGTCGAGTTCGTAAATCGAGTTCAACCACGAATGGTGAAACGGGTGAAGTTATACACTCGCGAAGAGCCAATTCTTGAGAACTACGGTGTCCAGGCGGAAATCGATAAAGCAATCAAACCTCGCGTGTGGCTTAGATCCGGCGGCTATCTGGTAATAAATCAGACGGAAGCGCTGGTAGCTATCGACGTCAATACGGGGAAGTTCGTTGGGCGCGGCAGTGGTCGCCTGGAAGACACCATTACCCGAACAAATTTAGAGGCAGTCGATGAAATTGTCAGGCAAATTCGCTTACGCGACTTGGGCGGTATTATCGTACTCGATTTGATTGACATGGAAGAACGTCGGAACCGCACCAGAGTAATGCAGGCCTTGCAAGACGCGTTGCGAGCTGACAAGTCACCGACCAAAGTATTGTCCTTTAACGATTTTGGACTGGTCATTATGACGCGCAAACGTGTTAAGCAGTCATTGGAAAGAACACTCTGCGCACCTTGCGGCTATTGTCAGGGAGCCGGGCTAATCAAGTCTCCGCAGACGATCTGTTACGAACTTCTGGAGGAAGCACGACGACTGGCGAAAGGGCTGAACGGAAAGGCTACGAATAAACAAGCGACTCTGCGAGTGCACCCTGAGGTAGCGCGGGCTCTGCGCAGTTCAGAACGAGATGTCCTGAATGAGATTGAGGATTATTTAGGCGGTGTCGACGTCAACAGTGATCCAGTAGTGCATCAGGAGCAATTTGATTTTGCTTTCATCTGAGGCGTTACGCACCTGCGAACGGTGACACTATAATTTGTGGTCGAGTAAGGTTCAGCCTGTGAAATTTCGCATGAGCAAATTAAACAACATTTGGAAGACAATGGTGGCAGGCGGGGCCGGTATGGCTGCGCTCGCGGCGGTGAATGCTGCCATCAGGCGAAACGCCAGTGAACCCGACAATAGTGCTTTGGGTGGGGAGGCTCGCTTTTTCGATTGGAAGCAAGGCCGCGTCTTCTATAAGACGGCCGGATTAGCTCACAACGGTCTCCCTTTAATATTTGTTCATGGCGTCGGCCCTGGCGCCTCAAGCTTTATGTGGCGGAAAAACTTCGACCCGCTGGCCGATGAATTTCAAACCTACGCTGTCGACTTGTTGGGTTTTGGTTTCTCGGACAAGCCTGCTGCCGCTCCTTATTCCGCCGACCTGTACGTACAACTAATCTCAGATTTCATACGCGAGGTATCTGGTTTCCCAGTAAATATCGTGGCTAGCTCGCTTGGCGCCGCTTACGCGATAAGAGTCGCTGATGAATACCCGGAACTCATAGATTCAATGATCCTTAATGCGCCGACTGCCTCGGACGCTCTTAGCGGCCGACCGGGGATGGCCGGAGCAGCATTTTATGGTTTACTGCAATCGCCGGTGCTCGGTACCTCCTTCTATAACGTAATGGCCAGTGAACGAGGCATACGCGATTATGCTCGCAAGCACTTGTTCTATGACCAACGCCGCGTAACCGATCGTCTCGTTACTAACTTATACGCTACCAGTCACTTGCCGGGCGCTCAACATGCCATCGCCGCGTTCTTGTCAGGGTATTTAAACATCGACACCCGCGCCGCCTTTTCTCGTCTCAAACAGCGAATCATCCTCGTCTGGGGTGAGCAGGACGACATCACTCCAGTGGAACAGGGACTCGCCATGCAACGATCGAACCCACACACCAGTCTGGAAATTTTTGACCGCTGTCGAATGATGCCTGAACAAGAACATCCGGAACGGTTTAATGCTTTGGCGCGGGCGGCATTTCTCGCACGCTCCGCGGCCGCGTGAGAACCGTTGTCAAAGTGATACGTGAAGATGTGGAATGGGTGGGTACTCAAAAAACACCAAGCACTACAGCACCGAGCGCGGTAGCGCCGGGTCCATCTTTGGATGTCAGGAGCCAAGTTGCGGAGATTGACCCGGCGCTACCACGCTTGGTTCTGTAGTTAGTGCTCACTTTCAAAGAATCTGACCGCGCATCCATTTTTCAAACAGTCTCTCCTTTATAGCCCAGACCACTTCAATACCTCTAGGGCCTTTACCGCGGAATGATCGGCAGGGTAATCGCCGAAGGATGCTCGCGATCGTGATATATAGTCTGGCTCGCGACCACACTTCGTTTAGCCCCCTGCATCGGCTCCCCAGTATTCAGGTTACGATTGAAACGAGGAAAGTTACTGCTTGAGACATAAAGCCTTATCTGATGTCCCGTCTGGAAAACGTTGCTTGTGGCCCACAAATCGATGCTGTATTTATAAACCTGTCCTGGCAGGATCGGCTCAGCTTTGGTGGTCGAATTTCGATAACGAGCACGTACGATGCCATCTGTAAGAAATCTCGCATAGCCATCGGCATCCACGTCTACCAGCAGAGCAGTGAAATCGGTATCGGCAGCTGATGACGCGGCATACAAATCCAGCGTGATAAATCCAGTGACCTCCACGTCTCTTGCCAGACGGGGTGTTGAAAAAACTAGTAGATCGGACCGGGATTCATTTGGCCGTTGGTCCGATGGGCCAGGCGGTATGCCCTGTCCACAGCAGAGACGGCCACCCAGCGTTGGTACTGGGTTGTCAGGGTCATACCTATAAGAGTCAGCACGTTCCGCACCGGGCTCGCTGAGGTTGAGAGCTCCATCGCCCTTGAGGGAATTAGCCCCGCTCGCTGAGTGCAGAAAATACTTTGTGTACTTAGTGCGGGCCAGGGGAAATTCTTTCTCATCCCGCCAAACGTTTTCTCCCATTACAAAGATGCGAACTGGTGTGTTGGTAGCGAATTCGTTCTGCATACCCTTTAGCGCATAGTCGAACCAGGCCAGCTCAGTTTTGACAGAATCCAGCACCGCGCCTTTCCCGAAAACTACGTCACCGATTTTTCCTTCAGGCGATGTCGCCGCGTGGGCCCATGGCCCAAGCAACAGCCGCTGGTCCTTACGCGCTTCGGCTGTCGCGGCGTTATCTCTCAGGCCCAGGTAATTTTTGATGGAACCTTTTAAGAACAGGTCATGCCAGCCGCCGGCATGCAACCCTTTAACGCTCATCTCGCCATAATGATCAGAGAGTTTCCAGGGCTTCCAATATTCGTCGTCGCGTTCGTGCAATACCCAATCGCGGAAGTAAGGAGCCAACTCCGAAGCCTGTGGCAGCCGAGCAAGAGGATATTGCTCTACCGGTAGGGTCTTAACCCAATTAGTAGGCTGCTGATTTTGATCGGCCTTACGCCTTAGTGTGTCAATTACCAAACCCGAGGACCAGGAACTTGCGAACCACTGCGCGAGGGCGCCACCCTGGTAGGTCCATCCTTCGTAATACTCTGACGCGGTCACGTACGGGAAGATCGCTACCAGGTGGGGAGGCTTGGCCATCGCCGCCAGCATCTGCGTGGCGCCAACATAAGATCCGCCCATCATACCTACCTTGCCATTTGAGTAATCAAGCGCAGCCGCCCATTCAACTGTGTCGTATCCATCCTGACTCTCGTATTTGAACGGGTAAAATTCGCCTTCGGAATCAAACCGGCCGCGAGTGTCCTGCAGAATGACAACATATCCACGGGATGCAATCTCATCAGCGCTGGCTGAATCGCCTTTGCGGTTATAAGGCGTTCTTACCAGGATTACCGGGAACTTACCTTCAGTTCTGGGCCGGTAGATATCCGCCACCAACTGAACCCCATCACGCATCTTTGCGCGCACACCGTTCTGGATTATCAGTTGGTGATCTCCTTGCGGCAGGGCCTTCAGTTCAAGTCCGGTTCCCAACATCAGTACGAGCAACTCGAACATTGGAACCAAGACTGAAGCAACAATATGCTTCGCTAAAGTGCTACTGCTATTGTGCATGGCACTCCTCTTTTTTGATCTCGCAGGTTTGAACAGCATTCTGGTATTTAGCACAGTCCCGGGGCGAAGAGAATAGCAACGGCAATGGTTATGTTATTGGCGTCTTTCTGAATTTGCGAGCTGAAGCTGCGTTGCAAAAGGTCAGTCAATCGAATGAGACGCCAAATGAGATGAAATATGACGTTGACAGTCCAGAGCTCATTATCTAAGATTACGGGCCTTGGATAACCAACCTTGCTTCATTGGACCACGAACGCTATAACGCTTGCCGTTAAAGAATCAGCGGGTAATTTTATTTGCCCCGGGCCTTCGCACTATCTCCCCGGAAAAACCAGTTGGGATTGACGTTCTTGAACACGATCTGAATTTGGTAATCTACATCTTGAGAGAAGCGACAGGAGACGACTATGTTCAATGCCTTAATTCAATTTTTTTCCCTAAAGCTAAAGCGGCCGGTCGCCGGTTTGTTAGTCACCGTGTTGCTTGCGGCGGTCTCAATCCACGCACAAACACAAATAACGGCGGGCACTATCCAGGGAACGGTGCTGGACGCTAATGGGGGCGCTGTGCCGGGCGCCAACGTCGAAATCAAGAACACTGAGACAAACTTCTCCAGAAGCCTGACTACTGACGATGGGGGACGATTCGTCGCTTTGCAACTGCCTCCGGGCAGCTACAGTGTGACAGTCTCAAAACAGGGTTTTGCGACTTTGGTGCTGGAGAAGGCCGACCTTACGGTGGGACAAGCCATCAACCTGCCGCTATCGATGAAGGTCTCGCAAGTCGAGGAAAGGGTCACGATTACTTCAACACAGACCGTCGACACTCTCAAAACGGAATCGAGCTCAACTCTGGACGAAAAAGCTGTGAGCAACACACCGATTCTGGGAAGAAAGTTCGAAGATCTGCTGACACTCACCCCCGGGGTGAGCATTGTTCAAGGCCCGGATGGAGACGAAATAACCTTTGCCGGACAACGCGGCGTCTTCAATAACGTTAGTCTTGATGGAGGTGACTACAACAACGGATTTTTTGGCGAACAACTTGGCGGACAACGAGCGGCTATCGACATCACACTGGAAGCGGTTAGGGAATTTCAGGTTGTCGCCACCGGGGCTAACGCCGAGTTTGGCAGGACTGCTGGTGGCGTAATTAATGTGATAACCAAGTCAGGGACCAATGATGTCCACGGCAATGTGTTTCACTTTCAACGGCTCGAAGCGCTCACCGCGAACACATCAGACGGCAAACCTCTCACAGATTTCCATCGCGAGCAGTTTGGCGGAACAGTAGGCGGACCGATCCAAAAGGATAAGGCTTTTTTCTTTTTTGCGTTTGAAGGTATCAGAGAGACTTTGACGCGAGCCAACCTCAGCGACCCGATCGGCACTACCCCCTGTCCCATTGCCGCACCCACAATCGTGGCCAACGAGGCGATTATTAATGCGAACCCGGATTGTCAGCGGCTGGCCTTGATCAATTTCATGCACACCACCAGAAACCAGGAGGAAGGTCTTCCGGTCAAACATCCTGTCCGAAACTATGCGTTTCTGGGCAAGGTCGACTGGGATCTGAACGGCTCCAACAAGCTGGCGGTTTCCTATAACTTTGATTACTCCAAGAACACGAATCAAACGTTCGATGTAGCAACCTACGGTAATTCCGCCAACGGCATCGAGGGTCCGTCCAAGATTAATGTCGTCAATATCAATCTTTTTAGCACCGTCACTCCCACAACCGTAAACGAAGCGCACTTCTCATATTCTCGTGAACTGCGTCCGCGTAACGCCGTAACCTCGAATGTTCCGGCAGACACTGGAGTGGGATTCGCACCAAGCTTCAGATTTGGTAACCCCTTCTTTCTACAACCGGCGGTTGACGAACTTCTCTGGCGAACTCACCTCAAGGATAATCTTTCGATTGTTTCGGGCAACCATACCGTCAAGTTCGGCGGGGAGTGGATTCATACGCTCAACGACCAGGTGTTTCGCGGATTCTTCACCGGCCGTTACCTTTTCGACTCGGCTGCTGGTTTTCTGCGTTATGCCTCACCACAGGCTGCGGGGGGATTCGGGCCTACTACTCTGGAATGCCTTAGTACTTCGGGAGCGGTCACCTGGCGAACGCAAGCGCTCGGGGAAACCTGTCCTGCGGGAAGCAGCGTGGGTGGACCGCTCCTTCTGTATTTGCAGAACGGTGTGCCTACCGGCATAGCAGGAGTTCCGCCGCCTGGCAAGTCAACCGTAAGCAATCAGGACCTGGGGTTCTTTGCGCAGGACAAGTGGCAGGTGAAGCCAAACTTTACTTTGAATTATGGGCTCCGTTGGGAGGCCCAGATCTTTCCTAAACCTTTGATTCCTCCCAACCAGACGTCTTATGGACCACTTCTAAGCAATCCACTCTTCCCCTCTGACGGCACATTGCATAGCCCAAAAAAGGAGTTTCAGCCGCGTGTGGGGTTTGCCTGGGATATTTCCAAAAAGGGGAAGTCGGTGCTGCGAGCCAGTTACGGAATCTTCTACGGCCGGCAGAATATGTTGTCGCAAGTCGGATCAATAACTGATAACGGCGCTCAGCAGTTTGGTATAACTTGTGCCACAACTTTTGCTTTCACCTGCTTCGGGGCATCGACAAAGCCGCCGACCTGGCCGGGAATAATTCCTGCCGCTCCCAGTGGAGCCCTCCCATTTGTCCCTGACGTACGCGTGTTTAGCAAGAACTATGCTAACCCGCGAATCTACACGACAAACGTCCAATTCGAACAGCAGGTCGCCAGTGATCTTTCTTTGTACTTTGACTTCACGCATTCGCAGGGCGTACATCTGACGCGTTTTCTAAATTCTAATCGTAACGGTTTATTCCCTACCCTCGGAGCGGTCTTTGTCACCAGCGCCGTGGGTAAGTCGCTCTACAATGGTTTTACCGTGGGTATGAGAAAGCGCTTCAGCAATCGCTATCAGTTTGAGTGGAACTACGTGTTTTCGAAAGATCACGACGACGACTCAAACGAACGCGACCCGTTCACGGATAGCCCTTTTGACATTAACAATCTGCAGTTGGATTATGCGCTCTCTGATCGCGACATCCGGCACAAATTTAACTTCTACACGAACGTGGAACTGCCCTGGGGGTTTACTGGTAATTTCCGAGTTCAAGCTCGTTCCGCCCAGCCGATTACACCAGACCCACGCACCGCAACAAATCGCAATACTTTGCGCAAGGATAACAAGTACTTCTCGTTCGATTGGCGACTGCAACGGCCGTTCAAGTTTGGGGAACGCTACGCACTCGTTCCAGTTGTAGAAATGTTCAATACTTTCAACAACGCTAATAATATCAATCCCCTCACTACCCCTGCTCTTTTTAACTTCTTTGGATTTCTGCGGCAGGGAGTTGGTGATCCGAGACAGGTGCAATTGGCTATTAAGTTCGAGTTTTAGTGTCCCCTTGTCTTGAGACCTCATAATGTGAAGTCGCGCTTCACAGAATTCGAAGGCGCAGAGCATAAATCTCTGCGCCTTCACTCTTAAAGGTTGCCCAGAAGCTCACCGGAGCTGACGATGTACAACATCAAACAAGAAATTGAAGAGATCGTGAATCGTGAAACACGAGCCTGGGATACGCAAGATGTTGAGCTGTTGATGACGATCTTTCATCCCGACATGGTATGGCCGTGGCCGGCGGACCGCCTCCTCCCACGACCCAATCGATTGGGTCGTCGAGTTGGGTCGCTACGATTATGAGAGATGGCGAGCCGGATGGCAGCGGCTCTTTAATACTCATCGCCTGGTCCATAACAAGCGCCAAATTATTAAAATTGAGATCTCCGCGGAAGGTGACGGCGCTTTTGCGGTTGTCGATATTGACACGCTTTGGATCGACTCAAGCGGAATTGAGAATCACTGGAAAGGCCGCGTGTGCAAAGTTTATTCAAAGGTTGGGGAAAACTGGAGGATGACTATGCATACCGGTGTTTTGGATTACTCAATGGTCAGATAGCGCTTCAGAAAATATTGTATCGCGGGCGGTTGTACGGCGAAGGTGTTCGCAATTGCAGGATCACTCCGAATCGAGTCGCGGCAGTAATGGAGTTACTACCACCTAGCGGTAGAAGCTGTGAATAAATTCGAGAATGGATTGCGTCTTTAAAGTCCCCCAACTGCCGTTGGGGTATTGTGGACCATGTCATTCTTCAATTCATTCACAGCTTCGGTAGCGGGTGGGTCGTCCAGGCACATCACTCATCGCTACCGCGACTCGGTTCTGTAGTTGTCCGTAAGTTCTTAATGACTATCCGCGATGGCGACCGTTAACTCACGCAACGAAAGGGATTGTTTAACGTCGAGAGTTTTTGACTCAGCTCGGGTGACGTGCTGATAAAGAATATCTCTTTGCTGCGGTTTAAAACCGGCCTCGCTGATCAAGTGACGGAGCATCTTCTCATCAGCCTCACTGTGGGCTCCCGCCGCCGAAACTACGTTCTCCTCGATCATGATCGACCCCATATCATTAGCCCCAAAACGCAACGCAACTTGTCCAAGCTTTAGGCCCTGTGTTAGCCACGAGGATTGAAAATTTTCAATATTGTCAAGAAATAGCCGAGAGACCGCCAACATCTTGAGATAGTCAATGCCTGTAGGTTCTTCTTTAATGCGACGGCCCAGCGCGGTGTTTTCCCTCTGAAATGTCCAGGGTATAAACGCTGTGAAGCCGCCTGTCTCATCTTGCAGGTCACGTATTCGCTGCAAGTGTCTAACGCGGTGCACGACGGAGTCGCCGATCCCGAACATCATGGTAGCGGTTGAACGCAGACCAACTCGATGCACAGCACGCATTACGGCCAGCCACTGATCCGTTGTGCACTTTGTCGCAACCCTTTTCCTCACTTCATCATCCAGAATCTCCGCACCACCTCCAGGCAGACTGTAGAGACCCGCTTGTTTTAAACGCCGCATGATTGTCTCGTAATCAAGACCGGAAATGAGGTGGATATTATGGATTTCCGGCGGGGAAAAGCAGTGCAATTGAAAGTCTGGGAATCGAGAATGGAGGCTGCGCAGTAACTCCTCGTACCATTCGATCCCAAAGTCAGGGTGGAGTCCACCCTGCATCAAAACTCCGGTACCTCCCAGGGCAATTGTCTCGTCAATTTTCTCACAGATCTCGTCGATGGTCCTTACGTAAGTGTCGGACGCCCCGGGCCGGCGGTAGAAGGCGCAAAAAGTGCACACAACATTACAAACATTCGTGTAGTTGACATTACGATCAATGATGTAGGTCACTATATTGTCGGGATGTTTGCGCTTCCGAACCTCGTCTGCTGCGGCACCAATTAAGGCTATGTCATGCGATTCGAGCAGCATCGCGCATTGATCAGCCGTCATTCTTTGGCCGGCCAGGGTCTGTTCCAGAATTTTAGAAACCTCAGTCATCTTTGCAACACTAAAATACTATGCCAACGGAGAAATATTCTCAAAGGCAATGCAGCCACGGGTAGTGTCCTAATTTGTAGGGGCGTCCCTCCGTGGGCGCCCCCTTCTGGAGTAACAGATAGACATGAAGGGGGCGCCCACGGCGGGACGCCCCTACAAATTAGGACATTACTCAGCTACGAATCATCCAATGGCTTCACCCTCCGAATAAGACCGTGTTTGTGAGCGAGTCGCCAATATAGTTCCAGACCGGCTCGCATGTCGGCCTCCATATGAAAAGTAATGTTCTGCAGTAGATAATTTTCGAGTTCGCTGCGCTCCAGACCGAGCCGTGGCTGATAATACTCAACGATCTCTGCAATCCGCGACAAACCTTCATCACGCACCGCAGTGAAATCAATACCGCGAACAAGCTGCGAAGCATGATCCGATATCATCCACATTGCAAAAACGAAACCAAATCCGCTGTACTCTCGCCAAAGGCTCGCCAAATCATGGACCTGCAACCCCTGTCGCTTAAAAGTCATTGCCGGATCGCCAATGATCAATGCCGCATCATTCTCTTTTAGCATTTCAGAAATATCTGGCACAGCCGAACTCCACTGTGGTTCAACACCAAGAAATTCGCGGTAGATAATTTTCACCAGGGCAGCAGAAGTGCGTGATGATTCATCCAGCGCGACTTTGCGGACTTCCTTAAGATCACTTGCCCTTGTGACCAAGACCACACTGCGCACTTTCCCACGCGACCCAATGCACACGTCAGGCACAATTGTGATGCCCGCCAGCCGCTGGTATTCGATAACTGGAACTAAGGCGACTTCGACCCTTCGCTGCATTAACAGTTCAGCGCAGCGCGCTGGCACCGCCTCGTCGAGTCTGGCTTTACCCTTATGCGATCCATAAAGAAAACTCCAGATCAGCGGCGCTGTATTGAGGTAAGTTGAGGCGGCAATGTGTGGTGGCTTTCTAGAGTAGTTGGCCCTGATAATGAACCTCTCGTGCAGATTGGATTCGGCAGCGCGTGATTTCCAGCTAGCGTGCAGTCTCTAAAAGTTCTCGTAAGAAAGGGTCCTGGTCTAATCCCTTATCAGAGATTGTATGAAAGAAGGTGCTAAGCGCGAAAGGCGCAACACACCTTGTCAGCATACTTTAGAAACATCACACTGGAGAAGTTCAGAAATCAGGTCTTAATTCAGCTCGACTTAACAGACTTCAAACGTTCCCTATAGTTTGGCAACGCCCAGAGCTTAAGAACCAGGTTGTTGACACGCTTCTTCAGTGCCAATTACTATGCCGGGAATCAATTCCATCTGCCGAGTAATATTTGCATGCGGATCTACGATGTCAGCGTTTCGCTTTCAGGCGAAACCCCTACTTATCCCGGTGATCCGGCGATCGAAATCGCAGCGTGGAAATCTCTGACGAAAGGTGACAGCGCGAATGTCTCTTTGATTCATTTTGGGGCTCACAGTGGTACCCATGTCGATGCGCCGGCGCATTTCCTGACTGGGGCACCAAAGTCAGATTCGCTGTCACTGACTACGTTGATTGGCCCAGCTCTGCTTCTGGATGTGCCGAACTCTCTTTCCGTAGTTGATGAAGATTTTGTTAACGCCAATTGTAAGGCAGGAACTACCCGCGTTCTTTTCAAGACTCGAAATTCCTCCTTCTGGGGGCAAACAGAAGCTGGCTTTCGCACTGACTACACGTACATTAGCCCTTCGGCCGCAAAGAAGTTGGTATCGTTGGGCGTTAAGCTCGTTGGCATCGACTATTTGTCAGTCGAAGAGTTCCATTCAGACCGGTTTGAAACTCATCACACGCTTCTTAGGGAGGGAATTATAATTCTCGAAGGTTTGGACTTTCGGAAAGTTTCCGCCGGTGTCTATGAATTGATTTGTCTACCACTAAAGCTCGGTGGGGGCGCGGGCGACGGTGCGCCGGCGCGAGCGGTGTTACGAACGATGAACTGACAAGTAATGAAAGGAACGACAGAAAAGAAACAAACATCAGCCTCTCGGGAGAACCGTTCCGATTATCGTGAGCGTGTTTATGAGATCATTCGGCGCATTCCCCTTGGCCGAGTAATGACGTACGGCCAACTTGCTGAGATCCTGGGCGATGGTTATACGCCCAGAACAGTAGGTTTCGCGATGCACTCGTGTGATGAAAGGACGCCCTGGCACCGCGTGATTAATGCCCAGGGTGGTTGTTCTACGGGCAGAGTTGTTCTCCCGCAGGATAAACAACAGCGTCTCCTGGAAGCTGAGGGTATTGAATTCAATGACCAGGGCAGGTGCAAACTAGACAAATATCTTTGGATTCCCGATGAAGACCAGGACAAGCCTTCGAATCAATCAGACAGGCCGAGTTTATTCAGAACTTAGCATCTTAAGGAAAAACTTATGAATAGCAAGCCAGAACGCAGACAACCTTATGCGGTGAGCCCACCGCGTTATTCTGTTTCTCACCAAATGGTCACCACAGCTTTTGATTTACCTAATTTTAGGATTGTGCAGAACCTTGGTGTTGTTAGGGGAATCGTTGTTCGTTCGAGAAATATTTTTGCGACTATTGGGGCCTCATTGCAAACCATCGTCGGAGGGAACATTACAGTATGGACCAGCCTCTGTGAACAGACTCGGGCCGATGCGTTTGACATCATGATTCAGCACGCCACGGAGATAGGCGCAAATGCAGTTGTAGGGGCGCGATACGACACCACTGAATTATCGGCCGGAGTAACTGAAGTACTTGCTTATGGCACAGCTGTTATCGTTGAACCATTAAATGCAGGTGAAAGCTATCGTTCATGAGTAACAGCAAGCTGTCTACCGCTCAACGTAAGCGGCTGTACCAGGCGCTTGGTAACGTTCCCTTCGCCAAGTTATTGGGTATCAAACTCAAAAGCGTGGACGCCGGCACGGCCACAGTGGGAATCAAGATAACCAATAAAATGAAACAGAATAACGCGGTGGTGCATGGCGGCGCTATCGCCTCACTAATTGACACGGCGGCGGCCCTTGCCGTCATGAGCACGCTTTCAGCAAATGAGACCACCACGACTGTCGATCTTACAATTAGTTATCTTAACCCCCTTTCACAGGGTACTGTGGCGGCTACGGCAAAGATCATTAAGAGTGGCCGACGGCTTGCTGTGGCTTCCGCGGAAGTAAATGATGATGCAGGCAAAACTATAGCCACGGCTTTAACAACATACATTAAGAATCAGCGCTAGGGGCACCAGAAGGCGTGACCGATTTGAGTTTTTCTCTGCGTAGCAATTTCGTAAGTTCTTGTTTTTTGTTTTGAGCAAGATTTGGGCTGAAAGCGCACTCTGCGAAAATCTAGACAGCAATTTTCAATAATTATAGAATCTCGTTGACCTTCCTGTGCGCCAACCCCTCTGGTGCTCACGAGTCAACCGCACCAGTTCCGGCTGTGGAGCCCAAAGATCGCTTCATTGATGTATTCCCTCTACCATTCGCTTTTAGCCCAGCATGCCAAGCAACTCAACCCGGTTCCTTGTGCCCACTCTACGATTACTCAGCTGCACCGTTTTTTTGAGGATGTAGTCCTCGAAAACAATCTCGCCGCCTTAGTTATCGAGAGTCTGCCTAGCTTGGCGGAAAGATCAACGCGAGAAGTTAACCGGATTCGAGAGCTGAGCCAGGTGGCTCGCAGTCTATTTCTCTCATTAAGTCCCGACGATAATTTATCGAGGCTGTTGCTGAAAGACGTCGACAGCAAAGCCATAATTCTTGACCGTAGCGCTCAAGATAATGCCTGCGAGCGCTTCGTTGTTATTGCGGATGCACGTTTCTCAGCATTGCTGGCCTCAATCCATGGCGAGGCAGAACAGACTAAACAATATGAAGATCTGGTTATCTGGACCTTTGAGCCGGATATCGTTTACTCCGCTTTGGAGTACTTGATGGCACGGATCACTGCGGAACAACCATTCCGCTCTAGTGCATTCGCTAAGACGGTGAGTCTTTCCATGCCCCAAGCTTCCTCGCTTCAGCTGACCTTGGCAGTTACCACCAAACTCGCTCGCCTTTTGCAAGAGCAAGCCCAGCGCGAACTCGCCGTTAACCGGATTGCTACTGCCATCAGAAACTCACTCGAACTTAACAGTGTGTTATTGACCGCCGCCAGTGAGGTTGGTCGCGCATTAAATGTCGACTGTTGCGCCGTACGGGTTGCAGGTAATCTGGTTGGTCGGGGAATGACGTCCTCCTATTTTCCCACAGACGAGACATCCGAGACTGCGAATCAAGAGATGATTCTGAGCCAATTGGAAGCGCTAAGTACTCGTCTGCAAGATTTTCCCAGGCCCTACGTGTGCGAATCCGATGACGCTGCCCACCATATACTCCGTGCGCACGCGGTCGTACCGCTGATCTTCGATAACGCTTTTGCCGGATTGCTGCTGGTTCATGCGGAAGATGCTTCGCGGGTTTGGGCAGATAACGAATTGCTGCTCTTGCACACGGTTGCCGATCAACTCGCTGTAGCCGTAAATCAGGCACATCTCTTTGCGCAAATGCAGGAACAAGCTTTAACTGACGCATTGACTGGTTGCCACAACCGACGCTCATTTGAGATGCAATTAAAGCGTGATCTTCATCTAGCCGTTCGTATGCGTCAGCCTCTCTCTTTGGTTATGCTGGACATCGACAATTTCAAGAGCATCAATGATGGTGCGGGCCACGAAACTGGTGATAGAGCTCTCCGCGAATTGGCAGAGACGCTCCGTGCTGAGTTACGCGCGGTGGATACGGCGGTACGTTTTGGCGGGGATGAATTTGCAGTAATCCTGCCTCAAGCAAGCACCGCTGGAGCGGTTGTCGTCGCTGAACGTTTGCGCTGCCGCATTGAGCAACTCGAAATTTCCGGATTTGGCAATATGACAGCTTCTTTTGGTGTGGCAACTTTTCCCACCCACGCCTCCTCTTGCGAAGACCTGAATATGATGGCTGATAAGGCACTCTACATTTCCAAACATTCCGGATGCAATCGAGTCTCTACCCCGCCGGACAAGACTGTTGCTAGTGAATAGTCAGCGTTTCCCTTCCTTTTGGCAGAAACAGGTTTCACCCCGGCGGTGTGGCTTGTTTATAGATCTCGGCTCCTCTGTGGTGAATTTTGGTGCAAAAGAGCTCACCGCAGAGACGCCGCGGTCGCAGAGAAGACGCAGAGTTCTTTGTCCCACAGGCTCCTACGGGGTGAAGATCATTTGCTCGGTTGAAACTCCGTCGACTGAGCTCTCGTCTGGTGTCCAGAGAGAAAATCGCGCATCATAATGTTTTGCTCATTACAATCGCACAGGCTTGCAAGCCTGGTCAGTTTGCATGGACGATCTAAAGAGATTCGCGCGCTATTTTCTACCTTACAAAGTGTCTTTGGTCAGTGGTATTACGTGTATCCTGGCTGGAGTCATCTTCAACCTCTACATCCCCCTAATTGTGGGCCACGCAGTTGATGAAAACTGGGCGGAGGTGTCTTGGTCTAAGCTGACGTTTTCGGCCCTTAAGGTTCTTGGCGCCAGTCTCGTTAGCGGTGCATTTCTCTTTCTTCAACGTCGAATTCTGATCGGCATCTCCCGGCACATTGAATATGACTTGCGCCGTGACTTTTATGCGCATTTGGTTGACCAACCACAGTCCTTTTTTCATGACCATCGCACCGGCGATCTAATGGCTCGTGCTACCAACGACCTCGCGGCGGTCCGCCAGCTTGCCGGACCGATGATCATGTACACCTTGCAAACGGTCTTTGTGGTTGTAATTGTTCTGCCGCTAATGATTATGATCAATTGGTGGCTCACCCTACTGCTCTTCATAACCATGCCCCTTGTCTCCTTGACCGTGAAGTTCTTTGGTCAACAGGTCCACGTAAGATTTGAAAAAATTCAAGACTTCTTTGCCCAGATTACGGCTCGCGCCCAGGAGAATTTTACGGGAGTCCGCGTGGTTAGGGCTTACGCTCAGGAAGGGGCAGAGATTGCCGCGTTCAACGAGCTAAATCGGCAATACGCTGAAAGGAATCTGAGTCTCGTTAGAATTGATGCCGTGATGCGGCCGTTGATGCAATTTCTTATCGGGATGGGGTTCGTTCTGATTATCTGGGCTGGCGTACCACTCGCGGTCCGGGGGGAAATTACGGTCGGACAATTCACAGTTTTTAATATGTATCTGGCCCGACTCATCTGGCCCCTGATTGCCCTCGGGTATGTTGTTAACCTTTATCAACGTGGTACTGCAAGCCTTAAGCGGATGAATACAATACTGGCAATTAATCCCGCCATAACGGATGACCCGAACGTAAGAGAGCAGCCTCCAATATGCGGACAAATTGATTTTCGCAACCTAACTTATGGATATCGTTCGCAGGACGAACCCGTGCTTCGCGACATTAATCTCGAAATATCCGCCGGACAAATAGTCGCCTTTGTCGGCCGTACGGGCAGTGGAAAATCAACACTCGTTAATTTGATTCCTCGTGTCGTAGAGGCGCCGCATAACAGCGTTTTCATCGATGGCATCTCGGTTCGCGATTATCGCTTAGCTCAATTGCGTTCGAGTATCGGCTATGTTCCCCAGGAGACTTTTTTGTTTAGCGACACGGTGGCAGCGAATATCGCCTTTGGGGTGGAAAGTGCTACTCCAGTAGAGATTGAATGGGCGGCCGAGATTGCCGGATTGACTGAAGATATTCAGTCATTCCCTAATGGATTTGAAACCCTGGTCGGTGAGAGGGGCATAAGCGTTTCCGGAGGACAGAAACAACGAATCGCCATTGCCAGGGCAGTGTTGCGCGAACCCAGGATTCTGATCCTGGATGATGCTTTATCCTCAGTAGACACTTACACGGAGGAGAAAATTCTTGGTCGCTTGCGTGGAGTTATGCGTGATCGGACGAGTCTCATTGTATCCCACCGCATTTCGACAATCCGTGATGCTGATGTGATTTGCGTCTTTGACGAAGGTAAGATCATAGAGCAAGGAACACATGCTGAGCTTCTGGCGTTAGAAGGAGAATATGCGGATCTCTACGAACGACAGTTGCTCGAAGAGGAATTAGCAGCAACCTGAAAGAGAGTTGCCTCCTCGACCAAGGCCTTAACACTAACCGGAAAAGGTAGCGACAAATGTCAGCCGCAGTCAAGGAATTTCACGAGGAAGAGGCCATTGGCAAGACTTACGACTTTCAGGTCGGTCGCAGACTCTTGGGGTATCTTCGGCCTTATCTGCGGCTTTTGATTCCTGCTCTTTTATTGACTCTGGCACTCAATCTACTGGGAATTCTGCAACCAAAATTTACTCAATACGCGATCGATTGGTACATCCTTCCGCGAAAGACAGACGGTTTGATGTTGCTGGTGATTCTCTATACGGCCGCCCAGCTCCTGCGTTTTGGATTCTCTTATCTGCAAGCGGTGCTCCTCAATACAGTAGGTCAATACGTAATGTTCGATATCCGTCGCCAACTGTATGACAAATTGCAGCGTCAGGAAGTGGCTTATTACGACCGCAATCCTGTGGGCCGCATCATGACCCGTCTGACGAGTGATGTCGACGCTTTGAATGAACTCTTCACGGCCGGCGTTACTGACGTTTTGGGCGATGTGGTGATGATCTTCGCAATCATCGGCGTGATGCTATGGATGGACGTAAAGCTCACTCTGGTGACGCTACTGACCGTTCCGATGCTCTTCGCGGCCACTACCTGGTTTCGAAAGGGCGCCCGACGTGGTTACGACATGGTCAGGACGCGAATAGCGCGCATTAACGCCTTCCTTCAGGAACATTTCGCCGGCGCGCAAACGGTCCAGATATTCAATGCCGAAGCAAAGTCGTTGCATCAGTTTGATACCATTAACGATGACTATCGACGAGCTAATATCGAGACCATCTTCTTCTATGCAGTTTTCTTCCCCTTGGTTGACTTCATAGGAGCCGTGGGTATTGCTTTGATTATTTGGTACGGCGGTTATCGCGTTATGCAAAACAGTCCCGGGCACACGGTACTCACACTCGGTGCGCTGGTGGCTTTCATTCAGTATTCGGGGTTCCTCTTTCAGCCTATCAGAGACATTTCGGATAAATACAACGTTTTGCAGGCGGCCGTAGTGGCATCGCATCGAATTTTTAAGACCCTCGATCTTCCAATTGCCATTAAAACTCCGGAAAGACCGATGAAGTCTGGCCGTGCTCTCGGGGAAATCGAGTTTCAAAACGTTTGGTTTGCCTATCGAGACGATGATTGGGTTCTGAAAGACGTTTCCTTTAAGGTCGCACCAGGTCAGTCAATTGCGCTCGTGGGCCATACGGGTTCTGGGAAGACGACTATTACCAATTTGCTAATGCGTTTTTACGAGGTCCAGAAGGGCCACATCCTCCTGGATGGTGTAGATCTTCGCGACTGGGATTTGCAATCCTTACGCGAAAATTTTGCCGTAGTGCTGCAAGACGTTTTTCTCTTCAGTGGTACTCTGGAAAGCAATATTCGGCTTGGTCGAAACGACATCTCCGAAGAACGTGTCAAATGGGCAACACACGAAGTTCACGCCGATCGTTTCATAGAAAGATTGAAAGAGAGATATAAGGCGGAGGTGAAAGAACGTGGGGCGGGATTGTCGGTGGGACAAAAGCAACTGATCTCATTTGCCCGAGCTTTGGCCTTTGACCCTGCATTATTAATTCTGGACGAGGCAACAAGCTCCATCGATACCGAAACGGAGCAACTTATACAGCAGGCGATCGAGCGAGTAATGCGAGACCGGACCTCGATTGTTGTGGCCCACCGTCTCTCGACAATTCAGCGTGCCGACCAAATTATCGTTTTGCATCACGGAGAAATAAGAGAGCAAGGTACCCATCAACAACTGCTGGCGCGGCGCGGCCTATATTGGAAACTTTATAAACTGCAGTACGCAGATAGCTCACGCGCTGAACCCTTGAAGCGGGAAACGGAAGGCGAAGCCTTTCGACCAGTGGGAAGCCGGCTGCAATTCAGTGAGTAGAGTTTCCAGAGTTGTGAGAATCAGGGCACTAAAGCGGCAAGAGACCATCAGACAGCGATACTAGCAGCTGACGAGAGGCTCACTGCCCCGGCACGCCGGCGATTGTGGGTTTGGTAAATTTCGACTCATCTACAGGCGCGTTGAGTTTTACTTCAGTGAACTTACGGGTAGCGTTTGCAAAGGGATCAGTTGCTGAGACTCTTACAGTGAATGGTATTTTCACTCCCTCGACATCACGGTAGTCTTCAAAGTCGACCTCTTCCGGAATCACTCCGATAGGCGTATCCGTATAACGAATCCGCCGCACTAACAGACCTGTTTCTGCATCAAAATAAAGGCGATCTCGCCGGCGATCCGGCCTTACTGCTCGAATCACGAAGACGTCGCGGTTGTCGATCTTGTCGCGCCCCACAGACATGCGAATAAATTGCTCCTTTAGTCTCAAATCGGCGAAGAGTTGGAAAGTCTGTTTGAGGTCTGCTAACTGCTGGCCCATAATTTCGTGCACTCCGGCGCGATTCTTCTCCCAACCAATATTGCCATTGAACCCCCGCTCCATAGACTCCCTGGGACCACTTACACTCAAGTAAAATTTTTCTGGCGCCGCCTGATAGATCTCCAGATTCATTGTCATGCCGTTCGGATTTATTGAGGTACCCTTCATCACACGCGTCTTTATCCGGTCAATTACTGTCTGTCCACCAACCGCGCTAATGTACTTATTTAAAATATCCTCGGCAGACGGCGCAGCGGGTGTTGGCGTTGCAGTGGCCGTCGCATTGTTGACCGTCGGAGACGCTGCGGCCGTGGCCGCCGGACCGAGTCTTTGTACGCCGGCAGTCTCAGTCAATTCCGCTAAAGGTAAAGTGGGGACACCAACCGGCCCTGTCCGCCCACGATGGCACGTAAAACAACTCACTTCCGTGTTACCACGAAAGTTCGTCTTGTTGATGGCCAGAACCATCTTGATCATCTCACGCGCGGTCAGTTTCTCGGGCTTCTCATCAGCAACGAAGTCCCATTTGCTGTCTTTATTCACATGGCAGTAGGAACATCTAACTCCGAGTGATGCGCCCATCAGGTTCATCACCGGAATTAATTGCGACTCAGGAAGACCACTTAAGATCTTAATATTCTTCTGCACCTGCTCGACTGTCTTCTCCGTCTG
>WNFV01002362.1_pt1 | contig 26991 bp, 18 predicted proteins | sample 5400101 | NCBI WGS metagenome assembly WNFV01 (sample SAMN13153361, study PRJNA577476) | soil metagenome | isolation source: 115 cm soil or saprolite under grassland replicate 1 | place: USA:California | collected 2016-06-15
CACGGGACGAGCAGCGCAACGAGCGTGGCGGCGGCGCCGATCACGACTCCGAGGGTGACGAGCTGGACGATCGAGCCCCTGCGCACTGGGAACCGAGCCTAGTGAATTCCGTCCCAGGACGCGGCCGTAACCGAAACGGCCGCTCTTGTCAGTGCAGAAGCGCGTTTTCCACGGCCACCGCCGCCCGTCGCGCGAGCTCCTCGGCCAGGGCGAGGTCGCCTTCCGCGTAGCGCCCGGGCTTGCTCGACGCGAACAGGATCGTCCCCAGCACGTGGTCCCGCCCGTGCAGCGGGACGCACATGTAGGACGCGAAGCCCAGCTCCCGCAGCGTCTCGGCGCCTTCGTCGTCGCCGGCAAGCGAGCCGAGCAGGTCGTCCGAGACGCGGGGCGCCAGCTCCGCCAAGCCCCGACGCAGCACCGCAAACGGCCCGACGGGGTCATCGTACTCGGGCGCGCGCAGCTGGCCGGCGCGCCGCAGCAGCTCGTCGTCGGCCAGCGAGGCGTGAGCGACCGCGATGCGGGTCAGTTGCCCCTCCGAGTCGGTTACGTCGATCGCACACCAGTCGGCCAGGTGCGGCACGACCAGCCGCGCGACGGCCTCGAGCGTGCCCTCGTGGTCGAGCGACGACGAGAGGATCGTGCTCGCCTCGGCGAGGAACGAGAGGCGCCCGTGCGCCTCCTCGGCGTCACGCCGGGCCCTGCGCTCGGACTCGTAGAGCCGGGACTGGGTGACCGCCATGGCGATCCGGTCGGCCATCAGGCCGAGCAGCCGCACGTCTTCGTCGTCGAAATGCCGCGGCCGCGTCGAGCCGGCGTGAGCGACGCCGATCACACGATCTTCGGTCACGATCGGGATCGCCACGAGGGAAGCGATCCCTCGCACGCGCAGGTGAGGGCTGACGAGATCGACCTCGGCGAGGTCGTCGATGACGACCGGCTTCCCCGAGGCCGCGACGCGCCCCGCCATGCCCTCCCCGTACGGGATCTGCACCGCGCCGTCGATCTCAGGGTCGAACCCCTTGGCGGCCCGGACGGTCAGAAACCGCCGCTCGTCGTCCAGCAGCAGGATCGCGCACGTGTCCGCCTCGAGGATGCGGAGCAGCTGGAGGAGCAACTCGTCCAGCAGGTTCCCCTCGCCGCCGTGCGATAGCGCCGCCCGGGCCTCCTGCTCGCTCCCGAGCAGCTCGCGCTGGTTGCGCTCGGCCTCGTGCTCGACTGTCATCGCACCGATCGTACTTCCAGAAACGACGAGGGAGGGCTCTCGCCCTCCCTCTCGGGTACCGCGTCGTTGTGCCGCCTACGCGGCCTTGACCAGCGCCTCCGGCGGGTTGATCACGGAGTAATCGGTGCTCTTGCCGCCCTTGATCCGGTAGATCGCAACCGGGCCGCCCTTCACGTCGCCTGCGCGTTGAAGGCGAGATTGCCCAGGATGACACCAGTATCGGTGTAAGCGCCCACCGATTTCAAGTCGGAGAGGTGGAGGATCGCGAGTCAGCCAGATCTCTGCGCCGGGTAAATGGGCTCCGCTCAACCCTCGTTCGAGGGAGTGGCGCACCGCGTCGCCGGCTTAGGCAAGCTGTAGCGAATTGCCAGCCCAGCCAAGGAGGTCCAATCGATGAAGATCCTTCGCCGCGTACGGCTGTCCCCCGCGATGGTGGTCGCATCCATCGCCCTGCTGGTCGCGCTCGCAGGCACCAGCGTGGCGGCCGTCAGCATCGTGATCCCGCGGGCCAGCGTCGGCCTGCTGCAGCTGAAAGCGAACTCCGTCAACTCGTCGAAGGTCGTCAACCGCTCGCTGCTCAGAGCCGATTTCAGGCCCGGGCAGATCCCGGCGGGCCGGGCAGGCGCCCCCGGACCGGCAGGCCCGGCAGGCCCGGCAGGCCCCGCCGGGGCAGCAGGCGCCGCAGGTGTCGCATCGCCCGGGTATGTCGCCGAAACGCTGGACAAGCTCGTCGTCTTCTTCTCGGGCGAGAGCGCCTGCTTCGGCGGCACCGCGCTCGAAAAGTGCCTGCTGAAGATCACCGTCGACGGGACCGAGCTCAACCCCGCCGCCGGCGCCGACGCCGTCTTCGACAACAACGACGGGGGGAGATCCTCCCCGAACCACAACGTCGACGACACTTTCCGGCCCAAGACGTCCGGCGATGAGTACCAGCACGCGGTCGTCCGGACCAGCGGCAACCTCTCGGCCGGGTCGCACACCGTCCAGGTCCAGCTCTCAGTGACCGACGCGACTACCGCCTTCAGCCTCGACGACTGGGCGCTCGTCGTCCAGCGCATCAAGGTCAGCTAGACCGCTCGCTCGAGCGGGGCGGCCTCCGGGCCGCCCCGCTCGCCAAGCCAAGCCGCCCGGGACCGGAGTACGCTGTGAGCCTTGCCGGTGAGGTTCGTCGCAGCGGCGGCTCTCGGGCTTGGCATAGCCAGCGCCACGGTCTCGAGCTCGGGCCAGATCGTGCAGTTGACCGGGGCGGGCGCGTGCGCGAGCCAGCTCGAGACGGCGGGCTGGTGCGCCGCCGGGCGCGCGCTGAATCCTCCCAACGCGGTTGCCGTCTCGCTGGACGGCGCGTCGGTGTACGTCGCGGCCTTCGGCGTCCCGGTCAACGTGTCGGGCAACGCGGGCTCCGTCGCGATCTTCACGAGGAACCTGCGAACCGGCCGGATCTCGCAGCGGGCGGGGCCTGCCGGGTGCATGAGCCAGACGGAGCTCGGCTGCACGCCGGCACGCTCCGTTGCCGGCTCTGCCGCCGTGGCGATGAGCCCCGACGGACGGAACGTCTACGCGACCGGCTTCCTGTCCGGGTCGGTGGCAGCCTTCTCCAGGTCCGCCTCGGGCGCGTTGGCCCAGCTGCCGGGAGCGAACGGATGCGTGAACGGCGACGGGTCGGAAGGCTGCCGCACCGGTGTCGCGCTGGACGGTGCTGCAGGCCTCGCGATCAGCCCCGACGGGCGAACGGCGTACGTCGCCGCGTATGGCAGCCGGGCCGTGACAGTGCTCGATCGTGACCCGGCGACGGGCGGGCTCTCTCCACGCCCGGGGCCGAGGGGCTGCGTCAGCGAGCCGATTCTGGACGAAGAGGCGGACGAGCCGGAGGAGGAGGCCGAGCCGGTTCCGCAATGCGCCGCCGGGATCGGCATCGACAATCCGTTCAGGCTGGTGGTCAGCCCCGACGGCCGCGACGTCTACGCCGTGTCCGCCCGGACGCTCGCCGTCTTTCGTCGTGGAGCCTCCGGGATGCTCAGCCAGGCTCCGGCGCCGTCGGGCTGTTTCAGCGACGACGGCTCGGAAGGCGACTGCTCGACGTTGCCCCTCCTCAACGGGTCGGCGGGCATCGCGATCAGCCCGGACGGTCGCAATGTCTACATCGCCTCGGTGTTCAGCAACGCGATCGTGGCGCTGCGCCGGAATCCGGCGACCGGTCGCCTGACCCAGCTTCCGGGCTCGGCCGGCTGTGTGAGCGCGGACGCGGACGACGGTTGCGCAGCCGGTGTCGGCCTCGACGGCGTCGCCGACGTCGCGGTTGCCCGGGACGGCGCGAATCTCTACGCGGTCTCGCCGTACAACGACGCCGTGCTGGCGTTCTCACGCGGCGCCGGCGGCGCACTGACCCAGCTGGCCGGAGACGCCGCCTGCGTGAGCGATGCCGGAACGGAAAGCGACTGCGCCCGTGGGGACGTCCTGACCAGAGCGAGCGCCCTCGCGGTCAGTCCGGACGGCCACAACGTCTACGTCACGTCGGTGGAGCCGACCGGCCCGAGCGCCGCCCGCGGCCAGGAACTCGGCTCGCTCAGCGTGTTCGCCCGCCAGGTCGCGCTGACCGTCACCCTGGGCACCCCGACGGCAAAGCCGATCCGAGCCGACAGGCCTTCGCGGTAACGACCAGAGTCGAGACCAACGCGCCCACGGTCAGGGTCACGTGCACGGCGAAAGCGGGCACCCAGTCCGATGCGGACGACCGCGCGCTACGCGATTGGCGTAGCGGTGTGCTCGGGAACGGCCCCGAGGAACCCGGCCGGCAAGCCCCTCACGGGCACGGTCACCACGACGATTACAGGCATGGAGAAGACGAAGCGGCTCTCCTTCCGAATCGGCAAGTAAGAATCCGCCGCCGCGCCCGACAGGCAGGCGCGAAAAAACCGAACCCGCGCCGAGGTGAAAGAATTACGCTCGATGACGCTCGTTGTGGAGAGCACGGACACCCTCGACCTTGATCGGGATGCACTCGTCTCGATGTATCGCAGCATGCTGCTCATGCGCGGGATCGAGGAGCGCGGACATACCCTCTACAAGCAGGGGAAGATCCCCGGCTCCTTCTATACGGGTCGCGGAAACGAGGCCGCGTCGATCGGCGTCGCGACCGCGATGGCCCCCGACGACGTCGGCATCCCGCTCCACCGGAACGTCGGCGTGCACCTCGTTCGCGGGATCGAGCCCTGGCGCATCCTCGCGAACTACCTCGGACGGGTGGACGGGCCCTCACGGGGCCGCGACGGGAACATCCACCTCGGCGACCTCGAGCGAGGGACGATCTCGATCGTCAGCCACCTCCCGGCGATGCTGCCCGTCGCCGTCGGCTGCGCGCTCGCCTTCCGGATCCGCGACGAGAAGCGCGTCGCGCTCGGCTGGTTCGGCGACGGCTCCTCGGCGCGCGGCGACGCCCACGAGGCGATGACCCTCGCCGGCGTCCGGCGGCTGCCGGTGGTCTTCGTGTGCGACAACAACCAGTTCGCCTACTCGACGCCGACCCACCTGGAGTACGCGTGCGAGAAGATCGCTGACCGGGCGGCGGCCTACGGCTTCGAGGGCGTCACTGTCGACGGAACGGACGTACTCGCTGTCTACCGCGAGGCGACGCGCGCGATCGAGAACGCGCGCGAAGGCGGCGGCCCGGCACTTGTCGAGTGCGTGACGCTCCGAATGGAGGGACACGCGGCCCACGACGACGCTTTCTACGTTCCCGAAGAGATGATCGAGGAATGGGCGAGGCACGATCCGGTCGAGAAGTACCGGTCCTGGCTGCGCCAACACGCTGCTTTCGGGCCCGAGGAGGATCAGAGTCTGCAACAGGGAGTAGCGGACCTCCTCCGAGACGCAATTCGACGTGCTGAGGCCTCACCGATTCCCGACGGCTCGACGGTCACCGAAGGTGTCTACGCCGAGTTGTCGCTGGCTGCGCAGACCCCGAGCGTTTCCGCTTGAAGTCGAACGGGGCGGAGGCCAAGATCTAGGCACGTCGGGCTATGCCCTTGCCTGCCGCGGGAAGCGATGAACACCGGCCTTGCCACTATGCGTAGTACGACCGGCCGATCCGAGCTGCTAAAGCCCTACGTCCCCCGGCTCCTGATCGACTGGCTTCACGATCGTCCGGACGACCGCTATCAGGAGATCGAGGGCTCACTCGCGTTCGTCGACATCTCCGGCTTCACGACAATGACCGAGCGTCTCGCCCGCAAGGGCAAGGTCGGCGCCGAGGAGGTGAGCGATACCCTCGACGCCTGTTTCACGGAACTCCTCTCGGTCGCCTACGACTACGGCGCCGGGGTCGTGAAATGGGGCGGCGACGCCGTCCTGCTCCTCTTCATGGACGATGAGCACGCGCCCCGGGCCTGCCGCGCGGCCGCCGGGATGCAGCGGACAATCCGACGGATCGGCCGGCTGCGCACCTCGGCAGGACTGGTCACCCTGCGGATGTCGATCGGAATCCACTCCGGCGTCTTCGACTTCTTCCTCGTCGGAGATCTGCACCGCGAGCTCGTCATCACAGGGCCCGGGGCGAGCATGACGGTCGCCATGGAGTCGGCGGCAGACGCGGGCGAGATCGCTCTCAGTCCCGCGACCGCCGCCGCGCTGGATCCGCGCTTCCTCGGACCGCGGAAGGGCGACGCCCTCCTCTTGAAGGGCGAGCCCGAGGCGACGCTCGAGCGCGCAGCTCCGGCGCCGGACGTAGCCGGGCTCGAGCTCGAGCGCTGCGTGCCGCTGCAGATCCGCGACCATCTCCTCGCGGAGGGGGACGAGGCCGAGCACCGGACGATCGCCGTCGCCTTCATCGAGTTCAGCGGCACCGAGGAGCTCCTCGAGCGCGAGGGCCCCGACGCGCTCGCAGAGGCGCTGGACGAGTGCGTCCGCACAGTGCAACACGCGGCCGAGCGGCATCAGGTGGCCTTCTTCGAGACGGACGTCAGCGGGAACGGCGGGAAGATCGTCCTGATCGCCGGCGCGCCGCGAAGCGCAGGCAACGACGAGGAGCGGATGCTCAGGGCGATGCGCGCGATCATGAACCGGCCCGGCCGGCTGCCGCTCCGGATCGGCGTCAACTGCGGCCACGTGTTCGCGGGCGACTTCGGCCCGCCGTACCGGCGCACCTACTCCGTGAAGGGAGACGCAGTCAACCTCGCGGCACGCGTGATGGGAAAGGCGGCGCCTGGCCAGATCCTCGCCACAGAGGCGATCGTGAAGAGGTCGCGAGCGACGTTCGACCTCGAAGCACTGGAGCCGTTCATGGTCAAGGGCAAGGCCCAGCCGGTGCAGGCGTATGGCGTCGGTTCCCTGACCGGCACAGGTGGCGAGACGGTGACGAGCACGCTCTTCCTCGGCCGAGACCGCGAGCTGGCGACGCTGGTCGAGGCCCTCGATTCGGCGCGGGAGTGGCAGGGACGGATCGTGGAGGTCGTCGGGGAGCCGGGGATGGGAAAGTCGCGCCTGGTCGAGGAGCTGAGGGCCCGGGCGGAGGGTGTGATCGTGGTCGGCGCGGTGTGCGAGGAATACGAGGCCTCGACGCCGTACTTCGCGTTCAGGGATCTGCTCTGGGCGTCGCTCGGGCTGGGGGCCGGCGATCAGGCAGACGCCGCCGAGAGACTCCGCGAGACCCTCGCGACGATCGCCCCGCACCTCCTCCCCTGGCTGCCGCTCATCGCCATCCCCCTTCACGTCGAGGTTCCGCCGACGCCGGAAACCGACCAGCTCGAGGAGCAGTTCCGGAGGCCCCGCCTCGAGGACGCGGTCGGGGAGCTCCTCGGAATGCGCCTCCTCACGCCGACTCTCCTCGTCTTCGAGGACGTCCACTGGCTCGACGACGCCTCTGGCGACCTCCTCCGCCACCTCGCGGCCGGAGTGGAGGACCGGCCGTGGCTGATCGTCGTCACCCGCCTGGAGGCTACGACGGGCTTCGTCGCACCGCAGGAAAACGAGGTGATCACGATCCGGCTCGACCCACTCGCGGCCGAGGAGGCTGCGGCGCTCGCCGAGGGGGCGACGGCCGAGGCGCCTCTTCCTCCGCACGAGCTCGCGGCGCTCACCGAGCGCTCGGGAGGCAACCCCCTCTTCCTGGCCGAGCTTGTCGTCGCCGCGAAAGACGCCGGGAGTGTCGAAGCGCTGCCGGACTCGATCGAGGGGGTGATGACGGCGCAGATCGACAGGCTCCCGCCGCGGGAGCGGACGATCCTCCGCTACGCGTCCGTACTCGGCGTGACGTTCAGCCCCGATCTGCTCAGTGCCTCCCTCACTCGCGACCACGACCCGCCGGACGAGTCCACCTGGCGGCGGCTCGGCGACTTCGTCCTGCCGCAGGAGGACGGGCACCTGAGGTTCCGACACGCGCTCGTCCGCGACGCCGCGTACGAGGGGCTCTCGTTCCGGCGCCGGCGCGAGCTGCATGCGCGGGTCGGGGAGACGATCGAGCGGCGGGCGCCGAATCCCGAGGAAGAGGCGGCTCTGCTCTCGCTGCACTTCTTCCACGCGCAGCGCTACGAGGATGCTTGGCGGTATTCGCGAGTCGCGGGCGGTCGCGCCCAGGAGATCTACGCGAACGTCGAGGCTGCGGCCTCATTCGAGCGGGCTCTCGAGGCGGTACGACGGCTCGGCGGTGTCCCTGCGGGCGAGGTCGCCAAGGTGTCGGAAGCCCTCGGCGACGTGCGAGTGCGGCTGGGCGAGTTCGAGCGGGCAGGGCTTGCCTATCGAGCGTCCCGGCGCCAGGCGAGGGCGGACGCCGTAGAACAGGCTCGCCTGATGCTGAAAGAAGCCCTCATCCCGTGGAAGCTCGGACGCTACCCACAATCCCTCCGCTGGCTCACACGCGGTTTGCGGGTCCTGGAAGGGAGCGAGGGTGCGGCCGCAACCGCGGAGCGGGCAAGGCTCTACGCGTGGTACGGAGTCGTCCGCCAGAAACAGGGACATCGGCCGTTCGAGGCGATCGAATGGTGCCGTCGGGCAATCGTCGAGGCGGAGAAGGCAGACGCGCCCGACGCTCTCGCACATGCCTACAACACCCTCGACTGGGCGTACGTCACGCTCGGCCGCTTTGACGATGCCGTCTACTCGGACCGCGCGCTGGCGATCTACGAGGAGCTCGGCAACCTCCACCGCCAGGCGGTCGTCCTCAACAACCTCGGGGTGATCGCGTATCTCCGTGGTCGATGGGATGAGTCGGTCGATCTGTACGAGCGGGCACACGCGGCCTGGGAGAAGGCGGGGGACCGCTGGAGCGCGTCGTTCCCGAGCGTCAACATGGGCGAGGTGCTCTCGGACCAGGGACGGCAGGACGAGGCCGAGCCACTCTTCCGGGAAGCACTCCGGATCGCCCGGGCGTCGCGGGCAAGCTCGCGCGTCGCCGACGTGACGCGATATCTCGGGACACTCGCCGCGCGGGCCGGCCGCTTCGACGAGGCCCGCACCGTTCTCCAGGAGGCGCTCGCTGAATTCGAGCAGACCGGCGAGCAGAGCGAAGCGCTGACGACCGAGGCGCGAATTGCCGAGTGCCTCGTCCTCCAGGGAGAGTCTGAGGCCGCCCTCGAGCTCGCGAGCGCCGCGCTCGCCCGCGCCCGCGCGCCCGAGGGAGCCTCTGTCCTCGTTCCGATGCTCCAGCGCCTCCGCGGCTGCGCGCTCATGCAGCTCTACCGCCTCGACGAGGCACGAGAGGCTCTCGCGGAGAGCCTCGCGGACGCCCGCTCAAGAGGAGCGGACTACGAGATCGGCCTGGCGCTCGACGCGCTCGTCAAGCTAGGAGCCCTGAACGGCAAGACCACGAGAGAGCTCGAGGACGAGCGTCGTGCCATCTTCGACCGCCTCGGCGTCGTCCGGACACCCGAGATCCCTCTCCCGCCCGCCGCCTCCCGCTAACCGCTCAGCCTCCGTACCAGCTCGCGTCCCAGGGGTACGGCTTGACGAACGTGATCAGGACGTCGCCGGCCTGGTTCTTCTTCTTCGAGATGATGCAGGGCTCGGTCGGGGTTCCATTCTTCGCGCAGTCGGGCATCAGGCCCCAGAAGAGCGTGACCCCGAAGACCGGGTCGAAGACGGGAACGGCCGCGGTGCCGTCCTTCGTCGTCCAGCCGGTCGTCGACGTCCCCAGCGGGTCGATGAGGCTTTTCGCCCCGAGGCAGATGTTGAAGTGGGCAGCGCCGTTCTCCGGCTGTGCGTTGACGATCGACTTGTCGAGCTGCCACGTGACGGTCAACGACGGTGTGCTCCCGCCGCTGACGTTGATGTCGACGAACGCGCCCGCTCCGAGCGGGGCGAACCCGCTGCCGCACACGTCGTCCCCTGGAGGCTCCGTGCCTGCAAGGAGCGCGACGCCCAGGGTGTCGCCGTTCGCCGTTCCAGTGGCGTTGACCACGACCGTCGTGTTGTTCTTCGAGGCCGACCCGTTGCACGTGGTTGTGCAGGGAGTCACCGAGTCCGCGACGATGAAGGCCTTGCTCGTGGCGCTCGCGCTGCCGCTCGTGGCAACGAGCGTGTAGCCGACGCCGACCTCGTCGATCTCGAGGTCGTCGAACGTCGCGACGGCAGACGAATCGGCCGTCCTCGGCGTCGTCCCGGTGAGCGACCCGCCGGCCGGGGCGCCGATCGCGATCCCGACCGGGGCGCCCGAGACGAGGTTGGCAAACTGATCCTGGACCTTGACCCGCACGCCCGCCGGATTAGTCGAAGCGTTGATCGTCGCATCGACCTGGGTCTCCGTCGGCTGCTGCACGAACGTGAGCGTGTACGGATCGCCCCGGTCGACCGTGAAGTCGTTGCTGTTCGCGCTGACGGCGCCGTCGGTCAGCGTCAGATGCCGCAGGCTCTCAGCCGCGTACGGAGTGAAGCTGGCCGTTGCGCTGCCGCTGGTCCACGAGCCGAGGCTGTAGCTGGGCGTGCAGGCGCCTGAGCAGCCGACCGGCGTGCCGCTGAGGTTGCCGGTGAGCGTGGCGTTCGTCTGCGATGGGCCGCTGCCGGTGTGCCCGGGGTAGTCCGTCTTGACATTCCAGAAGCTGTCGTACGCGGTGACGCCGACCGCGAACGACACGCCGGCCTTCGGATTCGGGCTTGCCGGCGGCGGGATCTGGTTGAAGAGGAAGTGAGCGAGCGGGCCCGCAATCACCGTGAGCGTCGGATCGGAGGCGACCTTCGCGAAGGCATTTCCGGGAGGCCCGCTGAAGTCGTTCGACTGCTTGGTCTGGGTACTGAGCGGATACGTGCCGATGACCGTCGGCGCCGCGACCTTGACGTTGACCGACTCACCCGGGGCGAGGGCGTTCGTGTTGCTCGGCCCCGGATTCCGCAGCTGGATCGTGCTGCCGACAACGGTCCCGGTCCAGGTCTTCGAGGACGTGCCCCCGCTCGCGGTGGCGACGCTGATGTTCGAGGAGGCAATCGGGCCCTGTGGTGGCGTGAAGCCCGTGATCGTGATATTCGCGGAGCCGAGCGACTGCGTACTGGTCGTGCCGGCGGAGCATGGTGCAGGGCTGCCGACGCCGCAGTTCCGGAGCGTGATCGTGACCGTCGAGCCGGCAGGCGTGGGCGTCGGAGCAAGCGAGACGGAATAGAACTTGGTCGACGGCGCGGGCGACGCCGCCGAGACGAGTAGCGAGGCCACGAGCATGGCGACAGCGACGCAGATGAACGGACCGAGAGCCCGCGACGACCGATAGGTGCTGCCCCTCCGCATGGATGCTCCTCTCCCCTCCCGTGTGTGACGCTCGGACTCTAGCGGCTAACCGTGTCTGTTCCAACCCTCACTCAAAGCGTCTTCTGCGATATGCCGCGGGTCTCGTCGTGTCGAAAGGGACCGCTTGCGCACCACGGACCCGTCTCAGCCGGCCTGCGATGCGCGCCTGGTCTGCTCTTCGGTGAGAAGGTCGGCTAGGTGCTGGAGCAGCTTCCACGAGACGTCGGGATTGTCTTTGACGAAGCTCCGGAAGTGCCAGGAGGTCATCACGAGGCAACGCACGGGGACCAGTGCCGTCACCGTCGCCGAGCGAACCCGATCGCCGATCAGCGCGAGCTCGCCGAAGTGATCGCTCGGCCCCAGGCTCGCTACCTCCGTTCCGTCGACGCTGACGGACGCCTCCCCCTCGACGATGACGAAGAAATTCACCCCGCTGAAGTGGCCTTGCTGAACCATCGATGTTCCCGGGCGGAATTCGCGCTCCTTGAAGTTGCGCGCGAGCCGCTTCAGCTGCCGCTGGCTGAGGCTGCTGAAGAGCGGAACCTGCTTGAGCTGGTCGACCAGGCTGGCCACCGGCTGATCCTATCGTCGCTCGTCACGGCCTAACGGCCGTCGTGTCGAACGGCACAGGAGCGGGCTCGCGATCAGGGTGGTTTGACGAGTGCCAAACGTGGGATAAGCCTCGCCAGTATGGTCGCGCACGGTGACCGGAAGGGCGACGAGCAGGAGAGACGCGCGTTGTTCCGCGACGTCAACGAGGGCGTGAGCGAGGTCAACAAGGCGCGCGATCTTCGGCTGGCGTTGGACTGGGTATGCGAGTGCGCCGAGCGCGGTACCAGGTCATTGAGAACAAAGCCGAAGTAGCTGTAGTTCGGCTGGCAGGATCCGCCGCTTCCACGCGGTACAAGACTGAGCTCCGCGCGCATTTGCCGCTGCTCGATGATTGCCTCTCCCACATCGAGGAGTCGCCGCGCGCGGAGCTTCGTGACTTCAGGGCTCGCGATCAGCTGATCGACCGAACCTCGGCTTCCGGAGAATCGGCGTCGTCGGCCGGCTCGATCACCACGGTTCGTTCTCTCGGCTTGATCTCGTGGACCGCCCTCAGCTCGTACACGCGTCTGCGCGTTCGGAGCAGCGTGCGCGAGCGAACGACGATCTCGTCCGGCCGGTCGGCGTATTGCCGGTAGCGGACGTGCTCGACTCGCCCCAGCCTGCGACCCGTGCTCGTGATCACCTGGTAGCCCTCGGCGGCGGCGAGCAGCCGACCGAGCTCAGCCATCCGCTTGCGCGCCATCACCGCGTCCGTCGCCTCCATCCGGAAGACGGTAGCGGTCGGCCGCGCCGCGGTTCCCTCCCTGAGGGTCCCGCGGCGCGGCTGGTCTCCTACGGGGCATGCATCTCCACCTGCGGCACGGGGATTACAAGCTCGTGGTCGCGGGTCACGAGGCACTCGTGCTCAAGGACTTGCGGCGTGGCTGCCAGAGCGAAGGTCACAGCGTACGCCTCGAGCTGACGGCAGCCGAGCTCACGTCAGTCGTCATCCCTCCAGGAGTCGCACACGGTCGCTACTCGTACACGGATTCGGTGACGCTGGTCGGTTCGAGCACGTTGTACGACCCGAACGACGAGTACGCGTTCCGGTGGGACGACAAGGAGCTCGGTGTGTCGTGGCCCGCGGCCCCTGTTCATCTCTCGCAGCGCGACCGCGAGGCGCAGCCGCTGCGCTCGCTCGTCCGGCAGATCGAGAGCCTGCAGCCGGTGGACGAGGAGCTGTAACGCGCCGGAACATCTGGATCGTCTCGAACCCGCCCCCCGGGGACGGAATCGGCTCAAGACTCCTGCACCTCAGCGAAGCAGTCTGGCTCGGTCGCACGTTCGGATGCCCTGTGATCGTCGACTGGCGAGGCTCGGCCTTCCTCGAGGACACGTCGCTGAACTACTTCACCGAGTTCTTCCTCCCCATCCCCGAGATCCTCGGCGTTCAGATTCACTACGCGCCTTCCCCGGCGCTGGCCGAGTACGAGCGAGCACCACAGGGCAAACGCCTCAAGCTCAAGATGGCCACCGTCGAAAGATTGGTGTCGAAGCCCCCGTCAACTCCGCGCTACCTGCTGAGAGAGCATTCGCTTCGGCTCGACCGCTCGCCTGACCACTGCGACGGCTACAACGCGTTTCTCCCCGACTTCTACCGTCACATCATTCCGCGGACCGAGGTGGCCGAGCAGCTCGAAGCGTGGTACGAGGCGCAGTTTCGAGGTCGCTTCGTTGTCGGAGTGAACGTCTCGACCGGCAATGGACTCTTCTCTCCGGGGGCCAGGTTCGAGGGCCACGTGAGCACCCTCATCTTCGACGACGAAGATGGGTTTCTGCGGACGATTGCGGCGGCGTGCGAGCGCGCGACGAAGGATCTTCCCCCGAGTCCGAAGAGCGACTACAGGATCTTCTTCGCCACCGACTCGGCGCACATGGCCGAGGTTCTCGGTCGACTTCCTCGCGCCGTCACGAGAAGGACGGTCTTCCCGCCCGCCGGCGCCGGACACCACTTCAGCGACTATGACGCGCTCGGCTACAGCGATCGTGCTGCCGCGCTGGACACGATCGTCGACATGCTGCTGCTCGCGCGCTGCAATGCGCTCATCACGAACAAGAGCAGGTTCAACCTCTACGCCCGCGTGACCACAGGCAACTTCGACGGCAACGTGCAGGCGTTCGAGGAAGTGCGTCTCGGGGGCGTCGGCCGATCGGCGTGACGCGACGGGCCGTGAAGTCGCGGCGATCAGCTCCGCGCGAGTAACAGGCACGGGCGGCGCCCCAGCCGTCCAAGCTCTCTGCCGGGCGCGCTTTCGCAGCCGAAAGGAATCTGGGATCCTCGGCGCCAGTGCGCGAGCTGCTCAGCCGCGTTGTCGCTCGCTCCGCTGCCCTGGCGGATGTGTTCAGAAGTCCCGAGCTGCGCCGGCTCGAGCTGGCCTGGGCCGGCTACTACATCGCCGAGTGGGCGAGCTTCGTTGCATTCTCCATCTACGCTTACCGGGTCGGCGGAGCCGCGGCGGTCGGGCTGCTTGGAGTCGTGCGCATGCTGCCGTCGGCGGTTGGAGTTCCCGCCGCCACCGCGCTCGCCGATCGCACGCGGCGCGAGCGTGTGCTGATCGGAATCCACCTGAGCCGAGCGGGCACGCTCGGCGCCGCCGCAGCCGCGCTCGGAGCAGGCGGGCCTCGGTGGCTGGTCTTCACGCTTGCCTCCATAACAGCCGTCGCCGGGGGCGCCTATCGCCCAGCGCACCTCGCAATCGTGCCGATTCACGCCCGGACACCTCAGGAGCTTGTGGCCACGAATGTCTCGGCAAGCACGTTCGAGGGCCTCGCCGTCCTGGTCGGCCCTGCGCTCGCAGGGGTGCTGCTGACGTTCAGCGGTACGTATTTGGTAGTCGCCGTCAGCGCAGGCATCGCCCTCTGGGCGGCGTTGCTCGTCGCCCGGATCGAACCCGGACCGCACGTTCCGCCGCGAGGGCGGGGGCCGGTCGCCGACCTCCTCGCGGGCGCGCGCACGCTTGCCAACGCGCCGCATCCGCGTCTGATCGTCGGCCTGTTCGCATCTCAGGCGTTCGTGCGCGGCCTCCTCAACGTCCTCCTCGTCGTGGCCGCGTTCCGCCTGCTGAAGCTGCAGGGCTCTGGCTTCAGCTTCCTCAATGCGGCCTTCGGGGCCGGCGGCCTGGCAGGAGGCGTCGCGGGGCTCGGACTGATCGGACTCCGGCGGCTCGCACAGCCTTTCGCCGCCGGTCTCGTCATGTGGGGCGTGCCGCTCGCGCTCATTGCCGCGTGGCCCAACGCGGCGTGGGCGCTCGCGTGCCTCGCGGTCGTCGGCGCCGGGAACGCCATCCTCGATGTGTCCGGCTTCACGTTGATCCAGCGGGCGATCCACGACGCCGTCCTCGCGCGCGTTTTCGGCGTCTTCGAGGTCCTCGTCCTGACGGCCGTCGGCATCGGCTCGATCGTCGGCTCTGTCCTGGCTGATCAGCTCGGCGTGCGGAACGCACTCGTGGTCGCCGGTTGCATCCTTCCGGTGCTGGCCGCGCTCTGCTACCCGCGCCTGCGTGTGATCGACGCGTCAGCCGATGTGCCGGCCCAAGAGCTGGAGTTGCTCTCTTCCATCGCGCTGTTCAGCGCGCTGCCGGCGACGACGCTGGAACGGGTCGCCATGCGCCTGCGACCACTCGCCGTCGCGGCGGGAACAACGTTGGCTCGGGAGGGAGAGGAGGGGGACCTCTTCTACGTGATCGAGTCGGGTCTCGTGGACGTCTCACAGAACACCCGCCACGTCGCCACACTCGGCCGCGGGGACTACTTCGGCGAGATCGCGCTCCTGCAGGACGTGCCGCGCGTCGCCACCTGCACGGCGCGGATGGACGTCGAGCTCTACACCCTCGAGCGCGAGCAGTTCGTCTCCGCCGTCTCCGGCAATACCATGAGCGCCGCCGAGGCAGATGCCGTGATGACCCAACGGCTCTCCGAACTCGAGACGCCCGCATAGTCCGGCGAACCGGCGAATCCTCCCAATCGCTGGTAAGGGGAAGAGCGCAACGCTCCCTCCGGTCTTGAAACATGGCCAGCTGGAAGGAATCATCCCTCGATTGAGCGATCGTGCTTCTAAACCAGTGACTGGCGCGATCGCGGCCGATGTGGCGACGCCCTTCGAGCGGGCGTTTCTCATCGCCGATGTCCGCGGCTACACGCGCTTCACGCGTGAGCACGGCGACGCCGAGGCAGCGCGCCTCGCGAAGAGGTTCGCCGATCTAGCCCGTGATGCCGTTGAGGCCCGGAGTGGCCGCGTGATCGAGTTTCGGGGCGACGAGGCGCTGGCCGTGTTCGAGTCGTGCTCGCAGGCTGTGCGTGCCGCGACCGAGCTCGTAGCCGTCTGCGCGGAGGAAGCGGCTGCAGATCCGACGCTGCCGCTCCTCGTGGGAGTGGGCGTCGACGTGGGTGAAGCAGTGCCGGTGGAGGACGGTTTCAGAGGCGCTGCACTGAACACTGCAGCCCGACTCTGCTCGCGGGCGGCGGCCGGCCAAGTGCTGGTGAGTGTGAACGTGGCGCAGCGAGCCGGCGAGATCGAAGGCGTCGGATTCGTGGCTGCGGGCAAGGCCGAGCTCAAGGGCTTCGAGGAACCGGTGGACCTGATTGAGGTCCTGGCCCAGGAGCGGGCTCGACCGTCATCGGCGGAGGCAAGCGTCGAGTTGCTGCCGATCGAACTCGAGCCCGACTCGCCGCTGGTCGGCAGGGAGCGCGAGCTCTCCTGGCTCCGCGGGACCTGGCGGCAGGTACTACGCGGCCACGGGCGGGTCGTACTCGTCTCAGGGCCGGCTCAGATCGGCAAGTCGAGGCTCGCTGCGGAGCTCGCCGCGTTCGCACGCTCGTACGACGCAGGCGTTGCGTCCGCGCGCGCCGGCGGGACTGCCGCGGCGCTCGCGGTCTCGGCCCTTCATGAAGCCGTCGCCGAACCCGGGCCCACGCTCGTCGTCCTGGACGACCTGGACGTGACGGGAGAGGCTGTCGTGCCCAGCCTGGCCGAGCTGCTGGATGCGATCGAGGCCGCCTCGACGATGGTCGTCGGACTCATTCGTGACCCGGACGCCAGCCCCGCGGCGGCACGGCTGATCGAGCGCGTCGACGCCAGAGGCGACGGGCACCGCACGCTCGGTCCGCTCGACGCCGAGGGCGTGCGCGAGATTGCGCGCCTCTACGCGGGGGACAACGTGCAGGAGGTGCCGCTCGAGTCGATCGCGCGCGCATCAGCCAGTGTGCCCGGCCGGGTGCATGAGGTGATGAGCGGGTGGGCCGAACAGGAGGCGACCAGAAGGCTCGCCGCAGCCGCCGAGTTCCTCGCATCGGAGCGCCGTACACGCTCGGCCGACCTCGAGTTCGCCAACAACGTCATCGGCCTGAAGCTCACCCGTCTCTACGGGGATGATCGCGTGGCTCTCGATGGGAGCTACGGGGAGTGTCCGTATAAGGGGCTCGCCTCCTTCGAGGACGCGGATGCCGCTTTGTTCTTCGGCCGGGAACGGCTCGTCGGCGAGCTTGCGGCCCGAACGGTGAGCGTCGGTCTCCTGGCAGTCGTCGGAGCGTCCGGAAGCGGAAAGTCGTCCGTGATCGCCGCCGGCCTGCTGCCGTCGCTCAGCGCCGGGCTACTGCCCGGGAGCGAGCGCTGGCGCTCAGCCGTCATGCGCCCCGGGGAGCATCCTCTCGCAGAGCTGAAGGCTCTTCACGCCAGGACTCCGGACGAGGAGGGCCGGCTCGTGCTCGTCGTCGACCAGTTCGAGGAGGTCTTCACAGTCTGTCAGCGCGAGAACGAGCGCACCGAGTTCGTCGAGCGCCTCGTCAAGGCCACTGCTGATCCTGAGCGCGCCGTTGTCGTCATCGGCCTCCGAGGCGACTACTACGGCCACTGCGGCGCCTACCCCGAGCTGGCGCGTCTGGTAGCTGCCAACCAGGTACTCGTCGGGCCAATGAGCGACGAAGAGCTTCGGCGAGCGATCGAGCTGCCCGCCCGCCGCGCCGGCACACGAGTCGAGTCCGCGCTCACGGAGGCCCTGGTGACCGAAATCAGCGACGAGCCAGGTGGTCTGCCGCTTCTCTCGACCGCACTCGTCGAGCTCTGGGTGGCGAGAAGCAACGGCTGGCTTCGGCTCGAGGTCTCCGAGCAGCTCGGCGGCGTCCGCGGCGCCGTCGCGCGTCTCGCGGAGAGCTCGTACGAGAATCTGACGGACGACCAGCGCGCGGCCGCGCACCGCCTGTTCCTGCGGCTCGTAGCCAGCGGGGAAGAGGGAAGCGTCGCGCGGCGCAGAGTCCCCCTATTGGAGCTCGATCTCGAGCGGGAGCCGGTCCTCGCATCGGTCGTCAAGCGCCTCACCCAGGACCGCCTGCTAACCGCCCACGGGGACACAATCGAGGTTGCGCACGAGGGGCGCTGCTCAGGGAGTGGCCGAGGGTTCAGGGGTGGCTGACGGAAGATGCTCAGGGCCGGGAACTCCGTGAGCACCTGACGCAGAGCGCGAAGCGGTGGCAAAACACTGGCCGGGACGCTGCCGAGCTCTACCGCGGAGCGCGCCTCCAGGCTACGCTCGACTGGTCTGCGGGGAGACAGGCCGAGCTGAACGAGCTCGAGCGAGAGTTCCTCGCCGAAAGCCGGGCAGAGAGCGAGCGCGAGTTGGCGCGCCAGCGTCGCACAAACCGCCGGCTGCGGGGACTGCTCGCCGGGGTCGGCGTACTGCTCGTCCTCGCGCTGATCGCGGGCGTGCTCGCCCTCATCGCACGCGGGAACGCGAAGCAATCGGCGTCTGCAGCCGTCGGCCAGCGCCTCGGGGCGCAGGCGCTGGCGGTGAAGGACATCGACCTCTCGCTCCTGCTCGCCCGGCAGGGCGTCGCGATCAACGACTCGCAGGAGACACTTGCAAATCTCGAGTCCGCGCTCGTCCGCAGCCCGGCGGCGATCAGAGTCTCCCGGCCACTTCCCGGGAGGTTGCTCGGAGTCGGCACCTCCGGGGATGGGCACCTCGTCGGTTATGCGAATAACGAGAGCCAACTCGCCTTCGTCGACACGCGAAGCGGCCACGTCGTCCGCGTGGTCAACGGCGATGGTTGGGGATTCGACCGCCGGGGGAGCAACGAGGTCGTCGTCGGCCGAGGAGCGCCCGACGGGATCCGCCTCGTCCGCGTGAACCTCGAGACCGGGGCTGAGAAACCGTACGCCGTCCTCCGAAAGGGGCCAGACGACTTCTCGATCACCGACGACAACCGCATCTGGGCCCTTCGCCCGGCCTCGTCTCCGGAGGTGACGGTACGCGAGACGACAACAGGCCGCGTCCTACATCGTCTCCGCCCCGCCGCGGGCGCGCCACCGTTCTTCGACGTCAACTTCCGCGGCCGCTATCTGGTCGTCACTTCATTAAAGGGGCCGCAGGGGCCGTTCGCGCCGGCCCGCTCGGATATCTGGCGGCTGGAGCCCTGGCGGCTCGTGGCGACGATCGACGATCCGCGCGGAGGCTTCCCGTTCGCGGTCGACCGCGCGGGCCGCCGCTTTGTCGACGGGCACCGGGACGGCTCGGTCACGGTCTGGGACCTGCAGAGCGGGACGTCCCGGGATCTCAACGGACGCCATAACGCGGCCGTGCAAGGGATCGGCTTCAGCCCCGACGGGAAGACGATCGTCTCGACGGGAGACGACGCGCAAGTGCTCGTGTGGGATGCTGAAAGCGGCGAGCTTCACCAGACGCTCACGGGTCACGCGGGCCGCACCTTCGGGCCGGCGTTCAGTCCCGACGGAAGGACCCTCTACACCGTTGGCCTGGACGGCGCGGCGATCACCTGGGACCTCGAAGGATCGCGCCTGCTCGGTCGTCCGTTTCGGGCGGGCGAGGGGAACGAGGTGCCCGAGGACGAAGGAGACCCAGCTCCGACCTTCGCCCTCAGCCCCGACGGGCGTCGACTTGCCGTCACTCAGGTGAGCGGACGCGTCGCCGTCCTCGAGCTGGCGACAGGGCAGCAGGTGTTCCAAACGCCCAACGTCGGGGGACGCGTCCTGGACGTCGCGTGGAGCCCGGACGCGAAGGAGCTGGCCACAGCAGCTGAGCAAGGGCACGTTGCGACGTGGAGCGCGGCCACCGGCGACCCGATAGGGCGCTCGTTCTACGGCATTCCGCCCAAGCTCCCGGCGGCGGCAGCAGAGCCGAGGCTAGCGGCACCGACGAACGACGTGTTCGCGATCGCCTACAGCCCGGACGGAAGTACCCTCGCGGCGTCGGCGGCCGACGGCCGGATCCTCCGCTGGGACGCCCGCTCGGGGAGACAGGTCGGGAAGCCCCTCTCTGCCGGCCGGCCGGCCGTAGGCAACGCGGCTCTCGACCTTGCCTTCTCCCCTGACGGTGAGAAGCTCGGCGTGCTTTCGCACAGCTCGGAGTCGAAGGAGGCGTCGCCGTCGTCTGGCGACTCTCGGACGGGAAGGAGCTCTACCGCGCCAATATCGACGACGGCTACGGGCGTGGTTCATCTGTCGCGTTCTCGCCGGACGGTCGGCTGCTGGCGACGGGAGGGGGATCGGGCGAGATCAAGCTCTGGGACGCCCGAAGCGGGCGTCGAGAGGGGCGGACGCTCACTGGTACAGCCGGCTGGGTGCTCTCGCTCGACTTCGACCCAACCGGCCGGCAGCTGGTGAGCAGCGGCTCGGACGGCTCGACGCGTATCTGGGACGTGGAGAGACGCGCACCGTTCGGCTCACCGCTTCCCGGTCTCGACAACATCCCGGCGAACTCGCACCTCACGCCGTCCGGCGATCGACTAGCCGTGGTCTACAGCACAGGCCGCGGCTTTGTATGGCAAATGGCGCCATCGAGCTGGAACCGGCACGCGTGCGACGTCGCCGGGCGCACGCTGACGAAGCGCGAGTGGGAGCTGTACCTGCCCGGCCGCTCCTACGACCCGGCCTGTAAGTAGGCTTTCCTCGGCAGTCGGATCGAGGCGAATCAGCTCTACGGAGCGAGTGACGGTTGGCAAGACCGTGGTGCTCGAAGCGATCGCAGACCCCGGCTGGAGGCTCTCCGCTCGGCGTGGCTGCAGCGCCGTGGGAGTCTCGCGGGCTCGAGTCGATCCGTTCCGTACATCTGGTAGACGAGGACCCGGCACGCAAGGCGAGCGCTGGGTCGTGAAGGATTCGAACCTTCGACCTTGGGACTTGAGAGCAGGCGCGGAGTTTCGGTCGGTCCCGGTGGGTTGTGTTGCCCCCTTGTTGCCCCGCTGAAAGCTCGCCTACGGGTTGGCCTTTAGAATCGGCTCGATCAGCGATGACCTCAGCCCGCGACTCCTACGAAAGCAGATTCCGCCTCGCCCTTGTCTCGTGCCTCGCGCACGAACCATATGAACCTCGAGGCGTGAGAACACGCGCGATCCTCGGCGAGCTCGAGCGGCGCTGCTCGGTCGACCTCGTTGCGCGACCTCGTGGGCGAGAACGCGCGATTTCGTCGCGGGCACGACAGCTCAGCGGATATCTGGTCAGGTCCGTCCTGATTGACAGGTTCGAGCCGTGGAGTAGGCAACGCTTCGGGAACTGGAATCCGGAGGCGGACGGCGCCCTCCTCGTTGGCTATCCCTTCTCGTCGCTCGCCTTTGCCTCCAGGTCCCTCTCCGCTCTCGAGATCCCCTACGTCGTCGACGTCGGCGACCCATGGGCGCTCACAGCGCGGAGGCCGGACACGCATGCGCTCGCCCTGCTGCGCTCACGCCGTGCTGAGACCCGTATGTGGTCGGGGGCGGCAGGCGCCGTCGTCACAACGGCGGCGCAGCGCGATGCGCTCCAAGTCAGATTCCCTGAGCTACCCGTTCTCGTCCGACCGAACGGGTTGGAGATCGGCGTCCCAGGTTCGGCCCCGAGAAGCGCACGTTCCGACCTCGAGACCCTTCGATTGGTCCACTTCGGCTCGACCAACAGGGCCAGGATCGACGTGCGTCCAATCCTGAATCGCCTCGCCCGGGCAGGGCCATGGCGACGAATCGAGTTCACGCAGTTCGGGCAGTTCGGGGCAGACTGGCAGCGCACTCTAAGAGGACTGGCTGCCGAGGTCGACGTGCGGCTTCAGCATCCGCTCCCATGGTCGGAGGTTGTGCGTCGAGCAAGCGAGTTCGACGCCGCCCTCGTGATCGGTAACGTCGATCCGAGCATGCTCCCCAGCAAGGTCGTGGGCTACCTAAGCCTCCTGATCCCACGCATCGCGATCACATCGGATCCAGAACGGGACGCGATCGGGACGTACCTCCGCGATCAGAGCGGATGGCTCGTCCTGCGCCCAGATTCCCCCGACGCGGCGGAGCTGGTTCGCCGCCACATCAGTCGAAACTGGACGCCGGCCGAGCTTGCCGCGCCTGCCTCCGAATCATGGGAGGCCGTCGCGGAGGAGGTCGCCGACTTCGTCCTCGCCACGCTGGGACGGCCTGAGCTCGCCCGACCGAGTCGAGCCGCAGCAGATGCAACTGCCTCGATGTGAGGTCCGCCCCGAGTTCGAACCGGGGCATGGGACGGCCTCGGCCGGACAGCTCGATGGCTCCGTCTTCCACACGCACGCGTGGGTGGAACGGCTCGCCGCGGTCTCGTGAGCACGCTTGGCTACATCGTCGGCGCTCGCCCGAACTTCGTGAAGATGGCACCCGTCATCGTTGCGCTCCGCGCACGGCTTCCTTCGTCGCTTCATCTCGTCGTTCACACCGGCCAGCACTATGACCGAGAGCTCTCGGATGTCTTCTTCGCTGAGTTGGGGCTCCCTAGACCCGACTACGCGCTCGGCATCGGCTCTGGAGATCATGGTGCTCAGACAGCTCGAGCGTGGGAGGGGATCGAGCGCGTTCTCAAGGAGAACCGGGTCGACCTCGTTGTCGTTGCGGGAGACGTGAACTCCACACTCGCCGGCGCCCTAGCTGGTATCAAGTGTGACGTTCCCGTAGCCCACGTGGAGTCGGGCCTCCGCAGCTTCGACCGGTCAATGCCGGAAGAGATCAATCGGCTGCTCGTCGATCAGATCTCACGTTGGTGTTTCATCCACAGCCCCGAAGCCGAGACGAATCTCGTCCGGGAGGGGGTGGGACCGGATCACATACACAATGTTGGGAACACGATGATCGACACACTCGTGCGGATGCGTGGCCGTATCGGCGAATCGGACATTCACGATCTGCTCGGAATCAAGCGCGGGCAGTACATCCTGGTCACGCTCCACCGTCCGTCCCTTGTCGACGGGGCGCTGCTCGTACGCACGCTCGAGAGCCTCGCACGGCTCGCACGCACGATTCGAGTCGTGTTTCCGGTTCATCCGCGGACGCGGGCGAAGATCCCGCCGCGGTTTAGGGCACCGAACCTTCTGCTCATCGACCCTGTCGGGTACATCGACTTCCTTGCGCTTGAAACGCATGCGACGGCGGCGATCACCGACTCGGGTGGGGTTCAAGAGGAGACGACCTTCCTGCAGGTTCCGTGCTTTACCCTGCGGGCAAACACGGAGCGGCCGATTACGCTCGTGCAAGGAACGAACACCTTGCTCGGCCTCGATCCCGAGGCCGTCGAGGGTGTGCCCGAGTTGCTCGCGTCGGCTCCGGCACCGTCCGAGCCGCCGACCGGCTGGGACGGAAACGCCGCAGGACGTCTCGCAGAGGTGCTCGCCGAGGATCTCTTCCATTGAAGCCGTACTCGTCTCAGGTGCAACGAAGGCACGGGCCCTGGTCCACCGGCTGGAAGGGAACTGTCGGGGCCGGCTCTCAGCGGTCGCTGACCCGGGCGAACTCAGATCGGTGACCTCGAGCCCGCGCCGAGCTATGAGCTCAGCACGGCGCCTCGTGCGGCGCCGAGAGTCACGCTGGAGACGAACGTCCCAGCCCTGTTCTTGAACGTGCCGCCAAGGGCGAGGGTCTTCGTCGAGGCGCCCGGCTCGTTTAGAAGCACGAACCCGCGAGTGAAGTCCCTGCGCCAGACGCCGTTCCACAGGTAGCGGCCGCTCGTAGCGTCGCCCAGATCGGTGCCGTAGCCGGACCACCAGTTGGAGGGCAGGCTGCCGATGATCGTGCTCACGTAGTCCCGGCCGTCGCTGATCAGGAAGTATCCGGCGAGGTTGTACTCGGCTAAGGCCTGGTCGTTGGCATAGCTCTGCAGGATCACGTGCCGGCCGTAGGCGTGGACATTGTCGATGAAACGCATCACCGCGAACACCGACCAAACGCCTGTCCCTCCGGTGAGGCCCGAGTCGTTGAAGCCGCGCTCCATGTTGTAGTAGTCGGCCGCTTTGATCTGCCTCACAATCTCCGGCTGCGTCCCGTCGTGCTGGCCGCCTCCGGTGAACCACACGGCGTTGTGAGTGATCTCCGCGGTCGGGATCGCCGCCCGGAGCTGCTCCATGAACGTGGCGAAGTAGCTCTTCCAGGCCGCGTCCGACATCGGTGCGCCGGTACGCGGATCGATCGGGGCAACCTGCTTGCCCGAGCCGTCGCCCACGTTGATGTCCATGTCCACGTCGTCGGCAAAGATCCCCTTGTACCCCTTCGCGATCAGGGCCTTGCAACCGTCGATGTAGTACTGCCGCCACGCGGGATTGCCGATGTCCGCCGCGTATTGGGGACAGCTGCCGCCCGAGCATCCCCACGGGATGTAGAGCTTGTTTTTGTTTGCATCCCTCAGGATCCAGTCGGGGTGCTCGGAAGCGAGGGAGGAGTTTTTGTAGATCGCATAGGAGTTCTTGTACGCCCACGCGTTCGGGTACCACGAGAGTTTCGAATCCCAGTAGCCCTGGCCGTCGACGACCGCCCGCTGCCAGTGATCGCGCATCCATTGCTGCTGCGCCGCCGTGGAGTTGTCGATGAAGCCCAGCATGCTGCCGTCGGTCTTGACCATGAACTGGACGTGGCCGGCCGAGGCAGTGCTGGGCGGCGGCGGCGGGGGTGCGCCATTGGCCACTTGCACGGTGGCGCTCAGCTCGGCCCTCGTGCCGTCGGTCGCCGTCGCTACGAGCTTGAGCACGTGACTGCCATCCGTGAGTGTCCTCGTGTCCAGCACATTCCCGTCACCGTTGAACACGTAGGGCGCGAAGTTCTCGGTCCACCTAAGCGCACCGTCGATGTAGAAGTCGACCTTGCTGACGGGAACGCTCGGCCTTGCATCCCAGACGAGCGAGCCGGCAAGCGTCGCCCCATTGGTGATCGAGGAGCCCACGGAGAACCCGGTCGGCGGCGGTTGCTCAGCGACGATCTGCCAGCCGGCGCTCGCCGTTGCGCTGAGGCCGTCGCGTATCGCTTTGACGACAAACGAATGCCCTCCGATCGCAAGGCCGGTGTACGTGACCGGGCTCGTGCACGACACGAAGCTGGCGCCGTCGAGGCTGCACTTGACTTTGTTCGCGTCTTTCGCGACGAAGGCGACCGTCGCTTTGGTACTGGTCGTCGGGCTCGCCGGGCTGCTCGTAATTGTTACGGTCGGTGCGGCGAACGCGGCCCCCGTGCGCGCTTGGGCTCGAGCCACGGCGAGCGTGCCCGCGAGAACGAGGCAGATCCCGAGAACTGTTCCTACGCAAGAACGTCGCCGAGCCCGAGGAGCCTGGGGGGAGCTCTTCACTCCGATCCCTTCTCGACGACGCCCCCGATTTCCAAACATCCGTAAGAAATCCCTAAACATCCTTTAGACGCAGGGCCTACCCTCACCTCCGAGGGTGAGATCGGTCCTGCACCCTCAGGCTAGCCTTGCCATCGGATGGTGCGGGGCGAGGACGCCGCCCTCTGCGCACTTCTGCTTCGTACTACCCCCGTAGGCGCATCGCCCGGTGGGCCCCGTCGACTAATGGCCGAGTAATGGCGTATTTGCAGACTCTTATCGAGTGGGCCGTGAAGGATTCGAACCTTCGACCTTGGGATTAAGAGAAGCGGTGCGCAGTTTCGGCCGTCTTCGGTGTGGCTGGATCTGAGCCGGTTTTCGGTCGCTGACCGGCTCGGCAGTCTCGGCCGGTTTCGGTGGGTTGTGTTGCCCCCTTGTTGCCCCCGCCTACCGATAGTTCGCAAAGGTGTTCAAGGAAGGCGACCTTTCGGGCATTAGTCAGGAGCATCGGCCTCATCTGGCCATTCAGGATCGGGGCCTTCTCTCGGGATTGCCGACGGCGTCGTCGTCGACGACGACGAGGGGCCTCCACCAAGGTCAATGCGTTCCGCGCTCGAAGCTGACTTCCGGGTAGGCCCCGGACGCGCGAGTCAGGAGTGGCTCGCGGGTTGCTTTCAGGTGCGCGCGGAAGAAGGCGCCGAGGTAGCGTCGCTCGATCGCCAGCGCCCGTCGCCCATCGATCGAACCGACCGCAAGTTCCTTGCGCAGCCCGGGCGCGAGCCCCTCAAGCGCCGGCACGATGAGGGCGAAGTCGCTAAAGGTGTAGTGGTCGGCGCCGCGCAGCGTCAACCGCAGCTGTGAGCGGCGAAGGCTGGCGCGGTAAGCTTGCTCGCTGGGGCCGACGCCGCGTGGGGCGGTGATGAGCAGGAAGGGGCCGCGGACGCCGCGACGCGCAGCGCGCTGATTGAAGCTGCCGTCGAGATTCGCACCCGCGTCGACGCGGCCGTCGCGAAGCATCAGCTCCGCTGCGGTCGCACCACCGCGCGAGTGGCCGAACATCCCGATGCGCGTCAGGTCGAGCCTGCCGGCGAAGCGGCCGCGGGCGTTCAGCCGTGGCAGCCGGTCGAGTACGAAGCGAACGTCGGCGATGCGGATGCTCAAACCCCGGTTGATCTCCAGCGGTCCCTCGCCTAGGCGCTGGGGTACGAGGCGGCCGCCCGGAAACTCGACGGCCAACGCGTCGTAGGGGTGATCGATCGCCAAGACGATGAAGCCTTGGCTGGCGAGCTCCTCGAGCAGCGACGTATAGAAACCCTTCACCATCCCGCCCCCGGGACTGAAGAGCACCACCGGATGGCGGCCGCTCACAACAGGTGCGCCACTCCGCGCGTGCACACGGATTCGATCGAAGACCGGGGCCCCGATACCTCCAAGGCGCTCGAACGCACGGGCGACCACGGCCGGGAGGTACCGCGCCGGCGGGAAGCCGGTCGTGCTGGCCGCCGGATACCAGAGCTGCACCACCAGCTCGCGCCGCTTGCCGGGCAGGAACGGATCCGGGCGGGAAGCGTCTACCCAGTGCAGCGAAACAGTGCCAACGGCAAAGCGCCCACTCGGCGGCGGCAGCGCGATTCTGGGGGCAGCAGCCGGCGCTGTCGGCTCCCCAGCGGCCGGATCCGCTGCGACCGACCCCGCCACGGCGAGTAGCGCCGACACTGCCAGCGCAGCGAGATACAGCCGCGGCCAGCGGTAGGCTCGGGAGGGTCCTCTCGCTTCGACGGTCGTCATGCCGGTCTCCTTCGCGTCATCGCGCCTACTCGTATTGGAGCGCCTCGAGGACGTTGAGCCTGGCTGCCCGCCGCGCTGGAATGATCGCTGCGACCATGCCCGCCACTACCGCCACGGCCGCGAAGATCACGAGCAAGAGGATCGGAACGCGGAAGGAGAGGCCCTGGTCGGACA